>Ga0105240_10008355_pt1 | contig 14817 bp, 11 predicted proteins | sample KBSC54metaG_FD_80426 | JGI IMG/M metagenome (GOLD analysis project Ga0105240, IMG submission 80426) | Corn rhizosphere microbial communities from Kellogg Biological Station, Michigan, USA - KBS C5-4 metaG | ecosystem: Host-associated > Plants > Roots > Rhizosphere > Soil | place: Michigan, USA... | reverse complement strand
GTCGACAATAACAAGAACGCCTACGTTACGGGACAAACGTCGTCCGCGAATTTTCCGACAATGAACCCGACCCAAGCTACGCTGAAGGGACAGAACGATGCCTTCGTAACTGAGGTCAATGCGGCCGGCAGCGCCATTGTATTCTCAACATACCTGGGTGGATCTCTCAATGAAGACACAACCGTAGCCAGCGGAGGAGGAGCGATCGGCGCAATTACGGTGGACGGCGCGGGGGCTAACATCTACGTCGCGGGGAATACCGTGTCCACAGACTTTCCGACCGTCGCCCCCGTGCAAGGTACCGCAGGCGCCTCTGGCGACGCGTTCGTTGCGAAGTACAGCACCGGCGCGAGCAGCGCGAATTTCACGATCACCAATGGGGCGCTTTCGCCGACTTCCGGACACGCCGGGGTTTCGGCCAACGCTACCGTTACCGTGACATCTACGGCGGGATTTAGCTCGGCCGTCGCTCTCACTTGCAGCGTTTCCCCTGCCGTCGCGAAGGGGCCAACGTGCTCACTCAGCCCTGCTTCGGTTACGCCTCCCGCGAACAGCACCGCAACGTCAACCCTTACTGTGTCAACGACAGCGGCAGCGGCGCGGCTGGAAAATCCGTTCGATGGGCGCGGAATGTTTTTTGCAACCATTGTTCCGGTGTTCGGGCTGACTTTGGTTGGGGCTGGAATAAGTTCGTCCGATTCGCGGCGCAGGAAACTGTTTGGGTTGTTTCTGCTCGGGATGCTGGCCATGAGTCTGATGCTGATGCCGGCTTGCAGCAGTAGCAGCACGACCGTTGGCGGCGGAAGCGGCGGCACGCCTGCGGGGGCTTACACGATTACCGTGACGGGAACCAGCGGCGGAGCTAGCGCGACCGGGGCTCCGGCGATCACTCTCACCATTAATTAGAACTTGGCGTTGTAGAGACGTTGCAAGCAACATCTCTACGACGCAGAACGCCACGCAGCATCTGGCGCACGGGCGGGCTCCGGGTCCGCCCGCGCCGGTGGAGCTTTGTCAGCGCGGAACCTCTCTTCCGGGTATGTCACACTCGCTTCGCTTGGGGCGGACGACGGCGTTCGCCCTACACAACCTGCCTCGGATGGTAGTATGGAGAATTCCTTGGCCTTGATTCGGGACTTGTGTGTCGATTGTGATGCGGCGCGGGCAGCTTTTTTGGAGTCCTGGGAATCGAAGCTAATTAATCTGCTCATGGTGAATTTGAAGGGGTTTGCGCCCAAGGTGAAGCTCTGGACTGGAGTCAGCGGTTTTGCCCTGCTGTTCGTGCTGGTTGTTTCTCTCGTCCTCGCACCTGCGGCGCAGGCGCAAGGGACCAGCGAGTTTACGCTGAGCACTACTGCGCTGGATCCGGTGGCCATTGTGCCGGGTGGAACTTCGGCGACGTCGATCCGGGTTGATCCAGTAAACAGCTTCAGCGGAGCCGTGACCCTGGGATGCCAGATCACCTCGACGCAACCCACGACTTCAACGCCCGTCTGCGCGGTCAGTCCGGCAACGGTGACTCCGCCCGCAACCGCCACGGCTACCATCACCAGCACCAACCAGACCACGACCGTGGGATACTCCGTGACCATCACGGGGACAGGCCCCACGACGACCTATTCGGCGCCGCCCCAGCAACTGACGGTGTTAGCCGTCACCGCGCAATTCACCATCGCCGTGACTAGTGCGGTTGCACCGACCAGCGTCCCGGCGGGCAACGGAGCGGAGGGAACCGTGACCGTGAATCCGATCAACGGTTACCTGACTCCGGCCAATGGCGGCATCACGCTATATTGCAGTACGATCACGCCGCTGGTGACCATCGCCCCACGTTGCTCCTTCACGTATCCAAGCACCCCGTTCAAACTGGGGACTAATCCGGAATCCGTCACGGTCACCATCAATACCTTTGGACCGGTGGTGACTGGGGCGGCTCAGCGGCCGCGGAATTTTTATGCGCTGTGGCTATCGCTGCCGCTGCTGGGATTTGCCGGGGTGGGCACGGCATTAGGCGGCAAGCGCTCGCGGAAAGCTCTAGGCTTGCTCGCGGTGCTGGTAGCCAGCGCGGCATTTCTGCTGCTGCCTTCGTGCGGCGGCACAACCGGCACGACCACGACAACGCCGAACGGAGTGACTCCGGCCAACACCTACACCTTCACCATTGTGGGCATCGATTCCAACGGGGTGATCTCAAGCAATACAGGGACCAACACCTCCGCTCCCACCGTCACCCTGACGGTAACTGCTCCTACCAAGCAATAAGACATGCGTCGAGCATCCGCAGCAAGGGTACGGACTTGTTGGTTCGTAATGCTGACATGCGCTTTGCTCGGGGTAGCTGCCAGCCCGGCGCCGCCTGCACACGACAAGAAAATTCCCGCCGCGCGCTGGGACGAACAGACTCCGGGCTGCACGTTTTCCCAAGGCCCGGACGGCAAGCTTCGATATGGGATGTCGTTGCCCGATGTTGCCGTGGTTGTGGCGGTAGACGCGCAGGAACTGGAAAAAGTTCATCGCCGTCACGAGCCCTTCTTCGCGGTGCTGCTGGAGGTGCGCAACCGGGGAGGGCAGGTGCTCGAGGTGAAGCCCGACAAGATTACGTTGGAGTTCGTCCAGCATTTTCAGGTGGAGCAGCCGGCACTCGATCCCGACAACTTCTCGCAGAAAATCCAGAACGATGCAGACGCACTAAACGACCAGGCGGCTCGCGAAGTCAAGAAGAATCCGGAAAAGAAGGGCGAGAAAGAAACATTCGTGCGCGCGTACTTAAAGGATTCCGCTGAACTGCAGGAGTTTGTGGGCAAGAACAGCCTGCGCACGACGCAACTGGATGCGGCAAATCCGGAGACCAGTGGGTGGATTCTGTTCAGCACCAAGAGTAAGTGGATTGGCGGGTGGAAGAAGCAGGAGGAGATGATTCTGCGGGTGCCGCTGGGCGGGAAAATATATGAGTTTCCGTTTACGCTGCCGCCTAAAGCCGGGCAGGTCATGTTGCGGAAGCGGTGAGAGTCGGTAGCTGAGTCGAAATCGTGCCGGCACACTCGCTTCGCTCGGGGCGGACGAGGCGTCCGCCCCTACACAATCTCGTTACGAGGCGCGGCGGGCTTCGCGCTGCAATTCCGCAGACTGGTGCATTAGCACGTCGCGCAGGGAGACTACGCCTTTCAAGTCTTTGCCGTCCACCACGGGCAGGTGGCGGAATCCGAACTCACGCATGATGAAGAGACACTCGTCAATGGTTTCGTCGGCGGCAACGGCGCGCGGATTCGGCGTCATCACCTCCGAAACCGCGGTGGTGCCGGGAGTGCGTCCGACGGCCACCACGCGGTTCATGATGTCACGTTCGGAAAGGATGCCCGCGAGATCGCCGTCGCGCAGCACGGGGACAGCGCCGATGTTGTATTCCATCATGTAGCGCGCCGCTTCCAGGACCGTATTGGAATCCTTCACGGAATAGAGCCTGCGATCTTTCACCAACTGGCGCAGCGTGGTCATGGAAACTCCTTCGACGAATGGCAATGGAGGATTGCCGGCCCGGCGGGCGGCATTCAGTGCGCAACACTGTACCACAGCGGGAATCGGAAGGAATAAAGGAAACGGCGGTCCTTGCGGACCGCCGTCGAAGCGAGACTGTTTTGGCTAGAACCGGAACTGCGGACCAATGGTCACACGGAGATTGTTATGTGCGCCATTGTTGAAGAACACGTCGTCTCCGGCTTCCAACCGCAGCCCGATCGGTCCGGCGAAGGCTTCGATGCCGGCGGACGGATAGAGTGCGAAGTAAGTGGCACCAGAGCCCAATCCAACCGCGTTAGTAAAGCCGGCGGGAGCGTTGGCTCCGGTCACGCTGAAGTTGTCGAATCCCACCTTGCCGGAAACAAAGGCGCGGAATGCACCCGAGCCGGTCTGGAATTTTGGTCCGAAGAAACCATGGAGCGTCCGCAGGCGCGTGGTCACGACCGACGTGCTGACGCCATTGTTGAAGGTGCTGGTGTAGTCGCGCTTGAAATCGTAGGCCATCTCGGCTTCGAGTTGTACGCTGGGCCGAATCCCGAAAGCTGCCCGGCCACCGAGGCCGAGGAAGTTTCTGGTTGGACCCGGATCCGATAGCCGGTAATAGTTTACGAAGGCCCCGAGTTCGACATGGTCCATATCGCTTTCCTGAGCTACCAGCATGGGAGCAGCAAAAAAGAGGGCGGTGATCACAAAGCCTAGATACCGTTTCATGGGTTGACTCCTAAAATTAAATCCCGAGCACTTTTTTCAACCCCAGGCACGGCCCAGGGCGAGAAACACAAAGTTCAATGTCACGAATATGGATGCTTTGTCCCCGAGCTTGGTTGGAAAGGGAAACCCTGCAGGGGATGCCCGTGAGGTACGTACGGGAGCGCTAAGGGAGTGATAACAAAGGGGCGAAGTAATGTGCTGCGCTCCACCGGTTCGGTCGGGCTACGACTGAAGAGGTGGACACGAGGAGCATCGGCACGCTGTCGAGCTTCGCTTACCGGGCGGCCAGGGGCGGCGGTCCTACTAGCTCCGCTATCAGCGTTCCGTTAATTCTTCCAGAGTGTGGAAGAAGGCGGGGTAGGAGATGGCGGCGGATTGGGCGCCGCGAATTTGGGTGTCTCCCTGGGCGCGGAGGGCGGCTACGGCGAACGCCATGGCAATGCGATGGTCGCCGTGGGAATCGATTTCGGCGCCATGGAGGGATTGTCCTCCGGGGATCTTCAGGCCGTCATCGCGCTCCTCGACCTCGGCGCCCATCTGGCGCAGGTTTGCGGCCAAGGCGGCGATGCGGTCGGACTCCTTGACGCGCAATTCTTTGGCGTCGCGTATTTCCATTCCCTGCCCGGTGAAGGGAGCGATGGCGGCGAGAACGGGAATCTCATCAATCAGCGCGGCTGCATCCGCACCGGCGATGGTGATTCCGTGCAAGGCTGCGCCTTCAATCTGCAGGGAGCCCACGAGCTCGCCGTGAATCTCCTCCATTTGAGTTACGGAGATGTGCAGGCCCATTTGCATGAGGACATCGAGCAGCCGAGCGCGCGTGGGATTCATGAGGAGGTGCGGGATGGTGAGCTGCGATCCGGGAAAAAGCGCGGCGGCGCAGAGAAAAAAAGCAGCGCTGGAAAGATCTCCGGGGATGCGAGCGTCGAGCCCGCGCAAACGCTGCCCACCACGAATGCGGACTTCACTTCCGGAGCTGGCGGCTTTGCGACTCAGTTCCACACCAAAGGCGCGGAGAGCGACCTCGGTGTGGTCGCGGGTACGGAGTGGCTCCTCGACGCGCGTTTCGCCCTGGGCAAAGAGCCCGGCCAGCAGAACACAGGACTTCACCTGCGCGCTGGCGACCGGCATTTTGTAATCGATCGCTTTGAGCGATCCGCCGGTAATTTTGAGTGGTGGCTTGCCGTCATGGGATTCGATCCGGGCTCCCATTTCCGAGAGTGGCCGGATGATGCGTTCCATGGGACGGCGCGATAGCGATTCGTCGCCCACCATCTCTGAAGTAAATGGCTGTCCGGCAACGATTCCACTTAGCATGCGCATGGTGGAACCGGAATTCCCGCAGTCGAGCGGGGCAGCTGGGGCAGCGAGCGATCCGGCAGAGCCGTGTACTTCGATGGTGTTGCTGGGACCTTCGATGCGGCTCCACTTGACCCCGAGTGCGCGCATGCAGGCGAGGGTGCTGGCGCAATCGGCGCCGGTGGAGTAATTCTCGAGGCGGGAGGATCCTTCCGCGATTCCGGACAGCATGGCGTAACGGTGCGAGATGGACTTGTCGCCGGGCAGTTGCACAGTACCGCGCACGTGGCGCGCGGGGCGCACCGTGATTTCGGATGGGTTATTCATCAGGCCAGAGTCCTGGCCTCCGCGATCGCGTCTCTCAGGATTTCCGGCGGTACTTCTTTCATGGTGACGCCGAATTCAAACATCGGGATCTCGGTGCCGCGTCCCCATCGGTTCACTTCCCAATGAGCACGGACGAACTTCACGTCGGGTTGAGCTGAGAGATCGAGCAAGAGCGGCCACTCCCCGGTATAGAACTGTTGGGGAAAGGCAGCGATGGACTTGGGAGTCCAGGCGGCGGCATCGGCCGAGCCGTAAATGCTGACGTCGAGAGCCTCCTGCTCAATGATCTTCGTAATCGAGAGCGTGACCAGGAAAACGCGGTTGGAGGCGCCACCGACGTCCACCGCGGTGCCCTCGCCTTTAGCGGTGACTCGAGTATCGGCGGGGACCAGAATTCGTTCGGACACTGAATTAGTCATGGCGGGAAATTCTAACAAATCCACACGCTCCGTTCTGTGCGGTTGACGGCTTCATTCGGTTTCGCTGGGATGGGACGCGGTGAAATCGCTGCAGCAGGGCTTCTCGGCGGGCTTGAACTCCATCAGTTCAATGCGCGTCAGGTCAGGATCGAAGACATTCAGTTGCCGCTTGCCGTCGCGTCCCATCTGCGCGTGTTCGTCGCCGTGTTCCTTCCAGCCGTGCGATTCCAGAGCTGCCTGGGCCTTTTTCATATCCGCAACGCCGTAGGAAATGTGATTCATGATTCCGGTGAGGCGAAGGTCGGGATGGGCGGGCTGGTTCAGCATGTACTCCAGCCAGTCGGTGCCATCGGGAACCTGCAGGGAAACCCAGTTGGTCTCGTTGTCTTTCATGCCGCCGTGCCAGTAAGGACGGAAGCCCAGCACCTCGCGATAGAAATGGTCGGCGGCGGGGCGGTTATAAACCAGAAAGCCGGCGTGGATCATGCGACGCGAGACCGCGTCCGGCTCTGCCGGCATACTCTCATCCTTGGCTCGCTCGACGAACTCGACGTGGTGCCCCTCAGGATCGTCGACCACAAAGCTGAGGCTGTGGTCGGAGCGACCTTGAATCTGGCCGGGCTTGAGTCCTTTTTGGGTGAGGTAACGACGCAGGCCTGCAATGTTGTCAGTGGTGAAGGCCACGTGGGCCATGCGGTCGGTCGCTTTGGGATCGGGCGCGGCGCTGTATCCGACCCATTGCTTGCCCGACATGTAGCGCGTGGTCTCGCCCGACTCGATGGGGGCAGCCGCAGCCAGGCCCAGAATGTCCGTATAGAGCTTTTTCACGGCATCGGGATTGGTCGTGTAGAAAGAAACGTGATCGATGCCGGTGATGTGTGGGCGCGGGGCGCTCTGGGCGAAAGAAATGATCGAGAAGATTGTGGAGGTGAATAGGACGGAGAGAGTTTTCATGGCGCCATGATTTTAGTCCAGACGGAGGCAAAAGCCCTCACTCTCAGCGCTTCACATTCCCGCCCTTCGCCAATCCGCGAAGGACGGGACCCCAATTGGTCGTTGCGTAAACAGATCCTATCCAGGGGCACCCGGCTTCTCGTCGGGATTCAGAACGACACCCTCGCACTCAGCTGAACTTCGCGCGGCGGAGTCATGGCCATGGTGATGGATCCGAATTGCGGCGTGTTCACGAAGCGGTTCGGCGTTCCCAGATTCACCATATTCAGAACGTTGAAGGCTTCGCCGCGGAACTGGAACGACGCGTTCTCCGTGAGGCGGAAGCTGCGCACCAGCGCGATATCCAACGTGCGCAGTGGAGGCCCGTACATGGAGTTTCGTCCTACATCACCGAAGGTGTAGGCGGCGGGAGCGGCGAAGGCCGCGGGATTAAACCACTTGTGCACAGTTCGCGTGCCCGGTCCAAAGATCGGCTGGCCCGTGTAGTTGGCTCGAATTGGATTTTCTCCCAGCACCGTTCCCGCATTCGCAGTGTCGCCAAAGACAGATATCGTGAACGGCATCCCCGACTGAATCTGGTACACGGTGCTGAATTGCCAGTTCTGTGTCACCAGCCGAGTCCAGTCTCGCCGGTTCAGGGACGGAATCGAATAGACGCTGCTCAGCGCAAAACGGTGGCGCACGTCGCAAGCCGGACCTTTCTCGGCAGCCAGATCGCTGTTGTTCTGCGGGATTGCCGATTCATCCATGGGCGAACGAAAATCAGGCGCATTGGCAAGGTTCTTTGAATACGTATAGTTCGCCAGCAGGCTGAGCCCATGAGAGTACTTGCGTCGTACATTCACGTATCCAGCGTCGTACCAACTCTGAGCCGTGTCCTCGAGAAGGTTGATGGTGCTCACCGGGAAGGTCTGGCTCTGGATCAACGCATCCGTACTGCTGGGCGTAAGCACGGTTCCAGGAACAAAACTCAAAGTCTTGAACGGACGGCGCGGCCCCAGCGGCCCCGGCCCGGGAGGCGCATTGTTGATCAGGTGAGCGCGTTGCAAGTGGAACCCGCGCGCCCCGAGGTAGCCCACATCGATCGTTGTGTTCTCTCCAAACCTCTTCTCGATCTGCCCGTTCCACTGCTGAATGTACTCCGCCGGGGCATGCGGATCGAAAGCCGTGAAGCTCACGGTAGTCGGCGTAAGCGGTCCCTGGCCTAAGACCGGCGTACCGAAATTCAGCTGGTTGGTCAACAGGGACGCTGGCGGAGTGTAGTTGTCCGCCTGTTGCGTCTCTGGAAACACGTATGGAACGTTGTGCCGCTGGTTGCACCAGGTGTTCTGATCCACAGGCGTGTAGAAGATTCCGTAGGCTCCGCGCAGAACAATCCCCGCGCGCGGAATGTTCTTCGCGATCCCGAAGCGTGGCGCAACGTTGTGCTTATTGGAGTACATCAGGCCCTTGGGATACCCGTTCTCTCCGCCGATGAACACGGAAGGAACGCCATTGTGGAACACCAGATTGCTGTTCGTGTTGTCGAGATCATAGAGGGGGCTGGTGTATTCGTAACGCAATCCCATGTTCAACGTGGTGGTAGGAGTTATCTGCCAACTGTCCTCCGCATACCCGTCGTATCCCCAGTTGCGCAAGTTCATCTGGGGAACGCCGGCCTGACGCTGTTTCACGGTTGGCAGCGAGAGCAGCAGGCTGGCGAATCCGTTCCCGCTGCCGTCGTTGAAGCCCGACTGCGTCGTGTAGCCATTGGTGAACTGGTAAAAGCCGCGGTTCTGAAAGAAACCCCACATGGGCCAGATGTATCGCCGTGCATCGCCTCCCATCCTGATGGCATGATGGCCGTGCTGCCAGGCAAACACATCGCGCAGTTCGATCGTCGTGTCCCAGGCGTGCATAGGCGTTGCGGCAAATGTATCCCCAATGCCGGTATAGCCCTGTGCCGCAAACCAGGGTGCGCCCCAGGCTCCCCGCCCTCCGAAGCCGATGCCCTGAATGCCTAATTGGCTCACGATGTCGTTCACCCCATCATTCTGCGAAGTGTGATTCATCGAAAGGCGCGACATCGCCAGGGACACGGTATTCAGCTTGTTGCTCGAAAATATGTGATTCCACGAGATCACCGCCTGCTGAGACAAATTGTCGAACGGGGCTCCAAACCCCGGCAGATTCTCAGTAGTGGAAGTCGATCCGTTGCTGGGAGAAAAACCGTTTTCCGCGCCCAGCGAGTACCGCGCCATGGCGGTGTCATTGTTTGAGAAGTTGTGGTCCAGCCGCACTGTCCCCTGGTCCTGCCGATGCGTCTCGTTTCGAATGTCAAGATAGTTGTTCGAATCCTTTCCGGAGGCAGACATCATCATGTTGGGCATGGGCACGTATTGCATGAGAAATGCTTCGAGTTGCGGATTGATGCGGTCGCTGGGAATCTGATTGCCCGGAAACTGGCTGCGCGTATAGGGAGCGTTGGAGGCGCTGACCGGTAGCGCCGGATTGTAGCTTGGATTCGCTACCGCCGTGGTGGGGTCATATATCTTCGCCGCGGTCATGCTGAAATCTCCCGCGATCTCCGCCGGGGTGGGCACTGTCAGGATCTGCGCATCGGCTTGGGCGAGACGCAATCCTTCGTAGTTCATGAAGAAAAAGGTCTTTTTCTCCTTGCCGAGAAGCGGTCCGCCAAGCGACGCGCCGAAATTATTCTGCACCAGGTGGTTGTTGCCCATCGCCCCAAACGGGCTGGCATCCATGGCGCCGTTACGCAGGAACTCGTAAACCGTCGCATGAAAACGGCTGCTGCCCGAGCGGGTCACGATATTGATTTGCCCGCCGCCGGCTCCGCCCATGTCCGCCGTATAGCTGCTGGTCGCAACCTGGAATTCCATCACCGAATCCGGTGAAGGACTCAAGTTCTGCGTATTGAAGGTAGGATCGGTATTGGTAGCGCCGTCGAGCAGGAAGAAATTCGCATTCGGACGTGCGCCGCCGATCACCACCGCCGAGCGCTGCCCCGGCCGCCAGTACAGAGGATTCGTCTGCCCCGTCTGTGCACCGAATCCCACGTGGGCTCCGGGAACGGTTAAAACCAAATCGATGAGCATGCGCCCATTCAGGGGCAACTCCTGAATCGATGTCGGCTCCACCACCTCCCCCACACTCGCGTCCGTGCTGTGCAGTATGTCCGCAGCCGCCCTGACCTCAACCCCTTCCTGCACCGGCCCCACTTTCAAGGAAACGTCCACTGCGAGTTTCTCTCCGACTTCAACGTGCAGCCGTTGCGCCACGGGCGCGAAGCCGGATGCGGTTGTGGTCAGCTCGTAGTCATCTGGAAGCAGGGCAGGGGCATAGAACAATCCGCTCGCGTCCGTCGACACGGAACGGACTGCCCCATTGCTCGCGGACTTGAGGCGGACCGAGGCATGGGCAATGGGGAGCGATGCCGAATCGCTGACTTTGCCGGAAACCGAAGCGTAGTTGCTCTGGCCGAAAAGAACCGCGGAAATACTCAGAAATAGGCATAGAACCACACAAGTTCGCATCGACGACCCCCGGGAGAATCGAGTGGCAGCGTGGCGCCCACAGTTGCGCCGATCGAAACAGTATCGCCACTTCGAGTGTGCGCCACTGTATCGTCGACTCAATCCGGCATCAATAATTGGAAACAACTAACGGGGGCGAGTCTGTAATTCGTGAAGCCTGGAAGGGATCGTCCGGTTTTCAAAACCAATTAGCCCTGGCGCTCGTCCGGTTTAAATAGCCGTTGAGTATTTTCGATGGATGTCGCGTCGGCAAGCACCTGCACAACATCCCCGCTGCGAAGAATGGTGCTTCCGTCCGGTACGATGTAATCGCCATTCCTCGCCAGCAGAAGGATCAACGTTCCACGCTGCAGTGGCAAATCGAGAATTCGCTTGCCGCTGGCGACTGAACTGGGCGAGACTTCAAACTCAACCGTGGCTTTGTTTGGCAGTGCGCTGGCATCGTAGCGCAGTGGCGGTCTGCTGGGCTGAGCTTCCGGGTGCGTTACTCCCAGCCACGTTGCGGCTCGGTCGATGGTCGTGCCCTGTACAGCGACCGATAGCACTGCTACAAAAAAGACGGTGTTAAAGATGGTGGACGCCTGCTGGACGCCGCTGGTTACAGCGAAAACGGCGAGGATGATGGGTGCGGCACCTCTCAGTCCGGCCCAAGCGATAAAAATCTGTTCTCGCAATCCGAAGTGGAATGGGGCTAACGCGGCAGCCACGCTTAACGGGCGGGCAACGACAATCAAGAATATCGTTATGAGAACGCCGCCCTGCACCACCGTTAGCAGTTGTGAGGGAAATACCTGAAGACCGAGTATCAAGAACATTGCGATCTGGAGCAGCCAAGCGATTGCATCATGGAAAAGCAGCAGGCTTCTGCGGTGGATCAATGTCGTGTTGCCGACTACGAGTCCAGCCAGGTAAACGGCAAGAAAGCCATTGCCTTTCAATAAGGAGCAAATGGTGAAGAGAAGCAAGACCAGCCCAATGCTTAAAACTGGGTACAAGCCCTCCCATTGCAGGCGAATCCGATTGATGGCGGTTGCGACCAGCTTGCCGCCGAAATAGCCGATGCAGCCTCCCACTCCCATCTGAAGAACGAAGTGTCCAATGTGGTCGGCAAAAGAAGTCCGAGGATTTTGAATAGCTGCGATGGCCGCGAACGTCAGGAACACTGCCATGGGGTCATTGCTGCCGGATTCGGCCTCCAGGAGATGGCGCAAGCCCGGTCGCAGATTCGTGCCCTTTGAACGCAGAACACTGAACACGGCTGCGGCATCCGTCGCGGACACGACGGCGCCGAGCAGTGCGCCCTCTGCCCACGAGAACCTAAGCAGGTAATGAGCGAAGATGGCTACGAAGGCGCAGCTAATCAGGACACCGAGCGTTGCCAGGCTAACTGCGGGCCACATCTGGGAACGGAACTCCTGAGCTCTGGTGTCCAGTCCCGCCGCATACAGGATGTAGATCAGCGCAACGACGCCAGCCATTTGCACTGCACGTGGATAATCAAACCAAATTCCGCCCACGCCCTCTGATCCAGCGGCAATGCCGATTGCCAAGAACAAGAGCAGCGTTGGCACTCCCAACCGCACCGCCGCCTTGCTGGCAAGCACGCTTAGCACCAGCAGAACGGAGACAATTCCTAGAACGGTGTACAGATGCGCCATTCTCTTCTCTCAGTTCAGAGTTTCGAGTGAGCCGACTGGAACTCTTCATTGTCTCTCAGTCACCATGAACGGTGGTCCAGATCATGGCAACCGTCAGCAAAACGACATCGGACAAAGTGAGAAACCCCTTCCCATGTTGAACATTGCTCAGGCGGGTTGGGGATTGCGCGCCGGGGAGGCCATCGTTGGCAGTTCAACACGAAATGTAGAGCCCTCTGCCGGGCGGCTTTCTACTGCGATCGAGCCGTGATGCTGGCTTACGATCCACTGCGCGATGGAGAGGCCGAGTCCGTTACCGCCCTGGGCGCGGGTGCGCGACTTATCGACGCGGTAGAAGCGTTCGAAGATTTTGCCCTGCTCGTCTTGGGGGATGCCGATGCCGGAATCCTGGATGGTGATCGCGGCGGAATGTTCGCGCGCTTCCAGGCTGAGCGACACCGAGCCTGGAGCCGCGGTGTACTTGAAAGCGTTGTCGAGGAGAATGTCAGCCACGCGCCGGAGCAAGTTCTCATCGCCGGCTACCCATGCATCGGAATCCGGCAGGTTGGTAGAAAAGCGAAGGTCGCGAATGGCGGCGACCTGCTGCCAGGCATCCGCAACTCCCTGCAAAACGGCGGAGAGTTCCACGGGATGCAGCTGCAGCGTTTCCCGTCCCGAGTCGGCCCGGGCTAAGGACAGGAGTTGGTCAATCAGCGCCGAGGTCCGCTCCGCTTCCAGCAGAATATGACGCAGCGAATCCTGATATTCGGTTTGGCTGCGTGAACGGCGCAGCGACAGTTCCGCTTCGGTTCGGATCAGGGACACGGGCGTTCTCAGTTCGTGAGAGGCGTCCGCAGTAAATTGGGTCACTCGGGAAAAGGCGGCTTCGATTCGGTCCAGCATTTCGTTCAGGGTGTCGGAAAGCCGCTGCAGTTCATCTCCGGTATGCAGTTTTTCGAGTCTCGTGCTGAGGTCCGTGCCACTGACGGCGCGGGCAGTTCGCACCAGCGCATCGACGGGGGCGAGCGCTCTTCGGCTAATCCAGTAGCCGCCGCCAGCCGCGATCAGCAACAGCAGCGGGGCAAACCAAAATAGGTACGAACGGAACAGGCGCAGAGTGCCGAAAGCATCATCCGCGGGCAGGCCTGCTTCGACGACGTATGTTCGTCCATTGGACGAGAGTCTCTGGAAGGTGAAGCGGAAGTGCTGGCCGCGAATCTCTCGGCTGGTGTAGATGGTTTTCTGCACGGCTTGCGGTGCCATTAGCAGGGAGTTGGATTGAAGAAAGACAGACTGATAGAGCGTTTGACCATCGCCTGTGTAAATAGCCAGATAGTCTCCCCAATGCTCGCTCCCATAGGCCTCTTTCATGAGGGCCTGCAGAGTCGAAACCGAAACGTCATTGGCTTGAGTTGCCAGCAGATTGCTCAAGTCATCTACCTGGGTCTCAATATCGTCGTCGACCATATCAAAGACGCTGTCGCGCAGGATGAACCACATGCCCACGCCAAATACGACTTCGCCCAGGGCAAAGATCACGAGATACCAGAGCGTCAGGCGCAGGCCGATCGAGAGTCTCTTCATGCCGAGCCATCCCGACGAATCATGTATCCGACGCCGCGCACGGTGTGAATGAGTTTGGCCTTGCCGGGCGGGTCGACTTTGTTGCGCAGCAGGCGCATGAAAGCATCCAGGGTGTTCTCTTCAATCTCCCGGTCGAAGCCCCAGACCGCCTCGATCAGAGAGCGACGGGAGACCACTTTCCCAGCGCGATACATCAGGCGTTCGAGCAGGTTGTATTCCGTGCGAGTGAGGGAAACGCGATCGTCGCCACGCAATACTTCCCTGCTGGCGGGATCGAGCATGAGATCGCCGACGCGCAGATTAGGATCGGGCGCAAGCGAAGCGCGTCTCTTGACGGCCCGCAGGCGAGCGACCAGTTCATCGAAGGAAAACGGCTTGGTCATGTAGTCGTCGGCGCCGGTATCGAGGCCGCGGACGATGTCGGGTACGGCGTCGCGGGCCGTGAGCATCAGGATTGGCGTATGAATTTTTTCTGTACGCAAGCGCTTGGCCATGTCGTACCCGCTCAGCTTGGGCATCATGACATCCAGGACGATGGCGTCGAACTCGTAGGCTTTGGCCAGCGCCAGCCCTTCAGCGCCGTCGCCGGCACACGTGACCGTGTGTCCCTCCTCCATCAGACCTTTGCGGAGAAGGTCGGCCATGCGGGCTTCGTCTTCGACGATCAGAAGTTTCATGGACTCGTGGCACTATTCATATCATCCAACGTCTGCCAGCAAAAATGCCAGGGCACGTCACGAAGGCAGCTTCGTTGCGCCTTCCTAAGTGTGTCCTTCCAACCTGTAACCAACCTGAAATTGCTGCAGCTTGTGAGGCGAATGGCGGGACGGGACTCAG
>Ga0105240_10008351_pt1 | contig 14820 bp, 12 predicted proteins | sample KBSC54metaG_FD_80426 | JGI IMG/M metagenome (GOLD analysis project Ga0105240, IMG submission 80426) | Corn rhizosphere microbial communities from Kellogg Biological Station, Michigan, USA - KBS C5-4 metaG | ecosystem: Host-associated > Plants > Roots > Rhizosphere > Soil | place: Michigan, USA... | reverse complement strand
GGTCGGTCGACCGAGCGGTACAAGCGGCTGCTCCGCCTCAGCTATCTGTCTCCGAAGCTCGTTGAGGCCATCGTCAATGGCGAGCAACCAGCTCGCATCACCAACCGGTTCCTTCAAAACCTCGACGGCATTCCGCTAAGCTGGACCGCCCAGGAAGAGCTGCTCCTGGGTTGAACGCGACCGGCTCCGCATCTCACCACACTCAAGACACGGATTTCGCGCCACCGAGAAGAACGGGCCACAATCTGGCCTACCCGGCGGTGAGAAATATCTCTGTGTAGACCGGCGCCCTGACCAGCTCCGAAAACAGTCGTAAATCAGCCAAATTTTCGCGAGCGAGGCTCAGGAAAAACAGAACCATATCATCCACTTCGACGGTGGTGACCCCTACGGGACTCGAACCCGTGTTTTCGCCGTGAGAGGACGGGTATTTGAATACCCATGGACGCTCGTGGACTGTTGAAAAACAAGGACTTTCTTGATAAGAGCCCATATTCGTCCTGGACGGAATCCATAACCGTCCGGGTTCGTTTTCCCGGGCCTTTTCTGGATCTGTTCGAGACGCTCACGAGGACTTCCTATGGACCGCCACGAGCGCGATCATCGCGTGGAAACAAGGACAGCACGCGAGCGCCTCCCCAAACGCGTTGACCCTTATTGGCGGATGATCTCGGTCGGCTGTTACATCGGCTACTATCGAGGCACCCGAACCGGAACGTGGATTGCGCGCTGCAGGAAGACTGGCGGCAAAGGCTATTTCCAGCGCTCGCTCGGCGAAGCGGACGATCGCCGTGATGCAAACGGCGTGACGATCCTAAGTTTCAAGCAAGCGCAAGAGCGCGCGAGGGGCTGGTTCGATCAGATCTTCGTCGAGCAGCATGGGCGGCCGGACCGCTATACGGTCGGTAACGCCCTCGACGACTACCTTCGCCGCTTCACCGGCAAGTCACTGGAGAAGACGCGACATACCATCGAGCGGCATATCCGCCCCGCGCTCGGGAATCGCCCGGTTTGCAGCCTCACGACCGCGGAGCTCGCGCAGTTCCAGAGCGACCTCGCCACCCGGCGTTCGGTCTATCGGGCTAATCGCGAGGGCGAAGCGAAGCTGCGTCCTGACGATGGCGATTCCGTGCGGCGCGGGAAGGCCAACGCCAACCGTATCTTTACACCGCTCAAGGCCGCGTTGAACCGAGCCTTCTACGAAGGAAAGGTCGCTGACGACACCGCCTGGCGGCGCGTCAAGCCCTACAGCAAGGTTTCGGTCGCCCGAATCCGATACTTCACACCCGCCGAGATCCAGGCATTGCTTGGCGCAGCCGAGCCTTGGTTCCGAATGGTGCTTCAGGCGGCGCTATTCACGGGCGCCCGGTGGTCGGAAATCCATCAGATGAAAGCCCGCGACGTCGACCTCCAAAGCGGGACGGTGCTTTTCCCGGAGACTAAAGGAGGGCGCCCACGGCATGTGCACCTCACCGATGAAGGCATCCGTTTCTTCGCGCGGCAGTGCGCAGGAAAAGGCCTCTATCACCCCCTGTTCGTCAATCAGCACGGACGGACCCTCCACACGTCCCATCAGATAAGGCCAATGAGGGAAACGTGCCGCAGGGCGGGAGTCGAACCAGCCGGGTTCCACATCCTCAGGCATACTTACGGTTCGACCCTGGCAATGGCCGGAGTTCCGCTCGCGGTGATCGCCGATGCCCTCGGCCACGCCGACGAGCGGATTACCCGCAAGCATTATGCACATTTGTCCCCGTCGTACGTACGGGACGCGGTGCGGACAGGTCTCGGATCCCTCGGATCGTTTAGTCCCGCCGCACTTCGTCTCGTCTGAACAGCCGTAACCCATGCCCGTCGCCGGCTCCATTCTTGCGGGAAAGGGCTTTTGTTGCGCGAAAGCTTCATTCTTGCGCGAAATGGGAGACATTGCGCGAAAACTGGGATACTTGCGCGAAAGCCGCGAAATTGCGCGGATGAGACTATTCGCGCAACAACGTTGCGCGCAACTCGGAGCGATGGATGCCGCGTCCCACCGGAGATCTCGACCAGCTCGAAGCAATTGCCGCCGAGTTTCCCGAGGGCCGCTCCGCCAAAGAAATCCACGACGCCTATGGCGAGCCCCGTCCGCCGCAGCGGACCCTTCAATATTGGCTCAGCCAATTGGTAGTAGCCGGCCGGCTGGAGAAAGTCGGCCGGGGCCGCAGCACTCGCTATCGCATTCCCGGACGCGCCAAACCCGAGCGCGAACCCGCCGCCGAGGAGGCCGTCCCGCTATCCGGCGAAGGCGCGAGGGTTCTCGCCTACGTGCGGCAACCGATCGCTGCCAGAAAGCCAGTCGGCTACGACCGGTCCTTCCTCGACCGCTATCGCCCGAACGAAACCTATTACCTGCAGACTGAACTTCGCGAGCATCTTGCGAGGGTCGGTCATCCCGCGGTCGGCGAAGCCGCCGCGGGCACTTATGCCAAGCAGATCCTCAACCGCCTGCTGATCGACCTGTCGTGGAACTCCAGCCGGCTTGAGGGCAACACCTATTCATTGCTCGACACGCGCCGCCTGATCGACTTCGGCCAGGAAGCCGAAGGCCACCGGCAGCAAGAAGCGCAAATGATTCTCAACCACAAGGACGCGATCGAATTCCTCGTGGCTTCGGCCGAAGATATCGGCTTCAATCGTCACACGATCCTCAACCTCCACGGCCTCCTCGCCAATAACCTCCTCGGTGACCCCGCGGCCGTCGGCAGGTTGCGCCAGATCATCGTCGGGATCGACGGCACGACGTTTCATCCGCTGGAAGTCCCTGCGCTCATCAACGAATGCTTCGATCAGCTGCTGGCAACCGCTGCAGCAATCACTGATCCGTTCGAGCAGGCCTTCTTCGTCATGGCCCAGTTGCCCTATCTTCAGCCGTTTGACGACGTGAACAAGCGCGTCTCGCGCCTGTCGGCGAACATCCCGCTCATCAAGGCGAACCTCACGCCGCTGGCCTTTACCGACGTCCCTGGCGATCTCTACGCGCGCGCCATGCTTGGCGTCTATGAGCTCAACGACGTGTCACTGCTTCGGGATGTGTTCGCCTGGGCGTACGAAAGATCGGCGCAGCGCTACGCTGCAGTCCGCCAGTCGCTGGGCGAACCCGACCCCATCAGGCTTCGCTATCGCGACGCCTTGCGCGACATCGTTCGCGAGGTTCTGCTCGGTCCGCTGGACCGGAAGGCGGCGGGCGAGCGCATCAAGTGGTTCGCAAAGGACCGTATCGAAGACAGGGACCGTGACGAGTTCAGCGCGGTCGTGGAGAGCGAGCTCCTCGGCCTTCATGAGGGCAATTTCGCGCGGTATCATATCCGGCCGTCCGAATTCGGACGCTGGTATCACGTCTGGAATCACGCGGCAGGCCGGTGAAGCGCACCCCAGCGGCGACATGCAACGCGTCGCCCCGCAGTCGACCCTCACTCCGCGCACGGCGGATCAAGGCCTCGACTAGCGCCTCGGCCTGCGGACCGTCGACCCCGCCGCCGTCGTGACGCGCACCGGCAGCTTGGCAGAATGTGGAACCGACAGGTTCCCCCTCGGCAACGCTGACAGTCGACGGCTAACCGACTTGCGGCTGCCGCCCCATGGCTATCTTCTCGCCACTCGTCAGAGCCGCTGGTACATCACCAGGGCGTCGACATAGCCAAGGTGCGGGTGCAGGAAGGCGAGCGGAAGCCGCCCGACGATCACAAACCCCAGGGTTTCCCAGAGCCGCACCGCTCGCCGGTTGGTGCTCACGACGAAATTGAACTGCATCGCCCGAAAGCCCTGCCGCCGTGCATGCTCCAGGGAGTGAAGGCACATTTCGCGCCCGATTCCCCGGCCCGCCGCTTCAGCGGCGGTGATGTAGCCGCAATTGCAGACATGGGCTCCGCCACCGCCCTGGTTGGGACGAATATAATATGTCCCGACGATCAGTCCCTGCTCTTGGACGACAAAGCTTTCCTTGTCGGCAGCTGTCCAATAGGCGCGCGCGTCAGCTTCGCTGATGAGTGGATCGAGCGCATAGGTTTCGCCCGCCCTCAGGATGGGTTGGACGATCCGCCACATGGGCGGCCAGTCGGCCTCGCCGGCAGCGCGAATCTCCATCCTATGGTCCATCGTGAGTTGGAAAGATCGGCCCTGCGGGCGCGGGCGCTTGGTGCGGGCGGCCGAGCGCCCACTGACGCAAGAGCTCGGGAAGCGGGGGAAGTACGCCCAATTGGTTGAGGAGCGAATAAAGGTCGGTCAGCACCCAGTCCTCCGCAATCCGCCCTTCCTCCAGGCGGTAGATGGAGATGGATTCTATGCTGACCCTTCTATTCGTTGCGGAAATGCCCATGAACGGACCATCGTGCGTGCCGGTGAAGGTGGACTCACAAGCGCAGCGGTCTCCGCCAAGCACTATCTGCCGAATGACGAACTTGAAATCCGAAAATCCGGACTGCCATTGAATGACATGCTGAGCGATTTCCTCCGGTGTGCGGACGATCGGCTCGGCTGTCGCGCCAAGCAACAGCTGGTGCGTGGTGCACCGCGGCTGCAGGATCTGGGGCGCGATGTCGAGCTTCCCGCCGTTCCACAATTCTTCATAGAAGCGGGTGACGGAGGAGCTGGGCTGGGCGCTCATCGGCAACTACCGTCTCGACCTCGGGAACAAGGCCCGAACGAGCGGCCCGGAGGGGCTCGGGCGCGTCTGCGCGGCGGCGTTCAACTTCCTCATCGGCCCTGACCCAGCGCCGGCCAAGCGGCGCTAAACTGCTTTTCGCCGAGGCCGTAGATCTCGGCTGCGTCGGCTGCTGAAATGTAGCCATTCCTGAGATCGTCAGCGACACGTTCGCGCGGCCGCTCGCGGGGGTCGCCGTACCCGCCGCCATTGCCGGTGACGACCCGGATCAGGTCGTCCATCTCAAGCTGGATCTCGCTGGCCTTCGCGAAGCGCTGGACTGCACCCTTTCGAACCACCTCGACGTAATTGGTCGATCCCTCGCCGCCGCCAGCCATTCCCCAGGCGCCGTAACGCGAGCGGGTATAGATGGCGCCGATCGTCGCGTCTTTCGACTGATTGACATATTCAAGGATGATTCCCTTCCCGCCGCGGAACTTGCCGTGACCGCTCGAATGATCGTTGAGCTCGAGGCGATTGACCCGATAGCCGTACAGCGCTTCGTTGACCTCCACCGGGATATTATAGGTTTCCCCGTTGATCGGGCTGAACTGTGCCGATTCGCCGTCCGCACTCGCGCACGCGCCCCAGCCGCCCGGCTCGGGTTCGATCGTCACCAGGAACCTGCCAGTGACCGGGTTGGTCCCACTGACGAAGGTCCCGTTCACCGAGGCATAGCAGCCCGCGCCAATCCGTTCGGGCATGTGGGGCGCAAGCGCCTTGCAGACGAGGTCGATCGCGTGAATGACGGGTTCGGGATAGAGGCCGACCGCAGCGGGCCTTTGCGCCGCAAAGATGGTCCCCGGTTCGCAAATGACCTTGAGCGCCCGGAAACTTCCGGCATTGGCCGGACTCGAGGGGCTGGTGAGCGCCTTGAAGGCGATCTGGACCGCGATCCTGGTCATCGCCTCCGAGCAGTTGAAGGGACCGGCGGCGCTCTGTTTCGGATTGCCGGTGAGGTCGACGATGAAGTTCGTGTCCGTGATTTCGACCTTGGCATGGACAGGAACCGGCGAGCCGTCCTCCGCCGCATCGTCCATCAGCACCTCCGCGGTGAAGGTTCCGCGAGGAAGCGAGTCAAACGCATTGCGGGTAACGGTCTCCCCATAATCGAGGATCGAGGCGATGGCGCGCCGAACGGTTGAAGTCCCATATTGCTCGAGGAGCTTGTTGAAGCGCCGCTCGCCTGCACGAAGCGCCGCAACCCCCGCCCACATGTCGCCGAGCGTCCGTTCGGGCATCCTGCTGTTCGCGACAATCAGGTCGAGCACCGGCTGGATCACTTCGCCGCGCGAGAACAGCTTGATGTTAGGGAACTGCGTGCCTTCCTGGAACAGCGAGGTCGAGCGGGTGGAAAGGCCTCCGGGGATCATCCCGCCAATGTCGCTCCAGTGGGCCTTATTGGCGAGCCAGCCGACGAGCTCGCCGCGCGCAAGGATCGGCATCATCAGGGAGACGTCATTCAGGTGAGTCCCGCCGGAATAAGGATCGTTGCCAATGAAGATATCGCCCGTTTGGATCGGGTTTGAGTTGGACGCCGAATGCTTGGCGATGACCGCTTTCACGTCCTGGTCGAGCGCGCCGACGAACACCGGGATGCCGCACCCCTGGCACGCCAGATCCCCCGTGCCATCGGTGACGCCGACGCCGAAATCGAGGACCTCGTAGATGAGCGGGCTCATTGCAGCCTTTCGCATCACTGCGAACATCTCGTCGCAGAGCGCCTGCAGGGAGTCGCGGATGACCTCGATCGTGAACGGATCGACGGTGCTGCGCATCTGATCCATGATCGCCTCTTTTCCTCACGCCAGCGAGATATGAATGTTGCCGAATGCATCGATCGTTGCGAGCTGTCCGGGCCAGACCAGGGTAACCGTGTCGGGTTCGTCGATCGCGGCTGGGCCATGGATCCGCATGCTCGGCTCGAGACGCGCCCGGTCATAGGCCGGGGCATCGAGGCAGCCGTCTTCGTCGAAGTCGATACGGCGGCGGCCGCGGAGCGCGGACTTGAGCGGTGCTCCGGTGATGGCCAGCGGTTCGATCGTCGGCTTCTCCACCGGGACGCTCGCGACGAGATGGTAGTTCACGAGCTCGATGTCGTTGGGAAGCACGTAGCTATACTCCCGGCGATATTCGGCCGCGAACAGTTCTCGCACGGCCTCCGGCTCAAGCGCGGAAAGCTCGTTCGGAAAGGCGATCTTGACGGTGTGCTCCTGGCCTTCGTAACGGAGGTCCGCCTGATACTGGACGATCACCGATCTGGCCGAAAAGCCTTCTTCGGCGAAGGCCTCGATCGCCGCCGCGGCAAGCTCGCTATAAGTGCTCCGGATCTGCGATATGGAGGATGATTGAAGAGGCGTGATGCGCGTCAGGAGATAATCCCGCCGAAGGTCCGACATCAGCATGCCCCAGGCGGAGAAGACCGCCGAGTTTCTGGGCACGATCACCTTGGGAATCTGGAGCTCGCGGGCAAGTGCGGCGGCGTGCATCGGCCCGCCGCCGCCGAAGGCGATCAATACGAAATTCCTGGGATCGTAGCCGCGATTGACGGACACCAGCTTCAAAGCGTTGATCATATTGTTGTTGGCAATGCGGATGATCCCCCTCGCGACGTCCGCTGCGGGGAGGTCGAGCTTGTCGCCGATGGCGGAAAGCGCCCGGGTCGCGGAATCGACGTCTGCGTCGATGCGCCCGCCGAAGAAATAGCCTGAATCGATGCGCCCGGTGAGGAGGTTGGCATCGGTGGTCGTCGGCTGATTGCCCCCGCGCCCGTAGGCGGCAGGTCCGGGGATTGCTCCGGCGCTGTGGGGGCCGACCTTCAGCTTGCCCGCCTCGTCGATCCAGGCGATGCTTCCACCGCCATTGCCGATTTCGACGATGTCGACAACCGGGGTCCGGATGGGATAACCCGCGGAGGAAGCGGACCGCTCGATGAAATATTGGGTCGTGGTGAGTGCACGCCCCTTCTCGATCAGCGCGCACTTGGCGGTAGTCCCGCCGATGTCGAGTGCAATCAGATTCTCTTCGCCGATGAGCTTGCCGAGCGCGGCGGCGCCAAGCACTCCGCTCGCCGGCCCCGATTCCACCATTGAGATCGGGCACCGGCGCGCGGTCGCGAGCGTATCGATCCCCCCGTTGGACTGCATCACATAGATCGGCGCGTCGAGTCCGGCCTTGCCGAGCGCGCCTTCGAGGTTCGAAAGATAGGCGTCGGCAACCGGTTTCACATAAGCGGAGAGGACGGTCGTGCTCGCACGCTCATATTCCCGCCATTCGCGGATGATCTCATGCGAAGCGATCACGCAAAGCTCGGGCGCGATTTCACTCAGCCGCTGCTTGATCGCGATCTCGTGGGCGGGATTGGCGTAGCTATGAAGCAGGCAAACGGCGACCGACCGAACCTGTTGCTGCTTGAAATATTCCACGATCGTTCTGAGCTCGTCGAGAGCAACGGGCTCGATGACCGAACCGTCATGAGCCATTCGTTCGCTGATTTCCTGCCGCAGATGGCGAGGCACGAACGGCGCCGGCTTGCGGTAGAGGAAATTGAAGATGTCGGGCCGGTTCGAACGTGCAATCTCGAGCACGTCCCGGAAGCCGCGGGTGGTGACGAGGCCAGTCGTCGCGCCCGCGCGCGACAGGAGCGCGTTGATGACCACGGTCGAGCCATGCGCGAAAAAGCCGATGTCCGGCTCCTTCACTTCCGCGAGGCGCATCGCCGAAAGCACGCCTTGCTCGAACGCCGGAGAAGTCGTGTCGACCTTGACTGCCTTGACCAGCGCGCCGCCGGAGGCCCGCGGCTCGAAATAGACGAGGTCCGTGAAGGTGCCACCAACGTCTGTCGCAATCCGCACGATCAGCCTCCCTGCCCGGGACAGCACGAAAGGTGCACCCCGAAGAGCCGTCGCCTCAAGCAGATTCCGGACGAGTTTGAGGATGATCTGGACAGTCTCGAAGGGGCTCACGGGCCGAGTCCGGAATCTACCGCAGTTTGACGGATTCCTGCTTTCCCAATGCGCCGCCCCGCAGAATCATCAAGGGCCGAGGCTCGCCAAGGGGAGAGGCAGATGGCCAAGGATGCTCGGGCGCACCGGTGCCGGTGCGATGATCGGAACGCGACCGCCTGGCTTGCCGGGCTCGCAATGGCGCTTTGCGCCGCGGCGCCCGCCCGCGCGGAGACGGACCAGAAAGCAGCAGCGAAGGGCATGCGGGCCCCGGCGGCGAATGCCGGCGCCAGCGCAGTGCAGGACCCCAACACGATCGTCATTACGGCACAAAAGCGAAGCCAGACGCTTCAGGAGGCGCCCGTTGCCGTCACGGCCTTCACTGCCCAGGCGATGAAGGAGCGCGGGATCAACGATGCGTTCGATGTCGCACAGCGCACGCCCAACCTTCTGATCAGCACCAATTCGGCGATGGGCCAGCCTTACATTCGCGGGATCGGGTCGGACGCGCTCGGTGTCGGCACCGAGAGCAGCACTACCATGCACCTCGACGGCGTCTACATCAGCCGCGGGGCCGCGACCCTCATGGACTTCGTCGATATCGAGCGGATCGAAGTCCTGCGCGGTCCACAGGGCACGCTATACGGCCGTAATTCGGTCGGCGGCACAATCAACGTCATTACCCGAAAGCCGGCCAATGATTTCGAAGCCAATGCAACCCTCGACCTGGGAAATTACGACCTGAGGAGACTTCGCGGGGTGATCAACATCCCCCTCGGAAATGACACGGCGATTCGCATCAGCGGGCTCAGGTCGTTGCACGAGGGCTTCTTCACCAACGTCAATCCGCAGGGCCAAAGGAGGCTTCAGGACGAAGACGTCGCGGCCGGGCGGATCGCCTTTCGCACTGCTCCGGCGGACAATCTGGAGTTCCTCTTGAGCGGCGACTGGTATCGGGGACGTGGCACCGGACTCGTCAACAAGCCGCTCGAGCCTGGAACGTCCGGCGCGTTGGGAGGCGTCGTCTTCCCGCAGCCGTTCGTCACCGACACCCCGCTGCATCATTTCCAGAATGAGGATTTTCGCGGGCTACAGTCACAGGTGAACCTGACCCTCGAGAAGGTTCGGGTGAGCCTGATTACGGGCTACCGAAAGACGGTCTGGAAGAATGCGGTCGACTCTGACGGGACCCGCGCCGCGGTGCTCAACCTGCTGTGGGGCGAAAATCATGATCAGGCGTCGGCCGAGCTTCAATTCGCATCGGTACCGGGCACAAGGCTCGAATGGGTGGGCGGGCTCTATTATATCCATGAGAACGGGACGTTCCACGCGCTGCTCGACTTCCCCATCGCCGGCTTTAGCGTTCTCGACATCGGCAAGGACCGCACCAACGCCTATGCCGCTTACGGCCAGGCGACCTATCCGATCACGCCGACGGTGAAGCTCACGGCCGGGATCCGCTACAGCATCGAGCACAAGACGGCCGATACTGCGCTGTTCCTGGGCTCAACGCCGCTCGGCGAAGCGCCGGGCGCGAAGACCTGGCACGCCTGGACTCCCAAATTCGTGATTCAATATGAACCCACGCGGAGGCTCGATTTCTATCTGTCGGCAAGCAAGGGGTTCAAGAGCGGCGGCTTCAACTCGGCTGGCCTCCAGGGGCCGTTCGATCCCGAAACCCTGTGGGCCTATGAAGGCGGCGCCAAGATGCGGCTTTTCCGAGACAAGCTCAATCTCAACACCGCTGCATTCCATTATGATTATCAGAACCTGCAGGTCGTCAAGTTCGCGAACAATCTCACGATCACCACTAATGCCGCGCGGGCGAAAGTGGACGGCGTCGAGCTCGAAGCAACCGCAAATCCGTTGACCGGACTGCAGATCGGCGGGAACGCCGCCTATCTCAATGCGCGATATACCCAATATGTAACCGGCGACCCGGCACGGCCGCAGCTCGGCCAGCTCAACCTTGCCGGCAATCCCCTGACGCGCGCTCCAAGATATTCCGCTGGGCTGTTCGGTCGCTGGGCGATCCCGCTGGGATTGGACGAGATTCTGTTGCTCGGCGAATATAATTGGAGAAGCCGCAGTTACTTCTCGCCTTTCAAGGACAAGGCCATCTCGCAAAGTCCGCTAGGCATCATCAACGCGAGGATCACCTTCCATCCGAAGGACGATCGCTGGTCGGCCGCCCTGTGGGGCAAGAACCTTTCGAACCGCACCGTCTACGGAAGCCTGTTCCGGTTTGATTCCACGGGTTTCAACGCCGTTGCGCAGCTGCGTGAGCCGCGCACCTACGGCGTTGAATTCGGTGCGCGCTTTTGAAGGAAAAGGTGAATAGGCCGGCCGCGTGCGAGCTCCTTGCGTCCGCTTTGGTATGCGACATGGTCCTGCCCTTCGAGAAGGGGCTCGAGCACAAGGCATCGATCCTTGAACGCTATCGAGCGCAGGGCATAAGCTATGTGTCGCTCACCGTCGGCATCGACTGGGCCGGGGTCGAGGAAACCATCCGCCTCATTGCTTCTGAACGAGCGCGCATCTTCGGCGAGCCCGACCGTTTCATGCTCGTCGACAAGGCCGCGGACATCGGCGCTGCGAGGCAGTCGGGCAAGCTCGCTGTCAGCTTCAACTTCCAGGGAAGCAACGGCCTTGGCGGCGATCCGGCGATGCTTGAGGTCTATCACAGCCTCGGACTTCGTCAGCTGATCCTCTCCTACAACAGCCGAAACGCGGCCGGCGACGGCTGCCACGAGCCTGCCGACGGCGGGCTCAGCAGCTACGGACGCCGGCTGGTCGCTGAAATGAACCGGCTCGGGATCCTGGTTGACTGCAGCCACATGGGCGTTCGCTCGTCGCTCGAGGCGATTGACGTCTCGTCCGAGCCGGTGGTCTTCTCACATTCCAATGCGCGCTCCGTCTGGAATCATGAGCGCAACATCACCGACGAGCAGATCGCGGCCTGCGCGGCGCGCGGGGGAATGATCGGGGTCAACGGCGTCGGCCTCTTCCTTGGGCCGAACGATGCATCCCCCGACACGTTCGTCGGCCATGTCGATCATATCGTGCAGCAGGTCGGGATCGACCATGTCGGGCTCGGCCTCGACCTGGTCTATTTCGAGGACACGATGTACCGGATCTTCGCCGAGAGCCCCTCCCTGTTCCCCGCGGGCTATCCGGATCCGCCCTGGAACTTCTTGCAGATCGAATCCCTGGGCGATGTCGTCGAGGGGCTGCTGCAGCGCGGCTATTGCGACGATGATGTTCGCAAGTTCCTTGGGCTCAACTTCCTTCGCACCGCAAGCAGGGTTTGGGGCTAGCGACATGCAAAAGATCGGGCTTGGCGGCTTCGATGAACCCCTGGTCTCCTTGATCCGGAGAGGTCCGCTCGGAGCCTCAGCGGCGCATTTCGGCTGCGGCAGGGCGGCGCAAGGAACGCGGATCCCGGTTATTGGCTTTCGCCGGCGCAATGCCGAGGACCTGGTACTCATTCTTTCCGGCTCGGCGAGCGTGCGCGGCGAAGGACAGCGCCTCGAACTCGGCCGCGGCGACGCGGTTTATAGCTCGCCTCTCGAGCCGGTCGCATTCGAATTTCCGGCAGATTGCGAGTTCGTCTGGCTGTTCATCGGCGAGGACGTCGATTTCGACGGCATTCCCGGTCTGCTCCTCGAGGGTGATGAGAACGAGCGCGCCCTCGGCGCACCCGCGAATCGGCCGGAAGGACGCGACCCATGACTTCCTGCGACGTGCTGGTCATCGGTGCTGGAATTGCCGGCGCCTCGGCCGCATGCGCCATCGCGCGCGACCGAACGACAATCATGGTCGAGATGGAGGAGCAGCCCGGCTATCATTCGACCGGACGCTCCGCGGCGCTGCTGATCAGTACCTATGGCGATCCGCTGACCCGCGCGCTGACCGGCTGCAGCCGGCGCTTCCTCGAAGATCCTGCGGAGCTCGGGTCCGAATCGCCGCTGCTCTCGCCGCGCGGCCTGGTCTGGATCGCAGATCCGGATTCGACCGAGCATCTGCTTGGACTGTTCGAAGCCGCCCAAAGCACTGTCGCGGACCTCCGCCTCGCGCGGACCAGCGAAATCCTTGCGCTCTGCCCGCAGCTCCGGCCGGAATTCGCGGCCATCGGAATGATCGAGCAGGGGGCTTCGGAGATCGATGTCCATGCGCTTCACCACGCCTATCTTCGCAGCTTCACCCGCTTCGGCGGCGAGCTCGTCACCCGTTCGCCAATCCAGCGGATCGAATATCGAAGCGGCCGCTGGAGGGCGTCCACGCCATCGGGCGAATTCATCGCGGACGTCGTCGTGAACGCGGCCGGCGCCTGGGCCGGGGAGGTCGGCCGACTCGCCGGAGCCGCCCGGCTCGACCTTGTGCCCTGCCGCCGGACCGTAATCGCCTTCGATCCGGGCATTTCCGCGGCGAATTACCCGTGCCTGGTGGATGCGCTCGAGCGCTTCTATCTCAAGCCCGAGGGAGCGCGGTTGCTTGCATCGCCGGCCGATGAAACCCCGTCGGAGCCCTGCGACTGCCAACCCGAGGAACTGGACGTGGCCCTCGCCGCCGATTGGGTCACGCGTGTCAGCACCTTCGAGGTCGGGCGCATCAGCCATCGCTGGGCGGGACTGAGGACCTTCGCGCCGGACCGCTTGCCGGTGATCGGCTGGGACGGGCTGGCTCCCAATTTCCTGTGGCTCGCGGGCCTCGGCGGTTACGGCATCATGGTCAGCCCGGCAACGGCAAGGATCGCCGCGAGCCTGGTCGCGCACGCCAGTATCCCAGAGGAGCTCGCCCTTGCCGGGATAGACGTCGCTCGATTGTCGCCGCGACGGTTCGCCACTCGCAAGCCCGAGCCTGGCGCCGGGAGCAAGGCGCAGCCATCCCGGGCGATCACCGGGAAGGTCCATTGATCGCCATGGACCGAAGTCCGCTATCTGCATGATCAGGGCGCTCGCCGCCCGGCAACCATGCGCGACGCCAGCTTGCGCGACCTCCCGAACGGCCATAATTCCTGCGATGGAGGCGAGCGGGTTGGCCAAGCCAGTGGAATTTCCGGACGGCACCGGCGACAGCGGGCTCTCGGCGGTCTTCGTGCTGCTGCCAGAGTTCACGCTGATGGCGCTCACCGGCTTCATCGAAGCGCTGCGTCACGCCGCGGATGAAGGCGACAAGAGCCGGCAGGTCCATTGCCGCTGGACGGTCATGGGTGCGGACTACAGGCCGGTCCGCGCGAGCTGCGGGATCGGCGTGACGCCGTGGGAGGTCTATCGCCCTATTCCCGAGTTCAATTATGTCGTCGTGGTCGGCGGCTTGACGCGCGGTCACGCCATGATCGACGATCGAACGATCGCTTTTCTCAAGGAAGCCGCGGCACACCACAAGCAGATCATCGGTCTTTGCACCGGGAGCTTCGCAATGGCGCGCGCAGGACTGCTCGATCATTCGCGCTGCTGCGTCCACCGCTTCCACCTCGAGGAATTCCTGGACGAATTCCCGCACGTCGTGACCCGGGCGGACCTCCTCTATATCATCGACGGGAACCGGATTACCTGCGCCGGGGGGGCGGGAGTGATCGACCTCGCGGTGGAACTGGTCGCACGTCATTGCGGGCCGAGGACCGCGGCCAGGGTCGTCAGCCAGATGGTCTATGGGGAGGCGCGCAGCCCCCGCGATCCCCAGACCCCGCTCGCCGGCGACGAGGTCGCGGGAATCAAGGATCCCATGGTGCTCCGCGCGGCGATGCTGATCGAGGAAAATATCGAGACCCCGCTGTCGGTTGAGGAGCTCGCAAGCCGCCTTGCCCTCAGCTCACGAACCCTCTCGCGCCGATTTCATGCCGAACTGCGCCAGACGCCGGCCCGCTATGCTCGGGGGCTGCGAGTCCGGGCGGCCGAATGGATGCTCAACAACACGAGCAAGCAGGTGACGGAGATCGCGCATGCGTGCGGATTTTCGGACGCCTCGCATTTTGCGCGCTGTTATCGCGCGGAGGCGGGGCAATCGCCGACGAAGGGACGGCGCGCAATCCGCCCTCACTAGGCGGGCTGAATTCGCGCCCGGTCATGGAAAGGGAGAGTCCATGCTGAAGGAGGTTATCGGGCGCGTCACCGTGGAGGGCCGCGCGCTGCCAATCGCGCAAGCCAACCGCGCAGGTGATTTCCTGTTCGTCTCCGGCCAGCTGCCGCTCGACGG
>Ga0105240_10008349_pt1 | contig 14823 bp, 8 predicted proteins | sample KBSC54metaG_FD_80426 | JGI IMG/M metagenome (GOLD analysis project Ga0105240, IMG submission 80426) | Corn rhizosphere microbial communities from Kellogg Biological Station, Michigan, USA - KBS C5-4 metaG | ecosystem: Host-associated > Plants > Roots > Rhizosphere > Soil | place: Michigan, USA... | reverse complement strand
TGAGCCCACTGTCTCATCTACCGGTCAGGCCGCAGCCCCTCCCCTGTTCCAGTCTTCCGGCTATCTACTTTCCCAGGATCTCATCACGCACATCGGCAATCTCCCGGACCCGCGACGGTTGCGAGCGCTCGCAATGCTCGGGCCTGGGACATCGCATGCTGCGCGGGCAGATGATCCTGGCGGGATGCGCGAGGGCGTCCTCGATCCAGGCGATGTTGAGGACCTGGGCGACAGAAGCCAACGCGGTGCGCGCGTCCTTGGAGATCCGCGCGGCTCCTCCGTGTTCTAAACACGCCTGCAGGAGAGCATGGATGAGAGGCTCGCTGTGCAGCCCATTGGCATCGAGGGCAGGAGCGAGATCGACTCCGACGGACAGCACGTGCGGGTTGCCGGCCATGTCTCGAACGCGATGGGAATGACAGCAGTAAAGGAGCGACCTCTCCCCATCGCGCAGCACCGAGATCTGGGATGCAGGTTGACCGCGGTCGTCGTCAATCATCCGGAAAACGGCCCAGTGGGGACAGGGGTCGCTGACGTGCCCGAGATTGCCCCAGGGCAAGGGAATGCCGTTGCCTCGATAGACGGCGCGGAGATAGCCGGGAGGATAGGCGTCGAAGAAGTGCCAATAGGGATACGGGGACACCTTGGTCATGCGCCGCATGATGACGGCGGGTGTGAGCTGGAGCTTTTGGCCGGCCTCGACGACGCAGTAGCGCTCGCGAGTGAGGAAGCGGCGGAAGGGTATCTTGGGGGCCAGCAGCGCGCCGGCAAAGAAGCTGCACTCGAAGTCGCGCCAGGCGTGCAGGACGTCCTGGGGATTCATGCCCGCGGCATAGGCCTTGCCTTCGGGGCTCCCACCCATCTCGCCGCCGGTGGCGTGGGGAGATTTGAGTCCATCGCCGCGGTGCAGCACCTTGTGGGCGATATGGGTCGCGAGATCGAACTTCAGGCGCGCGGGATCGCTCTGCAGGGCTTTGTTGGCGTAGATGGTCTTGGGAGCCTGATAGAACGATCGGACGACGCTGCGCAGCTCGCGCTCCTTGTCCTGCACGAACACGGGTTTGCGCTCGAACCATTGAATCTCGAGTCCATGGCGCTTGACCAGGCGGATCAAGTCCTCGACAGAGAGCGGAAAGCGGCGCTCGCCAACGGCATCGGCAGCGCGCTCGAGCTCGGGAAAGTCGTTGCGCGAGGTCTCCTGGTGGGTCCGGATCAACAGGTGCGCGAACTGCCGCCCGCTGGTGCCGGTCTGGGCGAGCAGCTCGGGAATCGCGGCCTGCAGTACGCTCCTGGAGAACAGGAAAGCGGGCTCGAGGGGAATCTTGGCGGCGCCGGCTGCGGGTGTCCCGGGCACGAGCGCTTCCAACGGCGCGCTCTCGTCGAGGAACCACTCGGCTTTGCGCTGCAGCACGCGGGCCAGCAGCTCCAGAACTTCCGCGGAGGGCGCGCGCTTGCCGCTCTCGATGAGGCTGAGATACGGCACCGAGGGCGCTCGCTCGGCATCTCGCTGAACGCACCGCGCGGAGAGCTCCTCCAGGGTCAGGCCGTTGCGCTTGCGAAGGGCGCGAAGCTTGGCGCCCAGAAAATGACCTTTGTGCATGAGGGCCACGATGATGAGGCCTCCCATCGGTGTCCTGCGGTCCAGTAAAATTTACGATGTAAAGTTTCTAACGTCAATTTTGGCGCCGAAGTCCTCTAAGCTTTCTCGCACTCCACCCAACTACAGCTTCAAGGAGCGCACATGAGCTCGACAGCCCGACTTCCTACGCCTGAGGAACTGCGCCACAGCTGGCACGCGAGCCCCCGCTGGCGCGGAGTTGAGCGAGGCTATGAACCCGAGGACGTGGTGCGACTGCGCGGCACGGTGTGGGTGGAGCACTCGATTGCCCGACTCACTGCGGAGAAGCTGTGGCGCTCCTTGAACGAAAAAGAGCTGGTGAACGCGCTGGGAGCGCTCACGGGCAACCAGGCGCTGCAACAGGTGAAGGCGGGCCTGGATGCGATCTATCTGTCGGGCTGGCAGGTGGCCGGAGATGCGAATCTCGCCGGGGAGATGTATCCGGATCAGTCGCTGTATCCGGCGGATTCGGTCCCCGCGATCGTGCGGCGCATCAACAGCACGCTGCGACGTGCGGATGAGATCCATCACGCGGAAGGCAAGGATGGGATCGACTGGTTGAAGCCGATCGTGGCGGATGCGGAAGCGGGATTTGGCGGGGTGCTGAATGCGTTCGAGCTGATGAAGCAGATGATCGCGGCGGGCGCGGCCGGGGTGCATTTCGAGGATCAGCTGTCTTCGGCGAAGAAGTGCGGGCACATGGGCGGCAAAGTGCTGGTGCCGACACAGGAAGCCATCTCGAAACTGGTTGCGGCGCGCCTGGCAGCGGACGTTTGCAACGTTCCAACCGTGCTGATCGCCCGCACGGATGCGGAGGGCTCGAACCTATTGACGACGGACGTGGACGAGCGCGACCGGCGGTTCATTGAACGCACTCAGGAGCGGACCGCGGAAGGCTTCTTCCGGGTGAAGGCGGGACTGGATCAGGCGATCGCCCGCGGACTGGCGTATGCGCCCTACGCGGACATGGTGTGGTGCGAGACGGCGAAGCCGGACCTGGCGGAAGCGAAGCGCTTTGCAGAAGCGATTCGCCGGGAGTTCCCGGACAAGCTGCTGGCCTACAATTGCTCGCCGTCGTTCAACTGGAAGCGCAAGCTGGATGACTTCACGATCTCGCGATTCCAGCACGAGCTGGCGGCGATGGGATACAAGTTCCAGTTCATCACGCTGGCGGGGTTTCATGCACTGAACTACTCGATGTTCGAGCTCGCGCGGGGATACAAAGCTCGGAACATGACTGCGTATGTGGGGTTGCAGCAGGCGGAGTTCGAGGCAGAGGAGCACGGGTACACCGCGACGCGGCACCAGCGGGAAGTGGGAGCGGGTTACTTCGATGCGGTGGCGCAAACGATCATGGGGGGACGGTCCTCGTTGACGGCGCTCACGGGGAGCACGGAGGTGCAGCAGTTCAAGGCGGCGCGGTAGATGACGGGAGTGGCGCGGCGCGAGACGTCGGCGAATCCGCGTGTGAGCAGCCTGGATCGAGCCGTTGCTAGGGGCTCCCCATCATGTTCGTCATGGCATCCGTGACGCGCGCCAGCTCGGCCCTCACTTCGGCGATATGCTGCTCCAGCTGCCCCACAGTCAACGTCACGGCGGCACACTCCAGAGATGAGCACAAATCCCGCAGCGGCCCGGCATAAACGTTGGCACTCGCTCCGGCGAGCTGGTGTGCAGCGCGCGCGAGTTGCTGCCGATCGCCGCGAACATGACAGTCTCGAATTTTCCTCAGCAGCTCCGCGCTGCTATTCACATAGCTCTGCACCAGATCGGCCGCAAACTCGACGTCTCCTCCCGTCAGGTCACGCAAGCCCGGCAGATCGATGGGCGCAGGACGGGGTAGAAGCTCGGGCATAGCCGCCGGGAGCGCAGGCTCGATCGGCGACTCCGGGTTCGCTGCCAATCCGCAGGGTCGCAAGGGGTTCACTCCAGGCGGCAACGTGCAGAGCCGTTGATCAACACCGGTTCAATATAGCGGCCATCCCGCTTCCCACCCGTGTGCCCGTTCACAGCGACGCAAGCGCAGCGCACGTGGCCCATGACAAATCGCGAGCCTAAGGGATACCCCTAGTGGTTTTCCGCAGGCACCGTGACGCACTTGACTCAACGCCCGCAACTGTTTGATTTGCTTGTTTTTTTATCTCTCATTGGCCTTCCAGGCCGTGGTCGCTTGGACCAACGTCCACGACGGTGGGGAAGATCTGTGAGATCGCTCGAAGATACCCGCCGCTGCGGGGGTCACCATGCCAGCAGCGTCCCGGTTTCAGTATGAATTCAAGATGAGCTTCGCCGCCCGCATTCGTATCGATCCGCAAGCATGAATCAGAAGGCCAGCCCAGCAGCGCTCGCATCAGTGCGCATGACGGACGCGCCTCCTCAGGATGCTGTGGATATCGGTGCGCCCGCGGGAGAAGCGCTGCCCGCATGCGTCCTGCTGGTGGAGGACGACCTTGTCAGTCAGCGGGTCGCCAGGCGACATCTCGAACAGATGGGCTACGTCGTCGTCGTCGCAGACGACGGTGCGGCAGCCGTGGAAACCTGCATGCAGCAGCAGTTCGCACTGGTGCTGATGGACCTGCAGATGGCGCACATGGACGGCCTGCAGGCCACCCGGGAGATTCGCCGACTCGAGGGCCGCAGCCGACGCGTGCCGATCCTCGGCCTCACCGCGAACGCAGGGGCGGACGAGCTCGCACGCTGCACGACCGCCGGAATGAACGGCCTGCTCGTCAAACCTCTGCAACGCGCCCGCCTGGCGCAAGCCCTCGAACAGCTGGCGCCGGCCGATCAAGCGCTGGCGCCACCGGATCCCGAGCCTCACGAACACGCCGATCCCGCGAGCGCACTGCCGGCTGACCTTGCGAATCTGCGAGCCAAATTCCGCGATGACAGTGCTTTCGTACGCCGATTGTGTCAGACATTCCTCACCAGCACGCGCCAATTGATGAATGAGCTGGAGCGAGCAGCGTACGCGGGGGACCGCGCCCAGCTTCGAGCGTTGGCCCACAAGATCAAGGGTGCCAGCAACAACGTCTACGCCCATCGCGCGGCTGCGCTCGCCGCCCAGATCGAATGGGGGTCGACGGGACTGACGGTGTCGGCGCTGAACCCGGCGATCGAGGCCCTCAGGCGGGCGATTGATGAAATCGCCACTCAAGTCTCCTCGGAGCTCCCATGACTGTGCGGCCGCGGCTGCTGTTGGTCGAAGACGAACTGACCCAGCAAATGACGATGGAACGGTTGCTGACGGAGGCCGGCTACGATGTGGAAATCGCCGGGGATGGCGAACAAGCGCTGGCACGGCTCAAGGCCGGGAAACACGAACTGCTCCTCACCGACTGGGAGCTCCCCGGCATGGACGGGGCGACACTCTGCAGACTGGTGCGCGAGGCGAAGCTTCCGAGCATCTACATTCTATTGCTTACCAGCCACAGCGCCGTGGCACGCGCCGTCGAGGGACTACGTGCCGGTGCAAACGACTTCATTCGCAAGCCGGCGGACGAATCCGAGCTTCTCGCCCGGCTGGAGGCCGGCTATCGAGTCGTAGTGCTCGAGAAGTCTCTACGTGACGCAAACGCGCAGATCGAGAGACTGTCGATAACCGATCCGCTCCTGGGGATCTTCAACCGCCGATACCTTCATGTGGGGTTGCGAGAGGAAATCGCTCGTGCACGGCGTTACGGGCGCTCGCTGGCGATTGTCATCGCGGATCTCGATCACTTCAAAGCCATCAATGACGGCTATGGTCACCAGACCGGGGATGCCGTGCTCCAGCACGTCGTCTGTCTCGCTCAGTCGGCATTGCGGCAGCCAATGGATTGGATCGCTCGATATGGGGGTGAAGAGTTCGTGATCGTGCTGCCCGAGACGGACGCGGAGGGAGCCGTCGCTGTGGCCGAGAGAATCAGAGTGATGTGTGTCGAGGCGCCCGCAGCTCCTGCCGCCGGTCCCGTGTTCGTAACCGCCAGTTTCGGAGTCGCCGTTCTGGACGAATGGGCGGTCGCAGATCATGAGGGAGATTCCCTGCTGCAGGAAGCGGACCGGGCCTTGTACCTGAGCAAGCGCTCCGGCCGCAACAAAGTCACCTACAGGCCGCGACCTGCGATCGTCCGAGCGGGCTGAGGAAATGATGACCGCAAACACACGAAGTCTGCAGCTGCTGACAGCAACAGTGCTGGTGCTCGCACTGGCCGCAGCGGCCGTTGCAACCAGGTCCTCGCCGAAATGGCACTTGTGGGATGGCGCGAACAACGTAGACATCCTGGAACTATCGGAGAGCCCAGCCGGGAAGCCCGTGCGCTTCGAGGCGGACGTAACCTATTACGATGTCGCTCATGCGGTGGCGGTCCTGCAGGACGGCAGTTCTGCCATTGCCGTCTCGGTACCCGCAAATGTCCGCCTCAAGGTGGCGCAGCACATACGCTTGAGCGGCACCTTGCCGAAAGACTACGACCCGACGGCGCCGGTGCCGTTGGCATTGGAACGCGCGCAGTTCACAGTTCTCCAGGAGCGGGTCACGCTGCCCTCCCGCAGAGCCAGGATCGGTGAATTGTACGGAGCGTTTGAGCCCGTCCGCTTCGAGGTGACCGGAATCCTCAAATCAGCGGTCGAATGGAATCAGCAGATGCTGCTAGGAATCGCCAGCGACGGCAAATCGATCACCGCGCTGGTCAACGGCAACGACACCAAGCTTGCGGACCTGCTGGATGCCAGAGTCTCCATACGCGGCGACCGTTTCGCCCTCCCGAATGCGCCGCTGATGCTGCTGGTGCCCGATTCCGATGATGTCACCCTGCTCGATCCACCCGCCGCTCACCCCCCGCTCATCAGCTCGTTGCACGCCCTGCTGGCCGAGCCGGCCTGGACCACCGATGGTCATCGCATCCGCGTCCGAGGCCGGGTGCTCAAGCCCCTTACGGACACCTCACTCCTGTTGTCCGACGGCACCCTGTCCGTCCCCGTCGAGTCGGCGAGCCGGCTGGACGCGAAAGCGGGCACGAGCGTTGAGATCGAGGCCTATCCGAGCATGGCGCTGCATGCGGTCGTGCTGCAGGGAGCGAAGATTCTGGCCACTGACGTGGCGCTGCCGGCGACGACGGGCCAACCCCAGGAAATGGATTCCCGACAGATCAATCGCCTCAGCGCCGCGGAAGCTGACCGGGCACTGCCGGTCCGCATCAGGGGTGTAGTGACCGGTGTGGCCCCCGTTTTCGGGCTCGTGTTCCTCCAGGACGACAAGGGAGGAATCACCGTTCGCGCACCCAATCAGCCGCTCCCCTTCGCCCTTGGACAGCAACTGACCGTTGTCGGTGTGACCAGCAGCGCAGACCCCTCGCCCATCGTCACCAATGCCATCCTTCAACCCGGGGCGCTGGGCCGACTTCCGAAACCGGTGAGGATTACGGCCGATGATCTCAGCAGCGGCGCACTCGACGGCACCTGGGTAGAAATCGAGGGCAAGATGCACGCGGTCACGACACCCCTGCCCGGATTTTTCACCTTCAAGGTGATCACCAGCATGGGTCCGCTGAATGTGGGCACCGCCGACCTCCCACCAGGGCTGGATCTGCACTCATTGATAGATGCGAAGGTTCGTGTCCGTGGCGTGCTGGGCACGACGGTGAACAACGATCACCAGATCGTCGAACGCCGGCTCGGCGCGTTTCCGCTCACGCAGCTGGAGGTCCTTGCACAACCGCCCGCGGACCCCTTCAGCGTTGCGCCCGCTCCCATCGGCCAGCTCCTGAGGTACACGCGTCAGTCGAGCGGTAACCGGACCCATGTCTCGGGCACCGTACTGCTGCAGCGCGGAAGCTCCATTTACATGCAAGATGCCACGGGCGGGCTGGAGTTGGACGCCGGCGATGTGCGCGTCAAGCCTGGGGAAATCATCAACGCCGTCGGCTACGCAGTTCCCGGCGCCTACGGACCCCGGCTCACTGAAGCCGAGATCCGCGACACAGGGCATGCCGCCAAGGCACAACCGGTCTCGATCACACCCGAGCAGGCCTTGAGCGGCAGATTCGAGAATCGCCTGGTGCAGATCCAAGCCAAGGTGCTGAGCCAGGCTCCCGGTTCGATCCAACAGCACCTCGCCCTGCAGAGCGACAGCTACATCTTTGAGGCGGAGGTACTCCAGCGAACCCCCTTATCTCTCGGGGAAGGCACAACGGTGACGCTGATCGGGGTGCCCACCACGCAGGCGACGTATGACGCGGAAACGCGCACGCCCAGCTCGTTGCTCCTATTGGTTCGTAGCGCCGGAGACATTCATGTCGTCCATGGTGCACCCTGGCTGAACTCCCACAACGCCAGCATCCTCTTCGGCGCGACCGGCAGCGCGACGCTGCTGGTGCTGGTGTGGGTGTGGTCGCTGCGGCGTCAGGTCCGAGAGCAGACGTACGAGATCGAAAAGCGTGGCCGATTCCTGCGTCAGGTCATCGACAGCGCGCCCAATTTCATCTTCGTCAAGGACACGAAGGGCCGTTTCACGCTCGCGAACCGTGCGTTGGCGAAGGTGTATCAGACTACCTCCGACGAAATGATCGGCAAGACCGTCGAGGAAGTCTCGGGCGCCTCCGGCGATGTCATGTGCGGCAACCATGATGACCGGGAGGTCATCGCCACTCTCCAGGAGAGACATGTCGCAGAAGAATTGCACGTGGACGCCGGCGGCACGCAGCGCTGGGTGCAAATCACGAAGCGGCCCATCCTGGATGCCGACAACAGAGCCGTCGGCGTGCTTGGAGTCGTCAATGACATCACGCAACGAAAACATGACGAGCAGCGGCTGATTCAGGCCCGTGTCGCGGCGGAGGCGGCCAATACGGCAAAGGGCGAGTTCCTCGCCAACATGAGTCATGAAATCCGCACACCGTTGAACGGCGTGATCGGCATGCTGGATTTGCTGGAGGGCGGTGCGTTCGATCCTGAGCAAAGGAGCATGCTCGAGACCGCTCGCAGCTCCGCCGATGCCCTGCTCACCCTCATCAACGACGTGCTGGACTTCTCCAAGATCGAGGCGGGCAAGCTCGCGCTCGAGGACATCGATTTTGAGCTGACGCCGATCGTTGAAGAAGTGGCGACGCTCTTCTCCCGCGATGCGCATGCCAAGGGGCTCGAGCTGTCGTGCCTGGTTCACCAGGACGTGCCGCCGCGCCTGCGCGGTGACCCGACGCGCTTGCGGCAGATCCTGGCCAACCTGGTCTCGAACGCCGTCAAATTCACCTCTCAGGGAGAAGTCTTCATCGGCCTGCAGCTTGCGAGCACCCAGGTACTGGAAGGCGTTCCCGTTGCGCTCTTGCAGATCGAGATTCGTGATACGGGCATCGGCATGTCCTCGGAGGTCATCGCCCGTCTGTTCCAGGCGTTCTCCCAGGCGGACAGTTCCACCACGCGCCGCTATGGAGGTACAGGCCTCGGGCTGACGATCGCAAGGCGACTCGTCGAGGCCATGAGAGGGAATCTGCAGGTCAGCAGCAAAGTGGGCGAAGGATCGACCTTTTCCGTCACGCTCCCATTGAAGGTGGCGCAGAACACGACGAGTCCCGCGCTGCCCACCGGACTGCACGGGCTCAGGGCACTGATCGTCGATGACAATGCAACCAACCGGCTGATTCTGGAGCACTATCTGACAGCCGCAGGGATGAAGCACGTGAGTGCCAGCGGGGCACGCCCAGGAATTCAGGCCGCACTGTCGGCAGCCCAGTCCGGAGAGCCCTTCGATGTAATCCTGCTGGACTACCAGATGCCTGAAATCGACGGGCTCGGGTTCATCTCCGAGCTCCAGGCGGCTCCGGCCATCGCCGCTATTCCGTGTGTCGTGCTCAGCTCACTCGGAGACCGCGGCGGCTTGCCGAACACCACCGGCGTGACCGCGTGGCTGGGCAAGCCGGTGCGCAAAGCTGCATTGCTGCGAATTCTGGCAATGATCGTCGGTCATACGGGTGCGCGAGAGCAGCTCGTGGACAAGCCTGGGCGCGAGGAATTCAAGTTCCCCGGTGCCCGGGTGCTGCTTGCCGAAGATAACATCGTGAACCAGAAAGTGGCCTTGCGCGTGCTGCGCGCCTTCGGAGTCACCGCAGTGCTCGCCGTCGACGGCCAGCAGGCCCTGGCGCTCGCCAAGGCCAGCCAGTTCGATGCGATCCTGATGGATTGTCAGATGCCGGTCATGGACGGGTATGAAGCCGCACGCGCCATCCGGGAATGGGAGAGCACGAGCTCCGGCAAACACATTCCCATCATCGCGATGACTGCTAACGCGCTCACGGGGGATCGGGCACGCTGCCTCGCCTCCGGTATGGACGATCACGTTGCAAAGCCCTTCAGAAAGGAGACGGTGGGCGCAGCACTTGCGAAATGGCTGAACCGGGAGATCCAGGGAGCGAATTGCGCCGCAGTGTCGGACGCGGCTGTGAACGATCCACAGCACGGCTAGCGGTCACTTACCCGACCTGCACCGCCAGCATGGAGATGGATCCACCGTCAACTCCCTGGACGGGGAAACGGATCGCCTCCCCCTGCGTTCGCGCGGCGAGCACGTACAGCAGCGGCAGATAGTGATCAGGAGTCGGGATCGAGAGCGCCGCATCCGGCCCAAGCCTCTCGTAATTGACCAGTGGCGCCATGTCATCGGCAAGCATCATCTCCTGCGCCGCGTTTTCGAACCGAACCGCCCAGTCATAGGGCTCGCGGGAATGCCGGCCCCAGGCGTACGCGTGAAGATTGTGTACGAGGTTGCCGCTGCCAACGATCAAGACTCCTTCGTCCCTGAGGGGCGTGAGCTTCCGGCCGATATCGAAATGCCACGCAGCGGGTCGGGTCTCGTCGATGCTCAGCTGTACGACCGGAATATCGGCGTCGGGGTAAACATGCCGGAGCACCGACCAGGTCCCATGATCCAGCCCCCAGGAATCCTCGGGCCTCACCTCCAGCGGCGACAGTAGTCTGCGGACCCGGCCCGCCAATGCAGGATCCCCAGGAGCGGGATACTGGACTCGATAGAGCTCCGGTGGAAACCCGCCGAAGTCGTGGATCGTCCGGGGCGCGGTGGAAATCGTGACACCGGTTCCTGGAACGAACCAGTGAGCGGAAATGCACAGCACGGCCTGCGGTCGAGGCAATTCGTACCCGATGCGGGCCCAAGCCTCTGTGTAGCGGTTCGCGGCGATGGCGTTCATCGGGTTGCCGTGCCCGAAAAAGATTGCAGGCAGCATGGTGAACGGATCGTACACCCCGCGCATCAAGCAGACTCAGCTCAGTAGCGTGCAACGGCGTCACTGGCCGGGAACGTATCCATCAGTCTCCGATCGATCTCATCGTAGAGGATCGGCTCAACCTTCGAGCCTTCCCTCTCATCCACGACTTCCGCGTTTTCACCGGCTCGAGAGGACGATTTCGATGTCCTCGGGTCGGATTCATGCAAGCCTGGGATCACGTGGCCTCCTGGAGTCGACGCCGCTCTCCGGCTGCGGGTATTTCATACAGGGATTGTGCTCTCCTCATGCGCAGGTCGACAGTTGGAATCCTGGGCGCGCGAACCCTCGATGCTCGGCCAAAGGCACCGCATGAGCCCGAGTTTGAATCCGCTGGTGTGGTTGCTAGGATGGTTTGCATGCGGAAAATTCTATGCGCGACTGACTTCTCACTTCGATCGGAGCTCGCGATCGATCGCGCCGTGGCGTTGTGTCGGGAATTCGGCGCCGATCTGACGCTCGTGCACGTCGTGGACGACGATCAGCCGCGTCCCATGGTGGAGCGCAGGGTAGAGGAGGCGCGCAGCGCTCTGGTCGAGCGCATCAGGGCCATTCAGGAGCGTGTCGGCATTTCCGCTACGCAGGAGATCCAGCGCGGCAGAGCGTTCGTGGCCATTGCTGAGGCGGTACGATCCCGGGGAGCGGACCTCCTCGTCATGGGCGCACACCGGCGGCGCTTCATGAGCGGAGTCATTGGCGCTACTACGCTCGAGCGTGTCCTGAGTATCGGCCAAGGCCCAGTGCTGATGGTCAATGCCGTCACGCTCGCCCCGTATGAATCCGTCCTCCTGGCCCTGGATGCCTCGGATGCTTCCGCTCGGATTGTGCGCACCGCCAAGGATCTCGGCATGCTCCAGGGTAAGCGAATCTCCGTCGTGCACGCCTTCGAGCCAATACACAAAGGCATGATGGGCTGGGCGGGGCTGAGGGAGGAGACCGTGACTGAATACACAGCGAGCTGGGCGCGGGAGGAGCGCGAGCTGCTGCATCGATTGCTCGCTTCGATCGATCTGCAAGACACCGTACAGAACGTGGTGCTCGAGGAAGGGCCGCCGTTCATTGGGATCAAGAGAGTCGCCGAGCGGATCCGGCCGCACGTGCTGGTGATGGGAACCCGGGGACAGAGGGGACTCAAGCGGCTGCTGCTCGGCAGCGTCGCCGAGCGAGTCTTGTCGGAGATCGAATGTGACGTTCTGGTTGTGCCACCCCCGAGCGCAGGAACCGACTGAGCTTCCCACTCCCTTGAAACGACCCTTCCCTGCGGGATGAGTCGCGCTCGGGCGCCCGCAACTAACTATGGGGCTGGCGCCCGGGCCCCCGCTAGAATCCGCAGGTGACTCTCACCTGCATTCTATTGCTGCCCTTTCTCGGCAGCCTTTGTGCGGCATTGCTGCCTCGCAACGCGCGCAACGTCGAGGCCTGGCTCGCGGTTGCCGTCAGCCTCGTCAGCCTCACCCTCACAGCCATGTTGCACCCTCAGGTGATCGCGGGTGCGGTCGTCCGCGCGAACCTCAGCTGGGTGCCGCAACTCGGGCTCGATCTGCAGCTGCGCATGGATGGTTTCGCCTGGATGTTCAGTGTGCTCGTGACGGGAATCGGTGCGCTGGTGGTGCTCTATGCGCGCTACTACATGTCCCCCAGTGACCCGGTGCCGCGCTTCTTCGCATTCCTGCTGGCTTTCATGGGCGCGATGCTGGGCATGGTCCTGTCGGGCAATCTGATTCAACTCGTGCTCTTCTGGGAGCTCACGAGCTTCACTTCCTTCATGTTGATCGCGTACTGGTATCACCGCGTGGAGGCGCGCCGAGGCGCGGCGATGGCCTTGCTGGTGACGGCGTTCGGGGGCCTGTGCCTGCTGGCAGCGGTGCTCATGCTGGGACGGATCACCGGGAGCTACGAGTTGGATACCGTACTGGCTTCCGGCGATGTGATCAGGCGCAGCCCGTGGTATCCGGCCGTCCTCGTCCTCGTGCTGGTAGCGGCGTTCACCAAGAGCGCCCAGTTTCCGTTCCACTTCTGGCTGCCCCACGCGATGGCGGCGCCCACACCGGTGTCCGCCTATCTGCATTCAGCGACGATGGTGAAGGCCGGTGTATTCCTGCTCGCTCGACTCTGGCCCGTGCTCGCGGGCACCCAGCTGTGGTTCGGAATCGTATGCACGGTCGGCCTCGCCTCGCTGCTTCTGGGTGCCTTCGCGGCCACCTTTCAGCGTGACATGAAGGGAGTGCTTGCCTATTCAACGGTGAGTCATCTCGGCCTCATCACGCTGCTCCTGGGCATGAACAGCGCGCTCGCTCTGGTCGCCGCGGTCTTTCACATGATGAACCATGCCACTTTCAAAGCTTCACTTTTCATGGCGAGCGGCATCGTCGATCACGAGACCGGCACTCGCGATCTCAGCTGCCTGCGCGGCCTGGCGCATGCGATGCCGATCACCGCCACGCTCGCCACAGTCGCGGCTGCCGCCATGGCCGGGGTGCCTCTGTTGAACGGATTCCTCTCGAAAGAGATGTTCTTTTCCGAAACGATCTTCGCCGGGGAAGCCCTGCCGCTTCGCATCGGACTTCCCGTTGCGGCGACCATCGCAGGAGCGTTCAGCGTCGCCTACTCCGTGCGCTTCATACATCGCGTGTTCATGGGGCCGCTTGCTACGGACCTGCCTCGAGCACCTCACGATCCCACGCATTGGATGTTACTGCCGAGTACCCTGCTCGTTGCCATGTGCGTGCTGGTGGGTACGTTGCCGGCAATCACCATAGGCCCCTATCTGAACACGGCCGCGCGCGGGATCCTCGGCGCGGGGGTGCCTCCCTACAGTCTCGCCGTCTGGCACGGATTCACCACACCCCTTCTCATGAGCGCCCTGGCGCTCGCCGGCGGCCTTGGATTGTACCGGTGGCTCTACTCGGTTTGGGATCACGCATTGCGTCCGGCTCCCTTCGCGGAGCTGGCCGATGGAAAGCGCAACTTCGAAGTGTTGCTCGTCAGTTTGATACGCACCGCTGATCGGATGCTGCGACTGCTCTACTCGCATCGACTTCAGACTCAGCTGGCCGTGCTCGTCACAGTGGTCATAGCCATCGCCGGATCTGCGCTGCGCGAGCTGAGCTTCGCCAGTCCCCGCAGCACCTCGCCACTTCATCCGGCGTTCCTGCTGCTGGGGGTGGTCGGGTCCGCATGCGCCCTTGGCGCGGCACTGCAGGCCAAGTTTCACCGCTTGGCGGCGCTCATCATGGTCGGAGGGACCGGCCTGCTCACCTGCGTGACCTTTGCCTGGTTCTCCGCGCCGGATCTCGCGCTCACCCAGATCAGTGTCGAGGTCGTCACGCTGGTGCTGATTCTGCTCGGCCTGCGCTGGCTCCCCAAGCGCCTCCTGATAGCCGAGGCGAGCAGACAGACGCCGCGTGCCCGGATGCGTCGCGCGCGCGACTTCGCCCTTGCCGCGCTTGCCGGCACTGGAATGGCCGGACTCGCCTACGCAATGCTGACGCGCCCGGCGCGGCACCGGAGCGTCTCACAGTTCTTCCTCGAGCAGGCGCTTCCGCGCGGCGGCGGCCATAACGTCGTCAATGTGATTCTGGTCGATTTCCGTGGGTTTGACACTTTGGGAGAGATCACCGTGGTGGGCATCGTCGCCCTCACCGTCTACAAACTGCTGCGACGCTTCCGTCCTGCGCCCGAAAGCATCCAGGGGAAGCAGCCGCAGGAGCAACTGGACGGTGCGCAAATGGGCGACGCTCTGCCAAGCGGGTACCTGAGGGTGCCCGCGGTTCTCGGGAGCCTGGTTCTGCCAGTGGCCGGCGTCGTCTCGATGTTCTTTCTGCTGCGCGGCCACGATGCCCCTGGTGGAGGATTTGTCGCCGGCCTGGTCATTTCAATCGCCTTCATCGTGCAGTACATGATGTTCGGAACCCGGTGGGTGGAGTCACGAATCCGCATCCATCCTCAATA
>Ga0105240_10008348_pt1 | contig 14823 bp, 12 predicted proteins | sample KBSC54metaG_FD_80426 | JGI IMG/M metagenome (GOLD analysis project Ga0105240, IMG submission 80426) | Corn rhizosphere microbial communities from Kellogg Biological Station, Michigan, USA - KBS C5-4 metaG | ecosystem: Host-associated > Plants > Roots > Rhizosphere > Soil | place: Michigan, USA... | reverse complement strand
ATGGCGCGCGCCACCCGCGAACCGCAGCAGATGGGCTTGCTGTTCATGGACATCGATGGCTTCAAGAGCATCAACGACAAGTACGGCCACGAAGCCGGCGACGAACTGCTGGTCAAGTTCGCCGAACGCCTGGTCGATGCGGTGCGCGATGTCGATACGGTGGCGCGCCTGGCCGGCGACGAGTTCACCGTCATCCTCGAACGCCTGCACGGACCGGCCGACGCCATGGGCGTGGCGGAAAAAATCCTGGTATCGATGCGCCGGCCGTTTGTCCTCACCGCCGCCACGGTCAACGTCTCCAGCAGCATCGGCGTGGCCATCTACGAGCCGGGCCAGCACACCGACCAGGACGCCCTGGTGGCGCAGGCCGACAAGGCGATGTACGCCGCCAAGCGCGCCGGCAAGAACCGGGTCGAATGGAATACCGAGGAAAGCTCGGTCTGATCTGAGGCTTGCTTCCTGCGGCCGCACTTTCCTGCATCACCACCCGCGCAATCCCCATCTTCATCCCCACGCGCCGCCCCGAGCGGCGCGTTCTTGTTTACACAAAATTTATACCGTCCTCCGATAGTTTTATCCGGATTTAACGTCCTTCCCCCTATCGTTTGCTCCGTAAGCATTCATCAAGGGAGTAGGACATGGATTTTCTATATATCGGCGGCTTGCTGGCTTGCAGCATCGTCATGTGGGCATTTGTGGTCGCCTGCAAGAAGCTGGAGGACCTGCAATGACCGTCATGCAAATACTGGGGCTGGCCGTATCGGTCGGCCTGTTGGCGTATCTCGTTTACGCCCTGATCAAGCCGGAGGCCTTCTGACATGACTGCCTCGATAACCCAATTGGCGATCTACCTGGTCGTCTTGCTCGTGCTGTCGGTGCCGGTGGGCTGGTACATCGCCCGCGTGATGGAGGGCAAGTCCGCCGTCAACCGCGTGTTCGGCGGCATTGAACATGTCTTCTATCGCCTGTGCGGCATCCGTTCCGACGCCGACATGGGCTGGAAGCAATACGCGCTGTCGCTGCTGCTGTTCAATATTGTCGGCATGTTCGCCGTCTACGCCTTGCAACGCCTGCAATTCTGGCTGCCGCTGAATCCGGCCGGCATGGTCAACGTCAGCGCCGATTCCTCGTTCAACACCGCGGTGAGCTTCGTCACCAACACCAACTGGCAGGGCTACGTCGGCGAAAGCACGATGAGCTACCTAACGCAGATGCTGGCGCTGTCGGTGCAGAACTTCGTCTCCGCAGCCACCGGCATCGCCGTCGCCTTTGCGCTGATCCGCGGTTTCGCGCGTCACAGCAGCAAGAGCATCGGCAACTTCTGGGTCGATATGACGCGCTCCAGCCTGTACGTGCTGCTGCCCTTGTCGGTGCTGGTGGCCGTCGTGCTGATGAGCCAGGGCGTGATCCAGAACTTCAAATCCTATGTCGAAGTCTCGACGCTGGAAACCACTTCCTACACGGTGCCGCGCCTGGATGCGCAAGGCCAGCCGCTCAAGGATGAAAAGGGCGCGCCGCTGGTCGACGATATGAAGACCAGCAAGCAAACCTTGCCGATGGGCCCGGTCGCTTCGCAGGAAGCCATCAAGATGGTCGGCACCAATGGCGGCGGTTTCTTCAACGCCAACTCGGCGCACCCGTACGAGAACCCTACGCCGCTGTCGAACTTCGTGCAGATGCTGGCGATCCTGATCATTCCCGCTGCGCTGTGCACCAGCTTCGGCATGCTGGTCGGCGACCGCCGCCAAGGCTGGGCGATCCTGGCCGCGATGACGCTGTTGTTCATCGTGATGACATTGACGGTGATGTACTTCGAGCAACAGCCCAATCCTGCGCTGGCCGCGGCCCACGCCACTCAGGGCAGCGGCATGATGGAAGGCAAGGAAACCCGCTTCGGCGTCATCGCCTCGAGCTTGTTCGCCGCGATCACCACGGCGGCATCCTGCGGCGCCGTCAATGCCATGCACGACTCGCTGTCGCCGTTGGGCGGTCTGGTGCCGATGCTGCAGATGCAGCTCGGTGAGGTGGTCTACGGCGGCGTCGGCGCAGGTCTGTACGGCATGCTGATCTTCGCGGTGCTGGCGGTGTTCATCGCCGGCCTGATGATCGGCCGCACACCGGAATACCTGGGCAAGAAGATCGGCGTGTTCGACATGAAGATGATGTCCATCGCCATCCTGATGACGCCGGCGCTGGTGTTGGTGATGACGGCGATTTCGGTGATGGTCGAGAGCGGCCTGGCCGGCATCGCCAATCCCGGCGCGCACGGCTTCTCGGAAATCCTCTACGCCTTCAGCTCGGCCGCCAACAACAACGGCAGCGCCTTTGCCGGCTTGTCGGCCAACACGCCTTATTACAACGTCATGACCGGTATCGCCATGTGGCTGGGCCGCTTCGGCATCATCGTGCCGGTGCTCGCCATGGCTGGTTCGCTGGCCGGCAAGAAGCGCCTGGCGGCCACTTCCGGCACCTTGCCGACGCATGGTCCGCTGTTCGTCGCGCTGCTGATCGGCGCGGTGATCCTGGTCGGCGCACTGACGTATGTCCCGGCGCTGGCGCTGGGTCCGGTGATCGAGCATCTGCAGATGCTGGCGATTCACTAATGTCTGAATTGGAGAAAAACATGGCAAATAATCCTGCCAAAAAAGTTACCCCGGCCGTAGCCGTACCGGTACCCGCTGTGTCAAACGCAGCAGCGACCTCCGGCGCACAGTCCGCAACCAAATGGATGTTCGATCCGGCCATCGTTAAACCGGCCCTGGTCGATTCCTTCCGCAAGTTGTCGCCGCGCGCCCAATGGCGTAATCCGGTGATGTTCGTGGTGTACCTCGGCAGCATCCTGACCACGCTGCTTTACCTGCAAGCCCTCAACGGCCAGGGTGAAGCGCCGGCCGGCTTCATCCTTGCCGTGGCGGTGTGGCTATGGTTCACGGTGCTGTTCGCCAACTTCGCCGAAGCACTGGCGGAAGGCCGCAGCAAGGCGCAGGCGGCATCGCTGCGCAGCGCCAAGAAGAGCGTGGTCGCCAAGAAACTGCAACGCGCCAATCGCAACGACCGCTGCGAACTGGTCGAAGGCAGCTCGCTGCGCAAGGGTGACCTGGTCCTGATCGAAGCAGGTGACTTCGTGCCGGCCGACGGCGAAGTGGTCGAGGGCGTCGCGACCGTCGACGAGAGCGCCATCACCGGTGAGTCTGCGCCGGTGATCCGCGAGTCGGGCGGCGACTTCACCGCCGTCACCGGCGGCACCCGGGTGCTGTCGGACTGGATCATCGTGCGCGTCACGGTGAATCCGGGTGAAGCTTTTCTCGACCGCATGATCGCCATGGTGGAAAGCGCCAAGCGCCAGAAGACGCCGAATGAAATCGCGCTGACCCTGCTGCTGGTGGCGTTGACCATCGTGTTCCTGTTGGTGACGGTGACCCTGCTGCCATTCTCGATGTTCAGCGTCAACGTTGCGCAGAGTGGCGCACCGGTCACCGTGACCGCGCTGATCGCCTTGCTGGTGTGCCTGATCCCGACCACCATCGGCGGGCTGTTGTCGGCCATCGGCGTCGCCGGCATGAGCCGCATGATGCAGGCCAATGTGATCGCCACTTCGGGCCGTGCGGTGGAAGCCGCCGGTGATGTCGACGTGCTGCTGCTTGACAAGACCGGCACCATCACGCTCGGCAATCGCCAGGCCTCGGCCTTCTTGCCGGCCAACGGCGTGAGCGAACAAGAGTTGGCCGATATCGCCCAACTCGCTTCCTTGGCCGATGAAACGCCCGAAGGCCGCAGCATCGTGGTGCTGGCCAAGAAGCGCTTCAACCTGCGTGAACGCGAAATGGCAAGCCTGGGCGCGGTCTTCATTCCCTTCACTGCGCAGACGCGCCTGTCCGGCGTCGATATCGGCAATCGCCAGATTCGCAAGGGCGCCGCCGACGCCATTCGCAAGCTGGCCGAGCAAGCCGGCCAGCAGGTGCCGGGTGAAGTCGCGGCCGCGGTCGACATCGTCGCCCGTCGCGGCAGCACGCCGCTGGTGGTGGCCGAGACCGACGCCTCCAGCGGTTCGATCCGCGTACTCGGCGTGATCGAGCTGAAGGACATCGTCAAAGGCGGCATCAAGGAGCGCTTCTCCGAACTGCGCCGCATGGGCATCAAGACCATCATGATCACCGGCGACAACCGCCTGACGGCGGCGGCGATTGCAGCCGAAGCCGGGGTTGACGACTTCCTCGCCGAAGCCACGCCGGAGAACAAGCTGTCGCTGATTCGCCAGCATCAGGCCGAAGGCAAGCTGGTGGCGATGACCGGCGACGGCACCAACGATGCGCCGGCACTGGCGCAGGCCGACGTCGCGGTAGCCATGAACACGGGCACGCAGGCAGCGAAAGAGGCCGGCAACATGGTCGACCTGGATTCCAATCCGACCAAGCTGATCGAGATCGTCGAAATCGGCAAGCAGATGCTGATGACGCGCGGCAGCCTCACCACGTTCAGTATCGCCAATGATGTCGCCAAATATTTCGCCATCATCCCGGCGATGTTCGCGACCACTTATCCGCAACTGGCGGCGCTGGACGTGATGCACCTGAACAATCCGTCGTCGGCGATCCTGTCGGCGGTGATTTTCAATGCGCTGGTGATCGTCGTGCTGATTCCGCTGGCCTTGCGCGGCGTGCGTTACCGGGCGCTGGGTGCGGCTGTGCTATTGCGCCGCAATCTGCTGATCTATGGCTTGGGCGGGTTGGTCGTGCCGTTTGTCGGCATCAAGCTGATCGACGTATTGCTCGGCGTCTTTGGCCTGGCTTAATTTTGTTGAAGGAATTGTCATGAAAACTTATCTGCGTCCCGCAGTCTCGCTGTTCATCCTGATGTCGCTCATCCTGGGCGGTTTGTACCCGGCGGTCATCACGCTGGTCGGGCAGGCCTTCTTCCCGAGCCAGGCCAACGGCAGCGTCATCGTGCGCGGCGGCGTACCGGTCGGTTCCGAGCTGATCGGCCAGAATTTCACCGAGCCGAAATACTTCTGGGGCCGTTTGTCCAGTTCGGGGACTTTCCCGTATAACGGCGGCGCCTCGGGCGGCAGCAACTTCGGTCCTTTGAATCCGGCTTTGGTCGATGCGGCCAAGGCGCGTGAGGAGGCATTGCGCGCCGCTGATCCCGGCGCGGGGCGGGAGATCCCTCTGGACTTGCTGACTTCGTCCGGTAGCGGGCTGGATCCGCATATCAGTCCGGCTGCCGCGGAGTATCAGGCGGCGCGGGTGGCGAAGGTGCGGGGCTTGTCTTTGGAGCAGGTTCGCGCGCTGGTCAAGGTGCAGACTGAGGCGCCTCAGTGGGGGTTGTTCGGGGAGCCGCGGGTCAACGTGTTGAAGCTGAATCTGGCGTTGGATGCGGTCAGCAAAACTTGACATGTTCTGTTTTGTTGTTCTTTGCTTGCTTACGGTTGTCTTTTGGTAGCTTCTGTCGTTTGTTCTTCGGACGACCTAGCCGGGGGCGGCCCGGTAGCCGCTTACTTTTCTTGGCGAGACAAGAAAAGTGAGTAGCTGCCGGGCTACTCCCGGCGAAGGGGTGATCGAAGAGAGAGCGGCCTCAGCAACAACACACACGAAGTCGGAACAAAACACAGCACACGACCACACGAACCCAACCCGCTAAAAAAGCCCATTTCAATCTACAATACCCCCACCATGCCCACCCGCCCCAACCCCGACGACCTCCTCGACCGCGTCATGCGCGACGAAGACCGTCAGGCGCGCGGCCGGCTCAAGATCTTCTTCGGCTCCTCCGCCGGCGTGGGCAAAACCTACGCCATGCTGGCCGCCGCCAGAAACCTGCAAGAGCAAGGCGAGCAAGTCCTCGCCGGCATCGTCGAAACCCACGGCCGCGCCGACACCGAGGCCATGCTCGAAGGCATCGAGCGCCTGCCCCTGCGCAGCACCCAATATCGCGACCGCACGCTGCACGAATTCGACCTCGACGCCGCGCTCGAACGCAAACCGACCTTCATCCTGGTCGACGAACTGGCGCACTCCAATGTGCCCGGCTCGCGCCACGCCAAACGCTGGCAAGACATCGAAGAGTTGCTGCATGCCGGCATCCACGTCTATACCACCGTCAACGTCCAGCACATCGAAAGCCTCAACGACGTGGTCGGCCAGATCACCGGAATCCGCGTGCACGAGACGATTCCCGACCATGTCTTCGACGAGGCCGACGACGTCACGCTGGTGGACCTGCCGCCCGACGAACTGTTGCAGCGCCTCAAGGAAGGCAAGGTCTACCTGCCGCAACAGGCCGAGAAGGCCGGGCGCAATTTCTTCCGCAAGGGCAATCTGCTGGCGCTGCGTGAAATCGCGCTGCGTCGTACCGCCGACCGGGTCGACGCCGACATGCGCGAATACCGGGCCGATCGTTCCATCGTCCAGCTGTGGCAAACCAAGGAACGCATCGTGGTGGCCATCGGCGCGCGCGCCGACGAAGACAAGCTGGTGCGCGCCGCAGCGCGGCTGGCGGCCAAGCTGCAGGCCGACTGGCTGGCGGTGCACGTGGATGCGCCGAGCTGGCCGCGGGTGACGTTGGCCGGGCGTGAACGCATATTGAAGAACCTCAAGCTGGCGCAATCATTGGGCGCGGAAACCGCCAGCATCACCGGCGAAGACGTGGCGCAGGCGTTGGTGCAGTTCGCGCGCAGCCGCAACGCCGGCAAGCTGGTGATCGGCCAGTCGCATGGCGGCGGCTGGACGCAGTGGAAACGATGGTGGCGCAAGAATCTCGCCGAACGCATCGCCGCAAACGGACGGGATATCGACGTCTATACCGTGGCGCGTCCGGCGGGATCGAAACGCGACGACAGCGCCACGCCCCCGGTGGAAGAAACACGCGACGACAGCGGCCGCCTGCGCCGCCGCCGCGGCTATCTGTGGGCGACGGTCAGCTGCGCCGTGACCACGGCGCTGGCGTGGTGGCTGATCGCCTACCTGCATCCGGCCAACGTGATCATGCTGTACCTGGTCGGCGTGATGATCGTCGCGGTACGCTACGGGCGTTCGGCGTCGGCACTGGCGTCAATCATGAGCGTGCTGGCGTTTGATTTCTTTTTCGTGGCGCCGCGCTTTTCCATCAGCGTCTCGGACGCGCAGTATCTGATCACGTTGCTGGTGATGCTGGCGGTGTCGCTGTTCATCAGCTCGCTGGCCTCGCGCATGCGGCATCAGGCCAATGTCGCCATGCTGCGCGAAGCGCGCGCCGGTAACTTGTACATGCTCGGCAAGGAGCTGGCGGCGGTGCTGACCCTGGAACAGATCCTGGAAATCGGCCGCCGCCACCTGGGCGCGGTGTTCGGCGCGAAGACGGCCTTCTGCCTGCCCGACAGCGGCGAAAACGTGCGTGTAGCCGCGCCGGAAGAACACGACGCCCATGCCCTGCAAGACGTCGACCTGGGCGTGGCGCAATGGGTCTACGACAACGACCAGGCGGCGGGACGCGGTACCGCCACCTTGCCGGCGGCGCAGGCGCTGTACCTGCCGCTGAACGCCACCATGCGCACGCGCGGCGTGCTGGCGTTCGTGGCCGAGGATCCGTTGCAGCTGGCCTTGCCGGAGAACCGCCAGATGCTGGAGATCTTTTGCTCGCAGATCGCCATGGCCATCGAGCGCCTGCATTACGCCGAAGTCGCGCAGGATGCCCTGGTGACGATGGAATCGGAGCGCCTGCGCAACTCCCTGCTGTCGGCAATCTCGCATGACCTGCGCACGCCGCTGACCTCGCTGGTGGGCAGCGCCGAAGCACTGGCGCGGCAGCCGTCGCTGGGCGCCGACGAGCGCGAGATGGCCGTGACCATCAGCGAGCAATCGCAACGCATGTCGGGTCTGGTGGAAAACCTGCTCGACATGGCGCGCCTGCAATCGGGCGGCATCACGCTCAATCGTCAATGGAATTCGATCGAAGAAGTGGTCGGCACCGCCTTGCGCCTGTTGAACAAGACGCTTGGCGAACGCCGCGTGGAGACGCATCTGCCGGCCGACTTGCCGCTGGTGCGTTTCGACGCGGTGCTGATCGAGCGTGTGTTTGCCAATCTGATCGAGAACGCCGTCAAGTACGCACCGGCCGGCGAGATCATCGCGGTCGAAGCCAAAGCCAACGCAGGCATGATGGAAATCAGCGTGATCGACCGTGGACCGGGCTTTCCGCAAGGCATGGAAGAACGCGCGTTTGAGAAATTCACGCGCGGCGACACCGAATCGAGCACGCCCGGCGTCGGCCTCGGGCTGGCGATTTGTCGCGCGATTATTGATGCCCACGGCGGCACGATCCGTGCGCTGCCCGGCGACGGCGGGCGCGGTGCGCGCGTATGCTTCACCTTGCCGCTGGACAAACCTCCGGCCCTGCCGGAAGAGGAATAACGCTATGTTGGATCATGCAGGCAATATTGTTTTCGTCGAAGACGACGCCCACATCCGCAAGCTGGTGCGCGGCGCGCTCGAACAGGAGGGCTTCATCGTCCATGAAGCGCGCACTGCGCGCGAGGGCATGGTTGAAGCCGGCACCCGCAAACCGGACCTGGTCATCGTCGATCTCGGCTTGCCCGACCAGGACGGCAAGCAGGTCATCGCCGACATCCGCTCGTGGAGCGATGTGCCGATCGTGATCCTGTCGGCGCGCACGCAGGAGGCGGAGAAAGTCGCCGCCCTCGACGCCGGCGCCGACGACTACCTGACCAAGCCGTTCGGCGTGCCGGAATTGCTGGCGCGTATCCGCGCCCAGTTGCGTCGGCGCAGCCAGGCCAGCGCGGCGACCGGACGTTTCCGTCTCGGCGATCTGCTGATCGATTTGCCGGCGCGCACGGCGAGCAAGGGCGGCGAGGCGGTACACCTGACCCAGATCGAACATCGCCTGATCGCCACGCTGCTGCGCGACGCCGGCCGCGTGATCACGCACCGCACGTTGTTGGCGGCGGGCTGGGGACCATCGCATACCGAAGATCATCACTACCTGCGCATCTACATGCAGCGCTTGCGCCAGAAGCTGGAAGACGACCCGGCGCAGCCCAAGCACATCGTCACTGAAATCGGCGTCGGTTATCGCGTCGTGAATGCCGAACCGGCTTAGGCCGCAGATCCGAACGGGATGGTGCGCTCCCGTTTCTCCCTGATTTGATAGACTGTCCCGCTAATAAAAAAACGGGAGGGTTCATGACGCGCTTCTTGCAGCGTTTCAAGCTGTGGCAACGCATGGGGGTGCTGGGCGTACTGGGTGTGTTGCTGGTAGGGCCGCCGCTGTATCTGTATGTGGATGGCGCCGACAAGAGCATTGCTCTGTCGCGCCTTGAACAGAAAGGCCTTGAGCCCGGCGTCAAGACGCTCAAGGCGTTGCAGCTGGTGCAAAGCCATCGCGGCTTGTCGACAGCCTTCCTCACTTCCGGCCAGATGGCTGATCAACTCGGTGAAACTACGCGTCTGGGCACGCTCGCCATGGACGCGCTGGCGCAGTCATTGCAAGGCGCCAATCCGGCCGAAGCGGCGCAGTTGCAGAAAATCCGCACTGAGTGGGACGAACTGTCCAAAGCCGTGAGCCAGCGTGGCGTGACCCTGGACGACAGCTTCCAGCGCCATAGCCAGCTGTGCCTGAACCTGCTGCTGCTCAGCGAAAAAATCGCCGATCGTTATCACCTCAGCCTGGATGCCGATCCTGGCGTGTACTACCTTGTGCATGCGGTGTATTTCGACCTGCCGCAGCTGGCGGAATATCTGGGCCAGGTGCGCGGCGCCGGCGTGCGCTACCTGATCGCCGGCCAGATCGACGATGATGCGCGCGTGAACCTGCACAGCCTGATTGCCGGCACGCGCCAGCACGGACGGACCTCGCTGCGCTATTTCGAAAAAGTCTATGACGCCGTGCCGGCGCTGAAGGCGGAACTCGGCGCCAGCTCGGAGGCATCGACCATCGCCAGCCGCAGTTCGCTGAACCTGTCGCGCGACGAAATTGCCGCCGCCGATACCTTGACGATGACGCCGGCGGCCTACTACGACGCGATGAGCGTTGCAGTCGATCAGCAATATCGCACCGCCTTCCTGGCGTCCGACCGCTTGCAGAAAATGATTGCCGACCGCATCGCCGCACAGGAGCGGCAACGCGACTTGCTGACCGGCGGCGTGCTGTTGATCGCCTTGCTGGCGACACTGTCGGGCTGGCTGATCTGCCGCAGTGTGGTGCGCCAGCTGGGCGGCGAGCCGGCCGACGTGATCGGGGTGCTGAGCAACGTGGCGCAGGGCGATTTCACGCAGTGCATCGAGGTCGCGCGCAACGACGATTTCAGCCTGGTGTTTCACATGAGGGATATGGTCGACACCTTGTCGGCGGTAGTGGCCGACGTGTCGGAAGGCGCCGGTGTGCTGGCCGATGCCTCGCGCGAGATCAGCAGCACTGCGCAGGCCTTGTCGCAGGGCGCCAGCGAACAGGCTGCCGGCATCGAGATGACCAGCGCCTCGCTGGAGGAGATGTCGACCTCGATTTCGCGCAACGCCGCCAACGCGCGCGTCGCCGATGCGCTCGCCGGCAAGACCGCCGAGGGCGCCGGCGACGGCGGCAACGCGGTATTGTCGACCGTTTCGGCCATGAAGCGCATCGCAAAGATGGTGGAAGTGATTGACGACATTGCCTATCAGACCAATCTGTTGTCGCTTAACGCAGCGATTGAAGCGGCCAGCAGCGGCGGCCAGAGCCGCGGCTTTGCGGTGGTGTCGGCGGAGATTCGCAAGCTGGCCGAACGCAGCCAGGATGCGGCGCAGGAAATCGGCGACGTGGCCGGAACGAGCGTCGCGCTGGCCGAACAATCGAGCCGTCTGCTGGAAAACCTGGTGCCGGAAATCCGCCGCGCCTCCGAACTGGTGCAGGAGATCTCGCATTCCTGCTCCGAGCAGTCGGCCGGCGTCAGCCAGATCAATTCCGCTGTGGTGCAACTGAGCATGACGGTGCAGCAGAATGCCGCCGGCTCGGAGCAACTGGCGGCGACCGCCGAAGAGATGAGCGCGCAGGCCGAGAAGCTGAGCAGGTCGATTGCCTTTTTCAAGCTACCGCACGACCAAGCTATGGTCGCTGAACAAACCTAAAGATCCCCCCAGATATCGATCTGGCGGCGGATCGTGCCGGCGTGGCCGTCGCAGATGATCAGCACTTCCTTGCTGCCGTTGCGCATGACGAAGCGGAAATATTCCGCCTCGTTGCGTTGCACGAAGCTCTCGCTCTCGATCTTGCCGGCGCCGGCCATGGCTTCCATGGCGGCGCGCCGGCATGCCGGCAATTGCTTCCTTGCTTCGATGGACGGGCCGTAGTCTTCCGGCGAGCGGTACGGCACCACCGCGTGCGCGGCAGGCAGCAGCGCCGAACTCACGACCAATACACAAAACGCCGCTGCAATCTTCCCGTCCATGTCAGCCTCAGAAGGTGCGCGACACCGACAGCACCAGCTGGTCGCGGCCGAGGTTCTTGCCCTTGACCGTGTAGCCGGCGTCCTTGGCGTTGGTGCCGGTGTAGTAGGCCGCCAGCACGTAGCCGGAGAAGTCGCGGTTCAGGCCCAGCTTCCAGTCGGTGTACGACAGGTTGGAGGAATTGGGTCCGGTATAGCGCTGATGGCCGACGTGGGCGACACCGTTGATGCCCGCGACAAGCTCGTGTGTCAGCGCCAGGTCGACGTAGCTGGAGCCGCGCGTGTCGGCGCTGCCGAAGGTATTGCCGACGGCGTAGGAATAACGCAGCGTGATCCATTTGGCGTCGAGGCCGAGATACAGCTCGTTGGTGTCGGCTTTGGTGAAGCCGTTGGGGAAGCTGCCCGGATAGGCGTAATGCAGGAAGCCGACGTCGCCGGTCAGGGTGTCGTTGAAACCATACTTGAAGCCGCCGTAGAGGTCGGCCTCCAGGCTGGCCGATGCGCCGGGCGTGGCGTCGCTGATCCAGCTGATGTTGGAAGCCCAGATGCCGGCGTACAGGCCGCTCTCATGCGAGAGATCGAAGCCGCCTTGCACGGCCGGTTTTTCATTGGTCTGGGTCAGGCCGCGGAAAACGTACTGGCTGTAGAGACCGATGTTGGCGGTGGTGGTGAACGCAGGCGCGGGTGCAGTTGCGTCGCCATTCTCCGCCGCGGCGGCGGGTAGCACGTGCAGCAGGGCAGTTGCCGCCACGGCGATGGAAACGAAACGGAACGGCGCAAATCGGGATGTCATTTTCTTGTACTCCACAAATCAGGTTGATGTGGACTACAAGATAAGAAATACGGCGTCTAATTCTTATAAAACTTTGTGCTGCGCGGATAAACGCACCATAAAAATCGCCGGAATTACACCGCGCTCAGCACTGCTTCCAGGTCGTCGTCTTCGGCCGGCGGCGTCGACATGTCGAGCACCGCTTCGATGTGATTCAGATGCTCGATCATCGCCGCCACCGCTTTCTCGACCTTGCCGGCGGCGATGGCGTCGATGATGTCGCCGTGCTCGTCGTGGGTGCAAGCCGGCACGGTGGGGGAGTCGTACAGCACGATGATCAGGCAGGTCAGCGACGCCAGCTCGCGCATCATCTTGCTCATGACCGGGTTCTCGACCATGTCGGCGATGCGGATGTGGAATTCGCCCGACAGCCGGATGATCGCGCGACGATCGTTGGCTTCGCGCGCCTGCGCCTCCAGTGCGACGTGCGCGCGCAACTGGGCAATGTGTTCGGGCCGGGTGTGTTCGCACAGATGGCGCAGCAGCGCCGGCTCGATCAGGCGGCGCGCCGAAAAGATCGCGCGCGCTTCGCTTGGCGTCGGGCTGGCGATGAAGGCGCCGCGATTCGGAATCGTGGTGATCAGGCCCTCGTGGCTCAGCCGCGCCAGCACTTCGCGTACGCGCGTACGGTTGACGTTGAAAATGCCGGCCAGTTTTTCTTCCACCAGTTTGGTGCCGGGCGTGAGGCGATGTTCCATGATCGAGGTGAGGATGCGTTCATAGATGACGTCGCCGGCCATCGGCCGCGCGCTCACGGCCTGGGCGGGCAGGGGGCTGTTGTCTGTGCTTTTGTCCAATTTGCTGGTGGTCTTCTTGCGGCCGGGTTTGATGGCGGCGAGGTTGGTGGCGCTGGTCATTGCGTTGTCCTGAGACGATATATTTTGTGGGGATATATTGTCACAATTATTAAAAATTTTCCCCACATTTATAAATTATTTTGTCGCACCGATTTGGTTCGATTTCCATTCTTTTGCACCAGCATGGATGTTGGCTGCGGCCTCGCCGCAGGGAATATACGCCATTTCAACTGCTCTCTCCGCTTAAATCGATTGAAACTGTCCTGGCACAGGTATTGCATTGTTTGTCGCAATCAGTATTTTAAATTGTCACAATTTACATTGCGGTCCATGCTCATTGTTTCGATGAGTTCCATCTTTGAGTTACTTACGGGAGAGTCACCATGCACTATCAAGTATCCGGCGCACAAGAAAAACTGCCGCGTTCGTCCGTCATGCGCACCGCCGTCGTGGCGGCGGGGCTGGCCTTCAGCCTGGCTTTTGCCGGCGCAGCTCAAGCTCAGGCCAAACCAAAGTTCAAGCTGGCCTACGCCAAATGCGCGCACTGCATGTCGATGGCGCTGGTGCCTGAACTGGCGAAAAACGTCGACATCGAAGGCATCAACTTCACCGCCGGCAGCGATGCGCTGACCGCGCTGGTGTCCAAGAGCGTGGATATCGCGCAGGTGACTTATCTGTCCTTTGTCAGCGGTCTCGACAAGGGCTTCGACCTGGTGGCGGTGTCGGGCCAGGTCAACGGCGGCTCCGAAATGCTGGTCGGCAAGGACATGACGCTGGCGTCCGACGACTGGGCCGGGTTGAAGAAGCTGATCGCCGACTACAAGGCGCAGGGTAAACCGTTCCGCATCGCGGCCTCGCGCGGCAATGCGCAGGACTTGCACATGCGCGGCGAGTTGGCCCTGAACGGCATCAATCCGAGCAAGGACGTGCAGTTCGTCAATATTCCGAATCCGTCCGATCACGCCGCAGCCCTGCAGCGTGGTGAAGTCGAGCTGATTTGCTCGGTCGAGCCGTTCGCCTCGCAAATCCGCATGACCGGCGTCGGCAAGCATTTTGCGTTCCCCTACAAGCAAGCGGCCGGCCGCCTGACCAACCTGATCGTGACGCGCTCGGATGTGATCAAGGAACATCCGGCTGAAGTGAAGGAAACCGTCGCCGCCGTGGTGCGCCTGGTGGACAACCTGCAAAAGGACAAGGGTGCCTGGGTCGCCAGCATCGTCAAGGGCACCGGCCTGGACAAGACCGTCGCCACCGAGGCGCTGAAGAATTCCTATCCCGACTTCAAGATGTACCGGACGCAGACGCAAGCCATCGGCGCCATGATGAAGGATCTGAAGTACATCTCCACCGACGTCTCGGCGCAGATCGACAAGAACATGGACTACAGCTTCCTGATGGAAGTCACGAAGAAGCCCAAGTCCGAACTGGGCTATTGATTCAGGCGCAATACGGATTTAACCGGATAGAAAGCAGGTGATCACAATGAATGGTTTGATGCGCTCCTTGTCGGAGGCGAAGTGGCGGTTCGCCGTACCGGTTTTGCTGGTGTTGTTCTGGGAAGCGTTTTCCCGTTCGGGGGCGATTCCTGCTTCCTTGCTGCCGGCGCCGTCGCGCGTGTTCGCGACCTGGATGGACTGGATTTTCGGTTACAGCGAAGCGGCCCAGGACAGTAGCGGCCGCTGGATCTTCGACGCCATGGCCAGTTGCATGCGGGTTACGGCCGGTTATCTGATTGCGGCGATCTCCGGCATTGCGCTGGGCGTGGCGATCGGCTGGTGGCGCTGGGT
>Ga0105240_10008344_pt1 | contig 14825 bp, 16 predicted proteins | sample KBSC54metaG_FD_80426 | JGI IMG/M metagenome (GOLD analysis project Ga0105240, IMG submission 80426) | Corn rhizosphere microbial communities from Kellogg Biological Station, Michigan, USA - KBS C5-4 metaG | ecosystem: Host-associated > Plants > Roots > Rhizosphere > Soil | place: Michigan, USA... | reverse complement strand
GTCAGATCCGGCCAGTAACTGGTCCAGTAGCGCTGCTGAAATCGAGGGTTCCTTGCGTCGTGACATAAAGGGTCTCCTTCTTACCCATTATGCCCGCCCACACACGAAATTCCCGACAGTCCCGGCTGCTCCTGCCAATAGCCGCCGTTGCTGGCATTCGCTAAGACACGGAACCCCCGTCGAGGGCCCGTCACCAGGTGGATGACACTAGCAGGCGCTTTCGCTAGGGCAGACCCGTGAAATCTGTCCGACGCCTCTTGGCCCAGCGCCACTTCGCTGCACTACTGTGCGCGATTGCGCTGCTGCTCAAGCTGCTCGTACCGACCGGCTACATGATCGCGACTGACCACGGACAGATCGCCATCACGATCTGCTCTGGTGTGGCGTCCGAACCGATGTCGATGGCGATGCCAGGGATGCGCGGCGAGATGCCTGATCACGGCGCGAAGGATCACGGCAAGACCGAGATGCCCTGCCCCTTTTCCGGTCTCTCGGCAGCGTCGCTCGGCGCCGTTGACCCGATCCAGCTCGCCGCGCTCGTCGCTTTCATCCTGGTGGCCGGGCTCTTCCCGGTCATGCTGCCGACACTCGCCCGGCGCATCTATCTGCGGCCTCCTCTTCGAGGACCGCCCGCCGCCTTCTGACCGATCGACGCCACCCTAACGGGGCGGCTTAGCATCCTCTGGTCCGCGCGATACGCGCCGGGCCGGTCAAAGGCCAATCCATGTACCGATCATACCTGCTGGCAGGCGCTGCTGCGCCCTGCCTTCTGCTTGCCGTTCCGGCATCTGCCCAGACTACACCCGCGCCAACCACCGATATCGTCGTCACCGCAACGCGCTCCGCCCAACCGCTGTCGGACGTGCCCGCCAGTGTCAGCGTCGTTACCGCCCAAGACATCGCGGATACGCCGGCTCGCACAATCGACGACGTGCTGCGGCGCGTGCCCTCGGTCGACCTGCCGATCGCCAGCACCAACGAACAGCACCCGACCGACACTATCGTCTCGATGCGGGGCTTGAGCGGCATCCGGTCGCTCGTGCTGCTCGACGGCGTGCCACTCAACGACAGCTTCTTCGGCTATGTGCAGTGGAGCGAGGTGCCCCTCGATACCATCGACCGTGTCGAGGTCGTGCGTGGCGGCGGTGCGCCCCTATGGGGCAATTACGCCATGGGCGGCGTCATCAACATCCTGACGCGTCCGATCGATCGGACGGAGCTTGACGCGGAAGCTGCAGGCGGCAGCCGCGGCTCCTACCGGGCGGATGGCCACGCAGCGTTTGCCGGTAACGGCTATGGGATCGGGCTGGACGGCGGGGTCAGCCACACCGATGGCTATCTGGAGCAGGTGGACGGCTACCGCGGCCCGATCGAAGTGCCGACCTCGTCGACTGCGCGCAGCGTGGCGCTGTCCGGCAACGCCGACCTGACTCCCACCCTTAGCCTCCGCGGCCGCGCGAGCTACTATGACAACGACCAGAACTACCTCACCCGCCTCCAGACCAACAACCAGCGCAACTGGCGCTATACCGGGACATTGAGCTGGCGGCCGAGCGACCGGACGACGGTGCATCTCAGCGCGTTCCATGTCGATGAGCGCTTCATCACCAACAACACCGGAGCGCCCGACGGCGCCGATCCGAACGACGCGGAATATGTCCAGAACCGGCACCTGACGCGGGCCAATGACTGGGGCGCGTCGCTGGTCTGGACGCAGACCTTCCCCGGCGTCCTCCGCTCGCTGTCGGCCGGCGTCGATTATCACGGTACCCACGGGAGCGACCACGCCGCCATATTCGACCAGACCGCCACCTATCTCCGGACCGACGTGGGGTCGGGCGATCAGCGCTTCCTCGGCGGCTTCGCGCAGGCTGAACTGCGCCCGCTCGACCGGCTGCAAATGCTGCTCAGCCTCCGCTACCAGGATTTCCGCAACTATGGTGGGCTCGATGCTTCCCCGGGCGGTCTCGGGCACGTGCCGAGCAGCCACGACAGCGACGTCGATCCGCGCCTGTCCGTCCGCTACCAGCTCCCCGCCGGTTTCGCATTGCGCGGCGCCTATTATCGGGCCTTCCGCGCGCCGACGCTCGATAACCTGTACCGATCGGCTTCCGTGCCGGGCTACATCCTCTACAGCAATGCTGCGCTCAAGCCCGAGACGCTGGAAGGCGGCGAGGTCGGCTTCGACTACATACGCGGACCGATCCGCTTCCAGGCGACCGCCTACACCAGCACCATCCACGACTTCCTGACCTACCATTATCTTGACCCTGCGACGCTGCCCGCCGGCTTCGATATCGGCGCCAGGCTGATCAATGCGGGCATCGCGCGCAGCCGCGGCGTCGAGGCCGAACTGACGTGGCGCGCGTCGGCTAAGCTATCCGCCACCGCCGCCTATACGTTCGCGGACTCGACCGTGAAGCGCAATCCCGAGGACCCGGCGAGCGTGGGCGTTCAGCAGTCCGGTATCCCGCGGCATCGCGTCAGCGCCGGCATCGACTGGACCGGGCCTCTCGGCATCAAGCTCTCGCCCCGTATCCGCTACCTGTCGCGGACCAATGGCGACCCGGATAGCATCTACCGCACCGATGCGCACTTCATCGCCGATCTGGGCGCCAGCGTTCCCGTACGTAACGGTGCGGAAGCGTTCGTTCAGATCGAGAACCTGTTCAACCGGCGCTACATCGGCACCAACGACGGCTTTACCGCACCGCTTTACGGCAAGCCGTTCGCCGCGATGGCCGGTGTCCGGCTGAAGCTGGACGGACGGTAATGAAGCCGCTCCAGAGATCGATCGCGGCCCATACGGGACGCTCGTCTTCATACCATGCGCGCCGCAGCGGCATGGCACGGAAAGCCACCACGATGCTCCGATCCTACCTGCTCGCGGGTGCCGTCGCGCCCTGTCTGCTGTTCGCCGAACCTGCGCTCGCGCAGGCGAGCACATCGACCGCCGCGCCTGACCCTACGGCGACCCAGACATCGGCCGACGCCTCCTCCGAAATCGTCGTTACCGGCTATCGCTACCTCGACGTCAACACGAGCGGGATCACGAACCTGCCGTTGCCGCTCGAGAAGGTGCCGCAGTCGATCAGCCTCCTGAACAACGACTTTGTCAAAGCCGCGGACATCCGCACGATCGCCGATGTCGCCCAGTATACGACAGGCGCCCTATGGGCGAGCTACGTGCCGAGCTACGGCAGCACGCTGCTGCTGCGCGGCCTGCCCGCGAGCTTTGCCGTCGATGGCATTGTGGTCGGCACGCCCGGCGACCCGCTGTTCGAGCCGGACCGCGCGATGCTCCAGCGCTATGAGGTGGTGAAGGGGCCGGCTTCCGTCGTATACGGGGCCGAAGGTCCGGGCGGTCTCGTCAACCTGGAGCTGAAGAGCGCCTCGCCGAACACGCCAAGCTATGTGGAGGCGCAGGGGGGCTCATTCGGACGCTGGCGGCTGGAAGGACAAGTTGCAGGGGCGCTCAATGCGTCCGGCACGATCCGGGCGATCGGTGTCGCCGCACACGAGCAGGGCGGCAGCTTCGTCGACTTCGTGCACCTCAACAAGACGCTCGTCTATGGCGGCATCGATGCGGATGTGACCGACACGCTCAGGACCTATGCCCGCGCGAGTTACCAGCGGACTGCCGACACCCCCTATAACGGCATCCCCGTCTATGCCGACGCGTCGCTGCCGCGGGTGCCTTACGACTATTTCGTGGGCGGCTCGAACTTCGAGGCGGTGGGCAAGACGGTGCGGGTCGACGCCGGGCTTGCCTGGACGCCGGGCACGCTGTGGTCGTTCGACCTCAAGGGCATCTGGCAGCGCACCACCCATGGCGGCGAAAACAGCTACAGCGCGGGCTACCTAGCCGCGGACGGCAGCTTCCCGATCTCGGGCGAGGTGTTCAACGACTGGTCGACCCGCGATGCGACGATCGCCGCGTCGGCCGTGCGCAAGCTCGACGATCTTGGGCTATCCGGGAGCATCATCTCCACCTCGCTGCGCTATCAGCATTACGTCTACGCGATCGACGAGAGCTTCGCGTCCGGCACAGGCAATATCAACGACGACGATCGCGCGCTGAGCGAGGCGTTCAACACGGCACCAGCAACCGGGGGAGGCTACAGGCAGGATGAGACCCTGAACTATCTGACCGCCTCGGTGCAGGCGCTCATCAAGCCGGTGCAGCCGATCACCCTGTTGGGCGGAGTATCCTGGTCGCGACCCCGGATCGAGAACAACACGTTCGACGGTCCGGTCCAGAACCTCAGCCCGGGCGGTCAGGTCAGCGCCCGCGCGGGCGTGATCGTGGAGCCGGTGCGAGGGCTCAACCTCTATGTCTCCTACAGCGAATCCTACCAGTCCAATCTCCGGCTAGACGTCGACCGCAACGTGCTCGCGCCTCTTAAGGGCGAGCAGTATGAAGTCGGAGCCAAATATGTTTCGCCCGACCGGCGACTGCTCCTGACTGCGGCCCTGTTTTCGCTCAAGGAAAGCAACGTCCCCGAGTACGACAGCACCGTGAACAACGAGACCTATTATCGCGGTGAGGGTGTGCGGCACCGGGGGCTAGAGCTTGAGGCCATCGGCCAGATCACGAAGGCCTGGCAGATCAGGGGCGGCGTTGCGCTGCTCGATCCCAAGGTGACGTCCGATCGCTCCAACCCGGCGAATGACGGGGAAACGCGGCCCTGGTTGCCCAAGGTCACCGCTAATCTGTTCACGACCTACGAGTGGTCGAACGGCTTATCGGTGTCGGCCGGTGGTCGCTACGTCGGGCCGGAAAGAACCTACGATCGCACCTCGGCGCCGACGCCCGAGCTGCCGCATTACCTGCTGGCCGATGCCGGGCTAGGGTATACAACAGGACGCTGGCACGCCCAACTCAACCTCAAGAATATCGGCGACAAGCGCTACTACATCGCGCCTTATGACACCTTTGCCTACGGCCTCTATCCCGGCGAGCCGCGAAGCGTCGCCGTCTCGCTGCGGAGAGATTTCTGATGGCGCTCCGCACTAGCCATACTCCCTCCGCCGGGCGTCGGCGCTGGCCGGACTATGCGGCGGTCTGGCGCTGGCACTTCTACGCAGGCCTGTTTTGCCTGCCCTTCATATGCTGGCTTGCGGTGACGGGCTCGGTCTACCTGTTTCGGCCCGACATCGAGGCACTGCTCGACCGCCCTTATGAGAACCTAGCGCTCGAAGGGCCACGAGCGGCACCATCGGCCGAGGCTCAGGCCGCAATCGATGCCGTGCCGCGCTCGACGTTCAGCCGGTACGAGCCGCCAGCAACGCCGACAAGTGCCGCCCAGGTGGTGGTAGCCCGGGGCGGCAATCTGTTCCGTGTCTATGTCCAGCCCCGCACGCTGGCGCCCATGAGCATCGAGCGGGACGATCACCGCATCATGGAGCTGGTCTCCCATCTGCATGGCAATCTGCTCATCGGTGACACCGGGTCGATCATCGTCGAGCTGGCAGCCTCCTGGGCGATCGTGATGGTGCTGACGGGGCTCTACCTTTGGTGGCCACGCGGCAGGACGGGGCTCGGCGGCGTACTCTATCCGAGGCTTAGCCTGCGAGGGCGGCCGTTCTGGCGCGACCTCCACGCCGTCACGGGACTTTGGGTCTCGGTCATCACGCTCTTCCTTCTCTTGAGCGGGCTGCCGTGGGCGACAAGCTGGGGGACGTACATGACCTGGGCCCGTAACCTGTCGGCCGTCACCGCCGGCCACCCAACTTGGCCGGTTGGAGCCAAGCAAGATCCGGCAACGGTCGCGGGGCCTCGCGCGCCTGCTGGCGCGCGACCGGCCATGCCGGGGATGTCGGCGGCAGAAATGGCAGCGATGTCCGGTGCGGCCCCGCGCGCCGGCGGCACGCCCGACCTCGAAGCGTTGAACAGGCTAGTACCACTTGCCGCTAAACTGCATCCGCCCAGACCGATCTGGATCGTCGCCCCCGCGGTCGGCGCGCGGGAGTGGACAATCGAGTCCCACGTTCAGGACCGTCCGAAGCGGATCACCTACGCGGCAACGCCCGACGGCCAAGTTACCGGGATCAGCGACTTCGCAGGACAGAACATCGTCGATAAGGTGGTTGCCGTCACGACCGCGACGCATGAAGGCCAACTGTTCGGGCGGCTGAACCAAGCCCTGCTGTTAGCAACAGCGGCAAGTCTGATCCTCGTCACCATCTCGGGTACGATCATGTGGTGGCGACGTCGTCCTACGAATATGCTCGGCGCGCCGCCATCGGTAGCACAGCCTCAATTTAAGCCACTGGTCACCATCGGGATCGTGGTGCTCGCGCTACTGCTACCATTATTAGGACTGTCGTTGCTGTTGGTTGCAGCGTTCGATCTGATTGTCCTGTCCCGCCTTCCTCGTACCCAGTACTGGCTCGGACGGTCTGTGGAGCCAATAGCCAAAGGCCATCTCAGGTATTAGGCGAGCGTTCATCTCACCGATAGTGGAATGGCGGCCTCCTATAAAACCGGCCTTTTGATCTTGCTGCCGGAGCGGCGATTTTGTTCCTCGACCCTGCATTCGCTTGCGCCGGCACCGACCAATCCCGGTCACCCGCTTTTCAATGGCGGATCGACTGCTTGTGACGATAGCGATCGTTTGCGGGCCACGAGCAGTCCATCAGCACTGCACCTAGCATCAGCCATTTCGGTTGCGGGCGGCATATCGCTCGTTGCGCGAGAAGATATCGCAATCGCGGCGCACGCTTGTTGAGCCCCCTTGTCGAGAAGCTTACTGATCGGTGGTGATCCGCCTGCGCACCGCTGCCAACTCGGCAGCGTCATCGAAACGAACGGTTCCATCGGGCCGCGAGATGATGCCGAGCCTTCCAAAGAGCGTCGGCAAGTCGGTCTTCTCAGGGCGTTGGGCAAACTCGCGATAGAGCGTCATCAAGACACCGGTCCCGGTCGAAGCGTCGCCGGCCGCCAGAAGGTGTTCGGGCGACCAGGTGACGGCGTTGCCTCCGCTCGCGCGATTCATCCCCCGCATCGCATCGCGAAGCGTCCGCCTCCCGCTTGTCTTCAGGATGATCTCGATTTCAGCGCGGAGCCAGAAGGTCGCGCCGCCCCAGTAAAGCCGGTCGTGCGCCTGCGTCCCGTCCATGCCGCCTCCGGCGGCGTCGGGCTCGCCGGCCGGCATGCCGACCACGGACTGCCGCCATACTTCTTCAGGCGACAATTGCCCGGCCTGTGCGCGCGCGATCGGCTCAATATAGGTGGCGTTGCCCTCCTGCAGCCAAAGGGCTGAGCGCGGCAGGTCCGCCAAGGCGGTGTGGACCATCTCATGGACCAACACCCAATCGCGCGCGAAGGCCCCGTCGTCGGCGTCACGTCCGACGTGGATACGCGTCGCACTGCCGCGAAAGCCGAAGGTGGTCGCGTGACCGACCGTGGCGGCAGAGGTGGCGATCACGAGCAACCGGTAATGGGCGACCGGATAGCGGCCGAAATAGACTGCCATCGCGGTCGCAGACTTGCGCACCCAGGCTATCACGCGGTCTTGGTCGAGACCCGGAGCGCCGTCCGCAAAGGTTACATCGATCGTGCCCCCGCCAAGGCTGATCGAGCGGTGTGGCTGGCGCGAGAGCGCGGCGTACATATCGTCGGGATCATCGTAGGAGGCGGCGGCCAGCGTGCTGGCGCGCAAGAGGGGCGGCACGACGGCCAAGACCGCTCCCAAGCCGATCATCAGACTTCGCCGATCGGGCATCTCGGCCGCGCTATTGTTCGGATGCGGGCGATACCACGGTGGCGATGATACCGTCCTGAAGCCACTGGCCAAGAAAAGCGCCTGCCATCGCCGGACCCGCGTCTTCGCCGAACCGCTCGACAAGGCGCCCACACAAGGCGCCGAATGCCATCCCGCTGACCATCAGGGTGAGCGCGTCGTGCTCATCGCCGTCGAGGGTGCGAAAGCAGGGCGTGAGGCCGCTGCGCCAGACCGCCACGGTTGCAGGCGTGGGCAGGATCTCGGCAGACGGTGGTGCCTGCCCCGCCGCGATCGCCGACCAAATCGCGGCTGCATTGCTGATGACGCTGAGCATATCGAGCGTCGGCACGAAGCGGAGCGCGGCAGTGTCCCAGTCGACGTCCGCCAGCGTCGCCGGATCGATTGGATCGGCGTCCGGTCCGACGAATGCCAGTCCGAGCATCATTTCGATCCGTGCCAGGTCAGCAATTTCCGGATCGTCCGGATAGCGGACGGCAAGTGTGACGGGGAAGTCGTGCGCATAGGCGTCGAGCGTCCAGCTATGCGGCTGCAAACGGTCGATGTGATTGGCGGCCGCGGCCGCGAACGCCTCGTCGCCGAGCCACGCCTGCGTCGTGCCGTAGCTCTCGGCGAGGCACGCCATCAACGAGGAGCGATAATTGTTGAGGTATATGGAGAGACCCGACGCGTTGCCAGGCTCTAGGCGAGACCCTACGTCGGCCGACTCCGTTGTCAGCCAGGTGCGGAAGTCGCGCTGAAGGGCGAGCAGGCTCATGCCGCCAACTCCAACCGGCCGTGACCGGCGATCATGCGGGCCATGTCGAGCTCGGCAAGCAGGTCACCAAGCGGCGGGATATCGTCGTCGCGCTCGATCATCGTTGCGACAGGCCCGAGGTGCGACAGCGCCGTCTCGTAGAGCGACCACACCGATAGCGGCACGGGTTTGTCGTGGGTGTCGATCAGCAGGTCGCGGCCCTGGCTATGCCCGGCAAGATGGATTTGACGCACGCGATCAGCCGGCACGCCGGCGAGATATGCCAGCGCGTCGAACCCGTGGTTCGTCGCGCTCACGAAGATGTTGTTGACGTCGAGGAGGAGGGCGCAGCCGGTCCGGGCGCACATGGCCTCGAGGAACTCCCATTCGGTCATGTCTCCATCGAAGGCGATATAGCTCGACGGATTCTCGAGCAGCATGGTCCGGGCGAGTGCGTCCTGCGCCTGATGAATGTTGGCGCACACTAGACCGAGCACCTCCTCGGTATAAGGGAGAGGCAATAGATCGTGCGAGTTGAACCCTTCGATCCGCGACCAGCTCAGGTGATCGGACACGAACAAGGGATCGACGTCGTCGGCGAGCGCGCGCAGGCGGCGCAGATATTCGCGATCGAGGCCGTCGGCCGAGCCGATCGACATCGAGACGCCGTGCAGCGCAACCGAATGGCGCGTCCGGATCCGGCGCAGCACATCGCGGGGCTTGCCGCCATCGATCATGAAATTCTCGGATATCACTTCGACGAAATCGACCGCCACGGGCGTCTCGTGATCGAGAAAATCACCATAATGCGGTTTACGGAGGCCGAGGCCGAATTGGTGCGTGCTAGACATGGTCGCAATCCCAGGAAGCGGCCCGGACGCATTCGCGCCCGGGCCAGAGAGATCACTTCGGCGCGGTCAGGCTGCCGCCGTCGACCTTGCACTGCGACTTGGATTCGGCCTTGAAGCCCTGGCCCTTGCAGTCGTTCAGGCCCTTGCAGTCGTGATTTCCCGACTTGCAGTCGGACGTACCCTTGCAGCTATTCACGCCGTAGCAGTGAACAGCCTTGGCATCTTTGGCAAAGGCCGGCGTCGACAGGCTGGCGCCCGAGATGGCGATGAGCGCGGCTGCGGCAGCGAAGCTGCTGGCGGTTTTCGAAGGAATCATGAGGTCGTCTCCTGAAGGGGTTGCCGGTCTGGCTCTCCCCCTACGCAGCTCCTCTCACTCCAGTTACGCGGTCGCGAAAATTACCAGCGCAGGAGACGCGGTCCGACCAGCGCTCCCACACCGGCCGCCAGTAGAATGCCGAGACTGTACCAAGTCAGGACGAAGATCGCTGAGGTCTCCGGGCAATGAACACAATAGATAGTCGCGGCCCATGCGCCTGCAGCAAGCCCTGCGGCGGCTCCTGCCGCGCGAAGCTGAGTTGGTGCCAGCCGGCGGAACGACCAGAGCAGGCCAATGAAGATCGGCATGGCGAGCGACAGCACCAGCCAAGGGCAAATCATCCAGCTTTGACCGAGCCACATCGCGAGCCAGCTGCTCGACGGCGTGCTGGCGAGTTCGCCGATGCCGATACCGGCGAGAAGCAATACAGGAATGGCGAGCAGCCACACCCAGCGCAGCGAGGTCGGCGTCGGTCGTGCGAGCCGTGCGACAGCCAGAACCGAGCCGATGCCGAGCGACGCCGTGTAGACCCACTTCATCCAAAACGAGAAGCCGAGCATCGCGTGGTGAAGATCGGGGCGAATACCCAGGATGAAGACAACAAGTGCGAGCGTGATTATGGCGCCGCCTGTCATGCCGAACCCGATACGACGCCCGAGCGCACGACGTGGAACGGCGGGGACGTTGGCGCTGAGGGACTGGATGAGCTGGTCGGTATTCATGACTGTTCGCCCCTGAGCCGGGCCGCGAGCGCCTTGAAGCCGCGATGGACAGAGATCTTCACGTCAGACTCACCGATCTCAGCGCGAGATGCGGCCTCGGCGATGCTGAGGCCGTCGATATGCGTGTCGCGGATTGCCCGCGCCTGCTTGGGCGAGAGAGTGGAAAGCAGGCGATCAACATCCATCTGCGCATTGGTTGCGTCCTCGAAGCCCTCGGCAACCAGAATGGCTTCGACATCCTCGATCGGGACAGACACCTTGCGGCGGCGGAAATGGTCGATCATCCGGTAGCGAGCGATGGCATAGAGCCACGCCGTGAAAGGACGCTCCCGGTCGTAGCTGGCTCGGCGGGTATGCACGGAGATCAAAGTTTCCTGGACCAAATCCTCGACGTCGTCGTCTGCACCGCGCATCCGACGACGGTAGAACGAGCGCAACAGCGGCACGAGCGCACGCAATAATGCAGCATGGGCAACGGCGTCGCCGTCGAGCCCATCCGTCATCCATGCCTTAAGCTGAGCCTCACTTTGCTGCATTCGCACTCCCGTGCTGACCTACGCAGCTCGCCTGCGAACAGTTACACGAGACCAGTTATCGGTCGAAGAAACATCGGCCCAAACGATGTAACCGGATCGATCGGGGCTGCGTAAGCCCCATCGTGACCGGCCCCGAGCCTCCCCATGGTCACCGCGCAGCGGCCGCCAGGGTAACGGCGCCGCTGCGCGAAAGGCTTCAGAACAAAGGATCTCGTGATGACCAAGACCCATGCGGCGTTTGCCGCCACGCTCGCGCTTACCCTCGTATCCGGCGTCGCCAGCGCCGCCTCGGCCCAAGCTGGCCCGAAGCCGATGGAGAAATGTTACGGCGTCTCGCTCGCCGGCAAGAACGAATGCAAGGCCGGCGCCGGTACGTCGTGCGCGGGGACGTCGGTCAGCAACTATCAGGGCAATGCCTGGAAGCTGGTGATGGCGGGCACCTGCACGAAGATCATGACCCCCAAGGGGTTTGGCTCGCTGACCCCCAAGAGCTGATCGTCACCTCCGCCGCTGCCGAGCGAATGGCGGCGGCGGGATGAATTGCACCAGGAAGGGGATCGCCCATGATTTCGCCGATCACATTTTACCGCCGCGTGGGCGATCTTGCTGCCCGTGTGCTGCCGCAGGATCTTCTTCTGTTCGTGGCCCGTCTCGGTGCGGCGAGCGTTTTCTTCATGTCAGGCCGGACCAAGGTCGATGGCATCCTGCACATCACCGACAGCACATATTCGCTGTTCGAAACCGACTATAAGCTCCCCTTTGTCCCGCCCTATTACGCGGCGCATGCTGCGACCTATTCCGAGCATCTCTTTCCGATCCTTTTGACGCTCGGCCTTTTCAGCCGCGTCGGCGCGCTCGGGCTCTTCTGCATGACCGCGACGATCGAGATCTTCGTCTATCCTGACGCCTGGCCGACCCATCTTAGTTGGGCGGGGCTTCTCCTCCCCATCATAGCGCTCGGTGGCGGCAACTGGTCGCTCGACCGGCTGCTAGGTATCGAGGGCCCGCGGCCGGCCGTCTAGAAATCGCTCGTCGGCTGAGGGTTATATGCCGTTGTCCGTCTGTAACCACAAATGCGAGCGGTGCGTAGGACCGAGCATTACCTTACGGAAAAGGCAGTTCGACATGAGAAAGCTCGCAATGGTCCTGGGGACTGCTGGCCTGGCCGGCATTGCTGCAATGGCGTGGGCGGAGCTTCCAGCGGGCTCGCACAACCAAGCCGTCGGCTCGACCAGTCCCGTGGTTGTTGAACTTTTTCAGAGCCAGGGCTGCTCGGACTGCCCTCCGGCACAGCAAAATCTCAATACGCTGGCGGACCGCCCCGACGTTCTGGCGCTCTCCTTCGGTGTCACTTACTGGGATTATCTTGGCTGGAAGGACAGTTTCGCCTCGCCGCAATTTACCGACCGGCAGCGCGACTATTCGGCGCGCAACAACGGCATCGGCGTCGCGACGCCGCAATATTGGATCAACGGCCGCAAGACCGTGCTCGGTGCCAATCCGTCTGCGGTATCGCAGGCGATCGCGCAGGGCGGCCCAAGCGGCGGTCCGACGATCGCGATCACGCGGGACCGGGCAACCCTTGGCGGCGGGCATGCGCCGGCCGGCGGCGCCGACGTGTGGCTCGTCCGTTACGACCCACGCACGATCCAGGTCGCGATCCGCGCCGGCGAGAATGGCGGCCGGACGAACCCTCATCGCGGCATCGTGCGCTCGCTGACCCGCATCGGGCACTGGGCGGGCGGTCCTCAATCGCTGTCGATCCCTGCCGAGGCGATCCCGGGCCTTCAGACCGCCATCCTTGTGCAGGCGGGCCGAGGCGGTCCGATCCTCGCGGCGGCTAAGGGTTGATCGACGGCTGGCTCAGGACCGACGAAGCTAAGCGGCAGACGACTGGCGCCGTTCGCATGGCCGTCAAGGCTCCGTCTTGGGCCAGCCTCAAGGACTAACATCGAACGATCGCTCTCGCGTTCCCTGTGTTGCCTGACGCCGAACATCCGGTCGGCTGATTCGCAGACACCGCCTTGCGGAATCAGTGTTTGTGGTGCGGGGCGGCAGCTCTTGTTGCGGGGTCATCGGATGCGCGTGGCCATCGAAGGTCGATGGGCGAGCCGCTCCTTCCCTCGTCATGGAAGCCGCACCGCCATTTCAATCTCGACCAGGATTGCAGGCGTGTAGAGCGCCTGGACACCGATCGTCGTCATGCTGGGCTTCGCGTCGCCGAGCAGGCCGCGTATGGGCGCCATGACGAGCCCGAACGCTTCAGTGGTTGCATCGACGACGTAGACCCGCATCATCACAATGTCCTCCGCGGACGCCTCCAGATTTTCGAGGGCGGCCGCAAGGCTGGCAACTGCAAGCTTTGCTTGGCCAGCGAGGTCCTTAGGCGCGTCCTCGCTGCCCGGCGCCGCTGCGATCTGGCCCGACAGGAAGGCGATGCGACCTGGTTCCGCTACGCTGATCTGCGACTATCCGACCGACGACATATCCCACATGGTGGGTGGATTGCGTCGGCTCACCGATGCGGCTGCACCGGACGGAATGCGCGCGGTCACCTTGATCTCGAAATCGAAGCCTGCAAGCCAGGTGACGCCAACAGCGGTCCAGTTGGGCAACGGGGGTTGCGGGAACTTCTCGCCTTTTACTGTTATGACGGTGCCCATTTGACTTTCCGGGTCCGTATGCAACGATGTCACATCGACGATGTCGTCAAGCGTGCATCCGGCCGCTGAGAGCGTGGCTTCCAAATTGGCGAAAGCCAGACGAACCTGCGATTCGAAATCGGGTTCGGGTGTACCATCCGTGCGACTGCCAACCTGCCCCGACACGAAAAGAAGGTCGCCCGACCGCACAGCGGCGGAATAGCCGTGAGCCTCATATAGAGCATGCCGATTGGCGGGAAAAACCGCTTCACGCTGGGCCATAACATCTGTCCTTTTCATGCAGGGGTAGACTCGCTCCGTGCGAGACCCGATCTCTTGCCCGGTGCAGGCCCTGATTGGGGAAGTCGCTCGCTGGGGTCTCGACATCCATATCGGTTAGACCGCTGTCAGGCCGCCATCGACTGGCAAGTCGATGCCGGCGACGTAGCTGCTGAGGTCCGAAGCGAGGAACAGGGCGGCGCAGGCGATCTCATCCGGGTAGGCCAGGCGCGCCAATGGCGTCATTGCGATGATCTGCTTTCGGGCTTCTGCGGCGCCCTCTCCGGACGGGTACTGACTGTCGAACATCGGCGTGTCGACCGCGCCGGGGCTGATCACGTTGGTCCTGATCCCTCGGCCCTTGAGTTCGCTGGTCCACGTCCGGGCATAGGAGCGGATCGCGGCCTTCGTGGCGCTATAGGCGCTACGGCCCGGTATGCCCTTGTTCTTCCCGGCTGCCGCCACGAGGATGATGGAGGCACCGTCATTCAGGTAAGGGAGCGCCTTCTGGACGGTGAAATAGGTGCCACGAGCGTTGGTATTGAAAACTTGGTCGAAATGTTCGGGCGTAGCCTCGGGTGTCATCATCTTTTCGACGAAGGCCGCGCCCGCAAAAAGCACATCGATCTTCCCCTTCTTCGCGACGGTCTCATAGAGGCGATCGAGGTCATCGAGCTTCGAGATGTCGGCCACTACGCCGGTGACGTTCTCGCCAATCTGGGCAACGGCGGCATCGAGCTCGGCCTGACGCCGGCCAGCGATGAACACGAAGGCGCCTTGTTCAGCGAACCTCTCGGCGGTCGCAAGGCCGATGCCGCTGCTGCCGCCCGTGACGACGGCGATCTTGTCTTTCAATAGGGACATTTGTCGCCCTTCTAAGGCGTGTGGACATTCAGCGCATCGCTATTTTCAGGGCGGCGAGATTGATCATGGCGCGATAGCTCTCATCCGTTTTCTCGTATCTTGTGGCGATACGCCGGAATGTTTTCAGGCTGCAG
>Ga0105240_10008340_pt1 | contig 14826 bp, 12 predicted proteins | sample KBSC54metaG_FD_80426 | JGI IMG/M metagenome (GOLD analysis project Ga0105240, IMG submission 80426) | Corn rhizosphere microbial communities from Kellogg Biological Station, Michigan, USA - KBS C5-4 metaG | ecosystem: Host-associated > Plants > Roots > Rhizosphere > Soil | place: Michigan, USA... | reverse complement strand
TGGATAGCCCGCGCCGAGCCGACATCGAACTCGACGATGACATGCTGTTTTACGCAACCAATGCTCTGCAGTCCGGCCGCGCTGAAACCCCAGCCGAGGCCGATTTCGAGGACCCTGGCCGGCTTTCGGGTCAGTGCGAGCTCTAACAGATGGGCAGTCTTTTCCGGAGCGAGTGCCGTAACCCTGTCATTTTCATCGACCACCGCGCGTTGCCGCAGATTCTCCAGGATCCAGGTGGCCTGCGCCCGGGCGTCGTGCGTTTCGAGTAAGGTCATCATGTACGTTTGAGTGTCAGATGCAACAAGGAGGTGACCGCGAGGATCCCGTCCAGGACCGCAAAGATTTCTGCGACTGGGTTCGAGCGGATTGACAGCCAGCCGTGCAAGCTCACAGCGGCCGCTGCGGCAGCACCGTTCGTGGCGAGCCAGATGGATACGATCACGTTGCGCCAGCTGCGCAAGCGCCCGCGGCATTCGCGGGTATCGGCGGCGGTCCGCAGTCCTTTGGTACCCCAACTTGCATCGTGCAGGTTCCAGAAGGAGTAACACGATAGTGTGGTGGCGGCCACGAGATGCGGCAGATAAAACATTCGTGCCTGTACGACAGACAGCAGTCCCGCACGTGGCAAAGCGAGCGCGATGCTTGGCAAATACAGAGCGGGCGCGAGCAGCACCAACGTGCACGGACGAGGCACGGCCACACAGGCAGTGGCCACAAAGAGTGCCGTGCTTCCCCAGCGCAAGATGCGACCGAGTCGACCAACCGCACCCGCCCGCTCGACAAAGACCCATGCGCTCGTGGTCAGTAGCCACGCGCAGATCAGTAATGGAGCGATCCGGCCCGAGGCAATCGAGATATTCGCAAGCAGCACGGCCAGGATGGCGATGAGTTGCGCCGGCAGAAGAAACTCGCGAGCGGCGAGCAACATCTGCGCGCAGACGGCGACCGCAAAACGCCGATTCTGGGCCGCAGTCCGGTCTGTTCGGCGCAGCGTGCCGGCCAGTTGTCGCAACAGCCACCACCGGTTGGCCATCTCGCTGTTGTTCCAGCGCCGCCGCTGCCTCAGCAGCTCTGCCGGCCCGGTGCAGGCGTCAGTCTCCGCGGCGGCTTCCGGCGCATAGTCGAGCTGCCACTCACGACCGGCGGCCAACACGATCTGATTGCCGATGACGCGATCTTCCGCCAGGTACATGATGCGGGCCAGGCAGTCCCGGTGGTCCGCACCACTTAGATAAGCGCTCAACGGATCGCGCAAGGCCCGCCACCTGAACACGCATGTTTGCCCGGGTATGACGCTGAGATGACCCGTAGCGAGCTCGAATGGCCAGAGCACTCCGTTGCGCACCGCGAAGTCGGAGTACTGCCAATGAGCCAGGAATCCCGCATCGGCCTGCGGAGGGGCGGACATGACGCGCGGCGCCACCGCAGCCACCTCCGGTCTGGCGCGCAGGCGCCGGATCAGTTGCAACACGACATCACGCGTGAGCGTGGTGCCGGCATCGATCTGGAAGCAGAATCGCGGCCGCAGGTACTGACAAAGAGTACCGAAAAACAGCGCGTGCGAATGCAGCTTGCCGCGGTTCGAGTCCTTTATGCACACGATTGTATGGAGCGCCCGCGAACCCGCTCCGTTCGCCTGGATGTGCAGCTCTGCATCGATCAGGCGCACCGGCTTCGCGATCAGCATTCCCATCTTGCGCAACCACGCCGGAAGCTCCGGGTCCATGACCATCCGGCCATCGATAATCAGACATACGACAGAGGGACCCCACAGACTCGAATCACGCTCGTAGCCGTGATTCACCGCAGACCGTATCGACCACAGCGTTGCTTCGATCGCAGAGCACTTCTCGTTGTAGACGGTCACGCAGAACGCGCTCAGCGGCGCGTGGAGTCGGCTTACCGTCCGCGAGCGGGTCTTTGCGGGGCGGTTGAACGTTTCGATGCCGTCTAGGGTATCGAGAGCATCCATTCGCGCCTCCGTCGATGTTGTTTTGCCACCGGCTATCCTTTATCCGTCTAATCCTCCAGCGGTTTAGCTTGATCGGGCGATTTACGAGGCGATGCGCGTGCCCCAGGCACTCGAGCATTGACCCGCGGTCAAGTCCTCAGACACCCAGCCGATTTCCGGAACCGGAGTCAGAGCGGCGGCCGCAATATGCTTTGGCCAGCGTCAGGCCCGACATACAGCCGCGCATGTGCCAACAGTGCTGACAGTTGGGGCAGGCGCAGCGCGCCTCTTGTCGATCTTCGGCCGTTCGCTCGCGGCGATACAAACAATCCACCGGTCCGGGAGTGGCTCAGACCGAGGCCGGCCTCTTTTATTGTCCGCTCACTTCCTGGAGGATACGACTCAATAGACTTGCTTCGCTCGGGGACAGGTCGGACACTGTCTTGCGAATCAGCTCACGGCCGCCCTCGGGATCCCCCGCGCGGCTGAGCAGCACGCTACGGGCATATTGGGCCGATAGACATTTTGGATCCAGCCGCAAGGCAACCTCTATACCGCGCTGTGCCTCTGGCACATCCCCGCGTAGTGCGGCGACGGCGGCCAAGCCGCCTTGGACCTCGGAGAAATTCCGATCGAGCCGCGCGGCGGTGCGCAAGACCTGCTCCGCGCTGTCCAGTTCATTCGAAAGCAGATGCACCCAGGCCAGAACGAGCCAGGAACCAACATGCGTCGGCATGAGCTCCACTCCTCGTCTCAGGAGCTCCCTTGCTTGCGGCAGGTCCCTCTCCAGCAGGGCGAGCGTACCCAAACCAACCCAGGCCCGTCCGTTTTCGGGTGACAGTTGCAACACGCGTTCGAATCTTTCCCGCGCGTGTGCGACATGCATCCGACTCACGTCGAGAGTCGCCTGGACTGTGAGTCCGTCGATGGAGTTTGAATCGGCGGCCAGTGCCCTCATTGCCCACTTTGCCGCTGACTGTGGCTGATTCGCATCCAGGTAAGCCAGGCCGTATGCCCCTGCGAGGGCAGGATCCGCCGCCGCGGTCTGCGGATTTTCCTTGGCGACCGTGATCGCCTCGTTTAGCAGGCCCAGGTGATGATAGGTCTGAATCAGGAGGCGCAGCAGGTCCGCGGATCGCTCACCAGCGCGATACGCTGCTTCCAGTGGCGGACGCGCCTCGGCAAATTGCGCGAGCAGGTAGTGACACAAGCCGAGGTTGATCCGGGCCGCCAGCAACTCGGGGTGCAGTGCGGTGATCTGACGCAACACGCTGATTGCAGAGACGTAATCGCCCTTACCGATCAACGCTGTGGCGCGGTCGAAGCTCGCGGTCAGATCCTGGGGAGAATCGGACAGAACGTCTCGGGTACGTTGGAGCACGAAGTCATAATCACCGCAGGCCAGGGCGAGGTCGACACATTCACGCGCGAGACGTTGATTATCGGGGTCGGCCAGCAGCAGTTTCTGCAACTGCCCCAGCTTTTTCAGTGTCGCGGAGTCCACCCGTTGGCGACTCGAGCTCGTTGTAGTATCCATAACCTGTGCTCCCGACTGCTCGTGAGCATAACTGAACCTGCGAGCCGGTCACCAGCTGACTTTTTTCTGTATCGAAGGGCACGCACCTCTAAACCGAACGCGGATACAGCGGATATTCTTCCGCTGCCTGACATCGCCGGATTCCGGACCGAAATCGATGGCACCCCACCCCACGCCAACCCGGCACTGTCCGAGATTGCTGCGACCTACAATAGGAACGCAGTGGCTACGGCAATGAGCCGGTGTCTCGTGATCGTCATCATGTTGATGCGGCGTCCAGGCCCGAAGCCCACTCGAGGACGCTGTTCTCGATCCGAGGGCCGATGATTCCGTAGAGTTCCAAGTGGGCGCGGATACAGTGCTCGAGTAGAGCGAAACTGTTGAACTCCCAGTAGGCACGACTGAAGCCGGGGATGAGACCCTGATAGGGTATGAATAGAAACTTTCCCTGTTGTTTCGGATCACGCGCCGAATACGTCGGCCGGACTCATTCAGAGGCCTCCGGGCGGCCCGGGAGGCACTCGGCCTCGAGGAAGGTGATGAGCTTCTGGTGCTGACCGTTGAGGCTCCATTAATTGCGATGCCGGTCGCCTGGATCGACGGTCGACGCATCACCGTAGGTACTTGCGAGATAGATGCTGATCAACTTGATTTCATCTGCATCGATGGGCGCGCCATAGCTGTGCTGCATCTTCTGCACTTCGGCGGTCCACTGGGTCAGGGTCATCTGCGGTGGTTGATATTCAATGTAGTCAGCGGAGTGGCAAATCGCGCATTTTGCACGAGCGATCGGGTACCCGGGGAGATCAGAGGGTTTGAGTTGCGCGGTTTCGGGAGGCAGCGTGATCGTCTTGGTTTCGGCATTCACCGCCCCCCAGGACACGATGCAGGACATCACGGCAAAACACCAAATGGGTAGCGCTTTTTGTTTCACGGCCTGACCTCAAGCGATCGTGACTGTTGTTGATTCGATGACATGGCGCCGATAGCCGGCCGGATTCCAATCGGCTCGCTCCGGTTGTACCTCACCTCTGTGATTGCGCGCTCGCACCTGAAGAACCGCAGCGCCACGTTGCGCAAAGCGAGCGGGCAAATGCCACTCCCGAAATGAGAAGCGCCCGAGATCCCGACCGAGAGACGCAGGCTTCCAGTTTCGTCCGCCATCAATGGAGACATCCACGCTGTTGATGCCAGCACCCCCATCGAACGCGATTCCTTTCAACTCCACAGTCGTTCCGGCTTTCAGCACATCGCCGTTGCGCACGCTGGTCAAAAAGCTTCTAACGGGCAACGTTGAAATCGGTCGGGTCTTCTCTGGGACAGTCCCGGGCGCAATGCAACCGCAGTCGTTGTCCGGCAACCGATAGGCCGTCTTCATGAAGAAGGCATCCTGCCCATCAAAGGGATGATCGATGACTTCAATTTCAGTGAGATGCTTGACCCAATAGGTGCCGAAGTAACCGGGGACTATCAACTTCACCGGATAGCCGTTCAGAAACGGAATGTCCTGGCCATTCATGCTCCAGGCCAACAGCGGCTCCGGACTCAACGCATGGTCGATTTCCAGGGCTTTGCGGAAGTCAGGTGTACTCGGCAGGAGGGGCGTGTCCAGGCCATTGAAGGTCACCTGCTGAGCTCCAGCGGCGATACCCGCTTTTTCGAGCACCTTGTGCAGCGGCACACCCACCCAGCGCGCGTTGCCCATCGAACCGTTGGCGAGCTGCGCACCAAACACACGCGGCGCGAAGAATCCGCGGCTGTTTCCGGAGCACTGATTGACCGCGACGACCTCAACGGGTTCGGCCAACGACTTCAGGTCCTGAAGTGACAGATTGAGCGGAGTTTTGACCGATCCCTTGACCGACACGCGATAGGAGTCAGTGTCGATCGACAGGGGAATGTTGGCCAGGTGATAGCGCACGAAAAAAGCGTCGTTTGCCGTAATAGGTCCGTCATTGAACACACGGAATGGTGTCTCGAGATGCGGCGGCCGGGTCGTCACGCGAATCAGGGGGCGTTTGCCGGGGTAGCGAACCAGAGGCCGAGGTCCCGCGGCGAATGTGACACCATCACCGGTGTCGAGTGCGCCGGCGAGGGACGCGAATGGTGTGCCCAGTGTCGCGATCAATCCGAGATCTCGCAGAAAGCGTCGGCGATTCGGAAGGTCGGCAGGCGTCGTCCGACCGGAAGCTCGATCTGATCGATTACCCATGTGCTTTCCTCGCAAGCTATTGGCGCGAAACGATGCTGCGTAGGTTCCTGTTTGTAAAACCTATTATTTTTGTTTGTCCAAGCGGTTTTATAGCTCAGTGGCGCTCGACCCGCCAGTTGAAGGGAATCCAGTAGCCTTGGCCAATCGCTTGGACGGGTGGGATGGGATGGGTGCCTTCCGCGATTTGGGCACCCTCATCCCGTTCGCAGTCGCCTACGTCGCCGTCGTGAAGGTGCAACGTGAACTCAAAAAATGGCTCGAGCTCAGTCGAAACATTCACGTGATCACCTCCAGGAATCGATAGGCATCTGAGTTTCTAATCGAATGCGCCGGGCAGACCTACGATCGGCGCGACACACGCCGCCTACTGCTCGACCATCTCGACCCGTCGGTTTTTCGCCTCATCCGCCTCACGTGATTATTGGCAACCGGCCGATACGAGGCAAGCCCCTTGGCGCTCAGCCGGTTCGCGGCAATCCCGAAACGGGTTGTCAGCGCTTTGACCACCGACTCCGCGTGGATTTCGATCCTGCATTGCGGACCGACAGTGGCTTGCAGCTTTCTGGCAGCGTTCGGACATATCGCAGTTGACTCTCTACATCCCCTATCAGGTCGAGCTCACCGGATGTCAGTAAAAAGATCTCAAAACGCTGGTTGATCAGGTGTCGACATGTTGGGTCGCAGCGTGAGCGATCCATCACTGTTCAGCGCTTGCTGACAGTTCCACCACACGGGATGCCGTGAGTCTTTTACCAGCAGTTCACCCCGCAACCTCAGGCCCTGCCACGCGATCCCAGCCGGCAAAACCAGCTGCGCCTGCCGGATCTTTCCAGGCAGCGGATATCCGGGATCCAAGCTGCCACTTGCGACCGACCGGCCGTCCGGTGTCTCGACGGTGACTCGCAGTACACCCGGGACACCGGCAATACCGTCATTTGCGAATCCGATGATCAGCGCCGCACGACCGTCCTTCTTGTAGGCCCAGATGAATGATGGCCGCACGTTATAGCCAATTCGGCGATTGATCAGGTCGAAAGCCGCTCGCGAGGCTTCATAAGTGCGGCTGAGATGCTCCATCCGGATATCGTGGAAGTTCCACAATGAGAGATAGTTGGCACCGACATCCAGGACGTGCGAGATGACATTCTCCGCGCCCATGGGGTCCTCCGGCGAAACACTCGCGCCGACCGGCGGAATGCGGATTGCCTGCTCGATGGCGGCAGCGATCCAGGCAGGCCGATTGCTCAGCGCTTCAATCTGCTCGTTCTCAATGAAGATGGTGTCGCTGCGCAACCAGTTGTTGCTGCGTACGGTCCGATCAACGAGCTCAGAATTGCCGACCCGACTGAAATCAGGCTGTGTGTTCGTGAGTAGCGGCGTCTTGCGAAAGTGATCGACCTGTACGTTCAACAGGTTGATCCAGGTTCGCTCGGCCGTTGCATAGTCCGGAAACGGATTGTTGATGAATGGCCAAGTGTGACCCTCTCCCCAAAATCCGTACATGAACGTATCGACGAATTCCACGACAGCGTTGCCGTCCAGCTCGGCGGCCAGCAGCCCAACCAATTCGCCGAACGCCTGTTGGAAATAAGGGTGGTCAAATCGTGGTTGATAGCGCGCGTAGGGGTTCTTCAGGAATCGCTCGGCGGACTGCTTTGATTCATGAGGGTCGGCCACCAGTTTCACGGTTGGCACACGCGCCAGGAGAAAGTCGGGCAGCGCGGGCTCGTGCCAGTAGTCCGGCGCGCTCATTTGGAGGCGGATGCCAACGCGCTTGCGACATGACTTGGCAAGCGTCAAAACGAGTTGCAGATACTCAGGGATCTGCAGTCGGCCTGGGGTGGGCTGCAATTCCCGCCAGGTCGGGCGCACATAGAGCAACTGTCCCAGGGGAAAACGAACCAGGTCTTCGATAGCTTTCAGCGGCAGATCGGACTTGATCTCCTTCAGTCCCATGTCGGCCGTAATATAGGTGATGAGACCCCGTCCAAAATTCGGGACGTTGAGCGCACTCGCCGTGGTGGCCATCACCACTTCATCGGTCGCAATCGTGCATCCGGCACGTACTGGGAAAATGGCCCCTGGTTCAACCGATCCAGCACCTGCGGACCGGGGCCAAAGTCATATCGGTCCCAGTTGTGGGCCGGCACGGCAGAGAGTGCACGTGTGATCGCGCCGCCGGTCGCGCCTGCCACGCCTAGTGATAAACCGCGTCGAAGGAAGTCGCGGCGTCTCATCGGCAGGATTGCCCGGCGCCGTACTGATCCTGACATTGCATCATATAATGTTGACCTTTCCACTCACTACCGGCGCGCGCTGTAAGTGCGGTAAGCTGCTCCTGATAGCTCATGAGCTTCCAGACCTGTACATATACCACCTTTCTATCGCGATGTTCGACTGGTTGAAGCCCAAAGTCGTGCTTCCTCCCCTCTCCCCCGCCAATCCCGGCGCTGGGACGTGGTTTCGTGTTGGCTTCTGCGACGCGCAGCGGAGCTGGGAAGAGGAAGCAGACTCACTGGACATCCTCGTCGCGGTGCTGAAAGCGCGCGGCATTAAATTCCGGAAGGGCAAAACGCATCTGGAGTTGGATAGCGGACTCATCGTCCGCCCGCAGTTCGTCCGCCTGCAACCGCGTGACGATGGTCATGTTCTGACTATCACCACCGTTGAAATAAATCACCCGCAATGGGTTCCGGATGGAGCGTTCGAGTACCAACACTCCATAGCGCCCACAATGAGCGAAGCCATGCACAAGGGATTTGTCGGCTGGGTAGATGTAGATCTTCCCGTTCTCGAAGACGCCCTGCGGGATGAGCCGCAGAGCTGCACTGGCATGGTTGCTGACACTGCGAACAGCGCCGCTTCCGTGCCACGGCGACGTCAGATTATCTTTGGGCCGCCTGTACACTGCGTCACTCGTGAAGCGCGTGAGGCAGGTCAGGCACATGACTTTTGTCCCTGCTGTCTGTTCACGAACTGCTTCGAGGCGTTTCGCGAGCAGGTTTACGGCGATCGATTCTATGGAATCCGACTGTTTGCCTCGCGCGACGCCGACGGAGTCATTCAGGCGGATTGCAGGGTCAACGGCGTCGACTGGAACCCCGGTGCAGACGCACTTCGCAGATATGTCACAACCTGGCCGGAGCGCGGTTTCGAGTATCGCAAACAGTACGTGGCCATCCGTGACCGGTCACTCGACTGATCGAGCGGAACCCGTCCGCACTCGAGGGCGCGGTGTGTGCTATCGATCGGCCTGACTCGCTTCACAGCAGTGATATCGCACTTCCAGCTGCGCCCACACGGGGATCGGCTCCGATCTTGACATCGGAGGCGCAAATCGCCACAACCGTGCGGCTTGCAGCGTTGCCGAATCGAGCTCTGGATAGCCGGATGAATTCATCAGCAGCTCTTCAACAGGCTGGCCCCGGGCATTCACGTGAACTGACACCAGCACAGCCCCCTCATATCCACTGCGCGCCTGCTGCTGCGTGTACGCCGGTCGAACCCAACCTATCATTCTCAGCTTCGACCGAAGACTGGTCGACTTTGCCCACTTTTCCAGAGCACCCGTGTCGTCTGCGGCCAGCTCGCCCGGCACTGCTTCACTGACAGGTGTAAATGAGGTTAGGTTGATCGGAGGGCGGTCGGCGGGCCAGATATCAATGGCCGCGAAGCGCCAGGTGCCCGGCGGGACGAGTGAATCAACCGGCGAAGGTTGTATCCACTCCTTGGATGTCAAATAGCGTGGGCGGGTGTCACGCGGAACGTCCGACACGACAGGCCCAAACATCGGAGGCGCATTGGTGTCGGTTGTGGTTGAGTGTCCCCGGAAGACCCCGAGAAAAAGCGCAGCATGAATCGCGGCCAGGCCCACTACCAAAAGGCCACGAGCTTGCCATTGCCTGGATAGGTGAATCATTGTCGGGGTCCCTTCCGAGGCCCAGTGTGCGCCGAGCCGTAGCTTCCCGCAATCGCGACCAGATTCAGGGCTGACCGCAGACCCTCACGAGCGGCCTCACCCTTCGGGGTGTGGAACAGGGTGATGAGGTCAGCCGTCGCCGCTCAGCACGGCCTCCGCGCGGCATAGCGCTCAGCGCCGTCAACGCAGGGCGAGCCGGTTGATAAAGCTCCCGGTTGCACATCCGCCGCGGACAGATCCAGATCCACTGCCAGACCATTTTGTTGTTGGAATTGAAGTTGAGGGGCGGCGATCTTAGCCGTGCCGGTTCGCCAAATCATCTGGCGGCGCAGTACGCACATGTTAAATCACACGTCGCGCCAGGAGCTGAAGACCGCGGCCTGACCGAACGTGATACCGATTTCATTCATCAGTTGCCACACCACGCCGTTCTGGATCCAGAAGCGGCGTCCCGAACGCGAGATGCGCAGGCCGTTGTAACCGGTGACAAAGCCGTTTCGGGTCACACTGTCCAACAGCCGCTGGCGCTCGAAACGGTTCGGCTCCTCGGCGCAGAAGCGCGACTTCAGTTGAATGAACTCGGCCCAGGGATATTCGAAGCAGGCCTGAGCAGTTTTATTGGCGTAAATGAAGCGGGGGTCGGCATCGGTATTGTGGGCCACCACAGCGAATGGCGCGTCGTTGTAGAGCCAATCGGGGCCGGCCCCTTCCGGGACCAAGGGGGATCCCACTAGTCGCGCGTAGCTTCGGGACAGGAGGGCGAAGAATTCAGGCTCTGAGTGCATGGGCGGAATTGTACGAGGGGCACGTCCCTGTGCACGGACATATCCTGACCCGCGTGAGGCGCAACAGGTGTTAAGACCTGCTGCGCCTCGCGTCAAAATCGGACGCAGGCCGAGATACGCCGATCAACGAAATTGCCTATAGAGGCCACTTTTGCACCGTTGGCGATTCTGTGTTCAGAATCCCCTACCCGGTTCATCTTCAACAGAAGTGTGGGCCAAGTGCGATATGGTGGCCGTCGTTTCAACGGCGCGGCTCGATCGCATCCCGTCTGGACGGCGCTTGGCGAATGGCAAGCGAGAATTCCTGGCCACGAAGATCAGTAAAGAGGAGTTGGATGAAATACGTCGCGGTGTCGCATCTGCCCTGGGTTTGTGGCCGCCCTCAGGGCGAGTTGACATCTCACCTGCGGCCACTATCATAACCGTCGTTCCCGCGAGGGGCTTGGGAGACTCGGGGTAAAAGCCGAGCTGGACCTGGCAAGCGATGACAAGCTTCCAGGCCCACAAAATTCAGGGGCGCCAACGGCGCCCCTTGTCGTTTGAGCTCAGTTGGCGACGGTAGCCGCGGTCACGGCCGACATCCCCACATTCCCATTCGCATCCAAAGCGGTCGCCGTAATGGAAACCGGCCCATTCGTGGCCTTCGTGGTATCCCACTGCAGCGTGTACGGCGACGTGGTGACCTCCCCCAGCAACGTCGTGAAATTCGCAAAGAAGCGAACCTTGGACAAAGCGATGGGGTCCTGTACGGTCGCCGTCAAAGCCACCGTGCCAGTCAGGTTGCCCGCAGGCACAGTCAACGTCACAACTGGAGCAGCACCGAGCGTGGGCGGTGAGGCGCCCAGGTCGATGCGGCCGTAGACACCATTGGCTTCGTCGTTCGTACCGGCCGCCATGAACAAAGTGTTATGAGGCTGGTTGAAAGCGTCATTGCCGAAGGCAATGCCCCACAAACCCGGCATCGCGATCGGATGTCCGGATGAATCAGTGACCGCGCCCATGAAGGTGCCGTTGACAGGATCGTATCCGTTGATTACGCCATCGCCGAAATTGCCGACCAGGAGCATGTTGCTCAGCGTGCCAAAGTCGGACGGTGCCAGGGCAAGTCCCCAGGGACCATTCAGCGCGCCACCCGGCATGACCAACTCTTTGACCAGAGTCCCGTCGACACCATAGATATCAACCATGCCGAGCCCCGCCCCGTTCGTGTTGTCTTGCGCATCGGCGTCCTGCTTGGCATACGTCACATAGATCTGGGGAGCTCCATTCGTGCCGTTATTGATCGTCTGAATGCCATAAGGTGCGTAACCGGCAGGAAGCTTCGGATCAGTGAAAGCACCCGCCGCGAGCGTCACCTTCGCGAAGTGGGTATCGAACACATCAATCTTGTTGTTGTGGAAGTCGGTGGCGTACAAGAACAAACCCGCTCCATTCTTCGCAATGGCCAGTCCCTTGTAGATCGCCCCATCCGAAGCACCACCCGCCGCGGGATACATGGTTACGGAGTTCGCTGCATCCACCGTGGGAGACCAGCCGCCGATCATTCCACCCTCGCCGGTGAAGATGAACTTGGCGGAGCCGCTCTTGCCCCCCGCTGTCACCACGAAGTCAGTCGCAGAGCCGTTGAAGACGATTCCGGTCGGATCAAAGGTGACCGAGCCGGTGGGTGGGGTGTTAACCACCACGTTGGTTATTTGCTTGCCGTTGCCGTCATACAGCGTCGAGGATTCGCTGTGATTGTTGGCAACCCAGACCGGAGTGTTCGGGCCGAACACCACACCCCACGGATTCTTGAGGTGCGTGTCGACATTCAACGCGCCGTTGCTCGAAGTGTCGGATGCAAGGTTGGTGAAAGCGAACGCGCTGGCCGGGTTCACCGTCAGCGTGGCATTCATGGAGGTGCTCCCTCCGCCACCACCCGAGTAGCTGCCGCCGGTAGGTGCAGTGCAACTCAAAGTGTATGTAACGTTCCCGGCGCCCGTCGGTGTGACCGACTGCGTTCCGCTGGTGGCTTGTGTTCCCGTCCACCCGCCACTAGCGGTGCAACTGCTGGCACTGGTGGTAGACCAGGTCAACGTTGCGCTCTGACCCACCGTGATAGTGGTTGGAGCCACCGAGATTGTCACTGTTGGAGCCAACGGTGGCCCCATGTTCCCACCGCCGCCGTAGCCGCTCCCGCCGCAACCGGCGAGTAGCAAAGTCAGAAGTTGTGCAGTCAGCCAAAACGGCTGACGTGCGCCGTGCGTAGACGCGACCATGTGAAATCTCCCGTTGAATAGACCCCGCCCCCGTTAGCGCCGGGAGCGAGGTTGGGAGTTCTATGAGGAAAGACTAAGTCACGGGAACAGCCGGACCAGGTCTACGGGCGCAGGATCCGGATCTCCTTCATACGCGAGCGGACCAGGTAGCCCGGCTGCGTGCCGCGTGTGCTGAACTTGGCTCCGACAGGGTTGGCCAGCCCGGCCGGCGGTGTACCGCAACTGCCGGTGGCCCGATAGGACAGAGCCGAGAACAACAAACTTTCATTCTGATCGCCGAGCGCATGGGTGAAGTCATCCTGCACTACGCAACCCGGGAGCGTGTAGTCGGTTCCCGTGCTCGTTGCCATGCCGGGTGTCGGCACAAACCCATCGGAATAGCTGCCGAAACTGCGCGCGTTGACGCCCTCGAACTCGATGCTGAAGTACGTGGTGCCGCAATTATCCTGCGGATAAAAGCCGTAGGGCTTGCCGCAGGTCGTGGTGCCGATCTGGATCACGTGCACGCCCACACCCTGCAGGCCGTTCATCACCGCCTCGCTGGCCGAGCAGGTGCCGGAGCTCGTGAGGACATACACCGTCTGCAAGTTCAGTGTCGGCAGCGCCTGCCCGCGAGTGACAGATAGTCCGAGCGAACTCGTGTAGAACGGTGTCGGTGTAATTGCGGAGCCCGTCACCGGGTCCGTAGTCGGGTGCTTGGAGTTGAACTGAACCAGCTCGAAGGTCTGGCCGGCTGTCATCTGCGGTCCGGCGATCATGTAGGCCAGCTCGCTCGCAATGTCGAGATAGCCACCGCCGTTGTAACGCATGTCCAGAACGAGGTCGGTCACGCCGGCCGTCTGCAAACTCGTGATCGCATCGACCAGCTCCGTTTCCGCATGGGCGAGCTGGTTGTTGAACAGCAGATAGCCCACCGTTCCGGTGGCAGTTGCGAAGGTTGTTGTTGCTCCCACCGAGTGCGTAGTCACGCTGGCTGCCGTCAAACTGACCGAACGCGAAGTCGAGGCGCCGAGATCCTGGATCTGAAACGTATGCGTTTCACCCGCGGCAGCGGGCGACAGCCCCGCATTGAGTGCAGCCACACCGGTTGCAGTGGTCGTGTTGATATCGTTGCCATCGATCGCAAGGACTGTCGCCCCACGCGCCAGGCTCAAAGGCGGTTGGCTGGCCGCAGAGCCCGCTTCGGTATAAGCAATGACGATATGGCGCGGAACCTCGGGAGCAATGACATCAAACTGAACGCCGTAGCCGACATCCACGTTGGACGTTGACAGCGACTCCCAGTCGGCCGTCGTCTCGGTGAAGTGGAATTTGTCCTTAGGGGCTCCTGAGGCCGTCTTTGCCGTCGTCATCAGGAGTTTGAAGTAGTCAGGAGTCGTGTACTTGGCGGGATCCTGATCGGGCACCTCGCTGTACCAGAGGTACAGATCATTGGTCCAGGAACGCAGCCAGTTGTTCTCATCCGTGCTCGTGCCCTTGGTGTCCGGATAGGCAACGTGGGTAATCGGGTCGGTACCGGTGCGAGGGGCTGCGCACACGTTCGCGAACTTGGATTCCGGCTGGTATACGCCCGCCGTGTAGGTGGAGTTGGTCGTCGTGTTATGGCTGAACGAGTTGCCGCCGCCGCCACCACAGGCAGCGACTCCGAGGAGTGACACGAGTGAAATCGAAAACAGACGCATAATGTCCTTGGCTCCGGGCCGATTTATGTCGCAGCGTGCGGCCCGTGGGCCGTTCCCACCTAGATTTGCGTCTCATCCACGCTGTCGGGTACGCGGCGGCGCACGAAAGTGTGACCTGTGTCACACAGACTACTGCTCGATGTGCACCTGCTCGATGAAATCCTTCGCCTGGCGTTCCAGGATGGTCGCGAACAGCGGCTGCAACTGGTCCAGCTGTTCGGGCGGGAACGCCTTGGGGTCAGGGGGTACGGTGTACACCTGCCACTGGTAGTTATACGACCCACCCCACTCCCGCGTCCGCAGTGTCGCGCCTTCCGGCGTCACCGCGATCAACAGCAACTCGACCTCGCAGAACAGGTTGGGCTTGTCCTTGGAACCCGCAAACTCGTGTGTGACAAACCCCCAACCGCGCAGCATGGAGCTGGTTTCCAGCCGCGGGCCGCCGTCGGAGTGATCCGCGTTGTTCAATCCAGGGGCCATGA
>Ga0105240_10008338_pt1 | contig 14828 bp, 15 predicted proteins | sample KBSC54metaG_FD_80426 | JGI IMG/M metagenome (GOLD analysis project Ga0105240, IMG submission 80426) | Corn rhizosphere microbial communities from Kellogg Biological Station, Michigan, USA - KBS C5-4 metaG | ecosystem: Host-associated > Plants > Roots > Rhizosphere > Soil | place: Michigan, USA... | reverse complement strand
TACCCGCACGAAGGCAGCCATTTCACCTGCATTGTCGATCATTGCTTAATTAGTGAATATTATTCATGAGTATTGGTCAATTACGTCGGATTATCCAATTCCTTCCCGTCAATTAGGTTACTTCCAATCCCATTGGAGGTTTCGATGCTGTCGCTGCCATCCCCCACTCTGGCTTACGATCTCCACCCCTTTGTCGTGCGCGCCCATCGCCTGCGCGGCGCCGCCACTGCCCGGCTGATTCGAACCCTGGTCCGCTGGGTTTCGACGGCGGCGCGCTGAGCCTAAGACAGGGACCATGTCCGGCCCCGTGTCTGATTCCCTCTCCCGTCCGTGGGTGCGCTATGCCGCCTACAACCGCCGCGCCAACGAGGCGCTCTATGCCGCCTGCGCCGGGCTCTCCGATGCCGAATACCGGCGCGACCTCGGCGCCTTCTTCGGCAGCATCCACGGCACGCTGAACCACCTGCTGCTGGGCGACACGATCTGGATGGCGCGCTTCGAGGGCGGGACGCATCCCTCGACCGGCCTCGATGCCATTCTTTTTGAGAGGTTCGACGCGTTGCGCGCGGCACGCGCGCAGATGGACCGGCGCATCGAGGGCTTCTTCGCGCACCTGCCCGACGGTTTCGAGGCGCGCAGCATCCGCTACGTCAACAACGCCGGCATCGATTCAAGCGATCCGGTCGGCGTGCTCCTGCCGCACTTCTTCAATCACCAGACCCACCACCGCGCCCAGGTCCACACCCTGCTCTCGCAGCTCGGCCACACGCCACCAGTGCTCGACCTCCACCGCGTGCTGCGGCCGAACCCGGGTTAGAGCCCCGCTTCGCTTACCAGCACCGGCTTGGCGCGGTAGACGTTCGGGAACATCTTCTTCAGCGCCTCGACCTTCGGCAGGTCGTTGTAGACGATGTAGGGCTGATGCGGATGGAGCGTCAGGTAGTCCTGGTGATAGCCCTCGGCGGCGAAGAACGGCTTGGCCGGCTCGATCGTCGTCGCGAGCTTCTTGCCGAACGTGTTGGCGGCATTGAGCTGGTCGATATAGGCCCTCGCCACCGACGTCTGTTCGGCGTTCGCCGTGAAGATCGTCGAACGGTACTGCGGGCCGGAGTCGGGACCCTGGCGGTTGAGCTCGGTCGGATCGTGGGCGACCGAGAAGTAGATCTGCAACAGGCGGCCGTAGCTGATCTTCGTCGGATCGTAGGTCACTTTCACGGATTCGGCGTGACCGGTGCGGCCGCTGCCGACCTTCTCGTATTCCGCCGTCTCCCTGGCGCCGCCGGCGTAGCCCGAGACGGCGTTGATCACGCCCTCGACATGCTGGAACACCCCCTGCACACCCCAGAAGCAGCCGCCGGCGAAGACCGCGGTCTCGCGCGCCGGTGCGCCCGCCGCGGACTCGTCGAGCTCGGGCGCAGGCACCACCGTAGCGGACTCGGCGTTCGACGGGCCGGGCGCGAAGACGAAGAAGGCCACGCCTGCGGCGACGATCGCGAAGAGGCTCCAGAGAGGGGTCTTCATGGCTCGCTCCTTTGGCCCGAACATAAGACGCCCGGCAGCCGGGGCGAGTCACTTCCTTGTTAGCGGGCCGAGATTCAGAGGGTGCGTCATTCGGATCAATATCGAGGCCATCGGCGGCGTTGCGCCGTCTCGAAGGATGGGCAATCGCACCCTCCACATGCTCTACTGGGCCAAAGCCGGGAGGAAACCATGAAGGTGGGCGTGCTGCAGTTCTTCAGCTGGCCCGGCCGTCACGGTCCGCTCGAGGACGTGTTCGCCCGTGCGCTCGAGCGCATCGAGATCATGGATCGCGGCGGTTTCGACGCCGTTTGGCTGGCCGAGCACCATTTCACGACCTTCAGCGTCTGCCCGTCGGTGCACATGCTGGGCACCCTGGCCGCGGCGCGCACCAGGCGCCTGCGCATCGGCACGGCGGTGTCACTGGCCGCGCTCTATCATCCACTCAGGCTGGCCGAGGAAGTGGCGCTGCTCGACCTGCTGTCGGGTGGTCGCGTGAACTGGGGCGCCGGCCGCGGCTTCGCGCACAGCGAGTTCAACGCCTTCGGCATTCCACCCGAGGAAAGCACCGAACGCTTTCACGAGGCCGTCGACATTGTCCTGCGGGCGTGGACCGAGGAGAAGCTCACCTTCGCCGGCAAGCATTTCACTTTCGACAACATCGAGGTCATGCCCAAGCCGTTACAGAAGCCGCATCCGCCGGTGTGGATGGCCGCGACCTCCGAGTCCGCCGTCGACTGGGCGGCGAGCCGCGGCTTCTCGATCCTGATGGACCCGCACGCCTCGATGGCCGATCTCGGTGCCAAGCGGCGGCGCTACGGCGAGCGACTGGCGGCGGCGGGCTTCGCCGACGAAGGCTGCGACATCCCGATGGCACGGTTGATCGCGCTGGCACCGACGGCGCGCGCGGCCGAGGAGATCGCGCGGCGTGGTGCGCAATGGCTGATCGACGCCTATGCCGGCCCTCAGCACCAAACCCAGAAAACGATGCAAGCGCCGCGGACCTATGGTGGCAAGGAGCCGGTGCAATACTACGTCGACGACGTGATTCTCCACGGCACGCCCGACTCCGTCGTCGACCAGATATCCCGCCTGCGCGGGGAGATCGGTCTCAACTACCTGATGTGCGCGCCCTTGAGCCGCGACTCGTTCCGCCTGCTCGCCGACCAGGTCGTGCCGCGGCTATGAGTGTCGCCGTCATCGTCAATCCCGCCGCGCACAAAGGGGGCGCCGCGAAGCGCTGGACGGAGATCGCGCGCGAGTTGACGGCGCGACTCGGCCCCTTCATGCCGCGCTTCACCACGGCGCCCGGCCATGCGACCGAGCTGGCGCGGGCCGCCCTTGCCGCGGGTGCGCGGCGGATCGTGTCGGTAGGCGGCGACGGCACGGCGAATGAGACACTGAACGGCATGCTCGATATGGCGGGCCAGCTGAGCGCACCTGACGCCGTGCTCTGCCCGATTCCAGCCGGCACCGCCAACGAGCTTTGCCGCGCGCTGGGCCATCTCGCGCGGCCGACGCTGGCCTTCGATGCGGCGGCGGGCACGGCGAGCCGCCCGATCGACCTGATGCGCGTGCGCTGCACGGGCCTCGACGGACGGCCGGTCGAGCGCTTCGGCTATCTCATTGTGTCGCTGGGCGGGGCAGCCACGATCAGCCATCGCACGTCGCAGTCGCGCTGGCTCAAGAAGCTGGGCGGGATCGCCTATCTGCTGATGACGCCACCGGTGACCCTGGGCTTCCGCGCCCGCGACGTCGCCATCACCGTCGATGGTGTGGCGCAGGGCACGCGGCCGGTCTTCACTCTCATGGTCGCCAACACCGAGAACGGCGGCGGCGGCATGCGGCTGGCACCAGGGGCTGCCTTCGACGATGGCGTGCTCGACACCGTCGAGATGGGTGCGATCCATCCGCTCGCCATGCTGACCCAGGTACTGCCCAAGGTGTATAGCGGCCGGCACGTGCATCATCCCAAGGTGCGGACCGGCCGCGGCACGTCCTTTGCCTTCGCGTCGGACGTCGAGACCCTGGTCGATATCGACGGCGAGACCGTCGGCCGGCTGCCACTCGAGGTCACGATCCTGCCGCGTGCCTTCAACGTCGGCGTTCGTGCCGGAGCAGGTGACGGGCGATGAACGACGACATCACGATCTCTTCAATGCCGCTCTATACGAACGTGGACCGCATCGCCAAGGGACTGGCGGCCCGCGGCATTGGCCCGGCCGATCCGATTCCACCCGAGCAGCTCTTTGCCCTGGACCAGTGGCACTATCACGGCACCGACGCGATCCGTGACGCCGCGCGCAGGCTCGGTCTTCGGTCCACCGACCGGGTCCTCGATATCGGCTCCGGCGTCGGCGGACCGGCGCGCTACTTGGCTCACACCATTGGGTGCCATGTCACGGCGCTCGAGCTTCAGCCCGACCTTCACGCCATCGCAACGGACCTCACGCGACGCTGCGGTCTTGCCGATCGGGTGACTCATCTTTGCGGGGATGCGCTTGTCCATCCGCTTCCGGACGCGTCGTTCGATGCCGCCGTGAGCTGGCTCGCCGTCCTGCACATTCCCGACCGCCGCCGCCTCTTTACCCGGCTCGCGCAGGCGTTGCGCCCGGGGGGGCGATGCGAGGTCGAGGACCTCTGCCGGCGCTCCGCCTTCGACGCCGAGGCGCGGCGCGACGTGCGCCGGATCGTCTATGGGATCACCGTCACCAGCATCGAAGACTATGCAGCCGACCTGCGCGCGGCGGGCTTTGCCGACGTTGGGGCCACCGACCTGACCGCCGATTGGGCTCCCCACGCCGCCCAGCGGCTGAGCGCGTGGCGGCACAATCATGCCGATTATGCACGGGTCCACGGCGAGGGCGCGTATGCCGCCCAGGAGACGTTCTATGCGACCATTGCGCGTCTCTACGCCAGCGGCAGCCTCGGGGGAGTCCGCCTGGAGGCGCGTATTCGAGGCAACTACCTGTGAGATAATGGGAACGGCTCCAACCATCGCGAGAATGGCATCATGAGCGAAATCATGGGTGTCCTGATCGCGATCGTGTCGAGTTGCCTGGGCGGCACGGCGGCCGCGATCACGCGCTATCTCGTCGGCAATGCCGACCCGCTCACCCTGGCCATCCTGCGCTGGGGGATCGGCTTCCTCTGCGTGCTGCCGGTGGCGCTGGTGCTGCGCGTGCCGTTTCCGTCGCAGCGCGATTGGCCGGCCGTCGCCGTGCTCGGCTTCTGCTTCTATGGCCTGTTCTTCATCTTCTACAACATCGCCATCGGCTACACGACGGCAGCGCGCGCCAGCCTGGCGCTCTCGACCCTGCCGCTGCAGACGATGGTGGTCGGCGCGCTGATGGGTGTCGAGCCGCTCACGCTGCGCAAGAGCCTGGGCGTCGGTATCGCCATGCTGGGCGTGTTCGCCGCACTGGCGTCGGGACTGACGGCGGCGCCGGAAGGCGCCTGGAAGGGCGAGCTGATCATGATCGGCGCCGTGCTCTGCATGTCATTCTACAACGTCACGTCACGACCCTACATCCGGCGCTCGAGCGCGCTGGGCTTCCTCACCGTCGGCATGGGCGCGGGCGCGATCGGGCTCGTCATCGCGGGACTGGCGACTGGCCGCCTGGCGGTGCTCGCGGCCTTCGGCCCCCCGCAGTGGATTGCCGGTGTCTATCTCGGCGTCGGCGGCGGCGCGCTGGCCTTCATCCTGTGGGTGCTGGCGCTGCAGCGCGCGTCGCCGACCCGGGTCGCCGCCACCATGACCGTCAACCCGGTCGCCGCCGCCCTGCTGGCGCACCAGCTGGTCGACGAGCCGATCACCTGGAATCTGGCGCTGGGCCTGGTCGCGGTGTTCGCCGGAATCTGGATCGCGACGACGGAGGCGCGTGCGCCCCGTCCGGCCTAGAGGCAAAACATTAGTGCCGGAAGTGGCGCATCCCCGTGAAGACCATGGCGAGTCCGGCGGCGTCGGCGGCCTCGATCACTTCCTTGTCGCGCATCGAGCCGCCGGGCTGGATGATCGCCGTCGCCCCCGCTTCCGCCGCGGCCAGGAGTCCGTCGGCGAAGGGGAAGAAGGCGTCCGACGCCACGACGCTGCCGATCGCCGGGCTTTGCGCCAGCTTGGCGATCGTGCCCGATTCGGCGGCACGCATGGCGGCGATCCGCGAGCTGTCGCGGCGATTCATCTGGCCCGCGCCCACGCCCACCGTGCCGCCGTCCTTGGCGTAGACGATGGCATTCGACTTCACATGCTTGCACACGGTGAAGGCGAACAGCAGGTCGTCGAGCTCCTGCGCCGTCGGCGCGCGTTTGGTCACGACCTTGAGGTCGGGCTTGGCGACATGGCCGTTGTCGCGGCCCTGGAAGAGATAGCCGCCGGCCACGCTCTTGATCGTCATGCCGGCGCCCGCGGGCTCGGGCAGGGTGCCGGCCAACAGCACGCGCACATCCTTGCGCCGCGCAAGGATCTCGAGCGCCGCCGGCGTCGCGTCGGGCGCGATCACGACCTCGAGGAAGCGCTTGGCGAGGTCGGTGGCGGTCTCGGCGTCGAGCGTGCGGTTCACGGCCACGATGCCGCCGTAGATCGACACCGGATCGCAGGCGTAGGCCTTGAGATAGGCCGCGTACTGGTTGGCGCCGATCGCCACGCCGCAGGGATTGGCGTGTTTGACCACGACGACCGCCGGCTCCTTGAACTCGGCCACGCACTCGTAGGCGGCGTCGGTGTCGCTGATGTTGTTGTAGGAAAGCGCCTTGCCCTGAACCATGCGCGCGGTGGCGACGCCCGGGCGCCTGCTGCCGTCGGAATAGAAGGCGGCCTGCTGATGCGGGTTCTCGCCGTAGCGCAACGTCTGCACGCGCGTGGCCGCGATGGTGAGCCGCTCGGGGAAGGTGTCGCCTTCCTGCCGGGCGAACCAGGCGGCGATCGCGGAATCGTAGGACGCGGTGCGCGCGTAAGCCTTGGCGGCCAGTGCGCGGCGCAGCTTCAGGGTCGTGGCGCCCTTGTTGGCCGCGAGCTCGTCGAGCACCGACTTATAGTCCTTGGGGTCGACGACGATCGTGACGAAGTCGTGGTTCTTGGCCGAGGCGCGGATCAAGGCTGGCCCGCCGATGTCGATGTTCTCGACGCAGGTCGGGAAGTCGGCGCCGCGCGCCACGGTGGCCTCGAACGGATAGAGGTTCACCACCACCAGATCGATGCCGGCGATCTTGTGGTCGCTCATCGCCTGCTTGTGACCTGCGTCGGTGCGGCGCGCCAGGATGCCACCGTGGATCGAGGGCTGCAGGGTCTTCACCCGGCCGTCCATGATCTCGGGGAACCCCGTGTGGTCGCTCACCTCGATCACCTTCAGGCCCGCGTCGCGCAGCACCTTGGCCGAGCCGCCGGTCGACAGGATCTCGACCCCGTGGCCGGCCAGCGCCTTGCCGAGCTCGATCAGCCCTTCCTTGTCGGAGACGGAGATCAGCGCCCGTTCGATCCTGGCGAGGTCGGGGGTGGGCGAGGGGACGTAGGCGGAGGCGGCGGACATGGCGGTCTTTTAGCCTCCCGACCTGTGCGTTGTCAGGCGTCGGCGCCTTCGAGCACACGGACCGTGAAACCCTCGGTATCCAGGGCCGAAATCAGCTCCTTGAAGTGGTTCCGGTCGCGGGTTTCCACGGTGACGTCGAGCTCGGTGGCCTTGGCCACCACGCCGAACAGGCGCTGGTGCTGGACCTCGACGATGTTGCCGCCCAGCTTGCCGATCACGGTCGCCACCCGGGCGAGCTGGCCCGGCGCGTCGCCGATCATCAGGCGCAGGCGCACGATGCGGCCGTCGCGCACCAGCCCGCGCAGCAACACCGAGGCCAGCAGGCGGGTGTCGATGTTGCCGCCGCTCAGCACCAGGCCGACCTTGCGGCCGGCGAACCGCTCGGGCTGCGCCAGCAGGGCGGCCAGGCCGGTGGCGCCGGCGCCCTCGGTCACGGTCTTCTCGACCTCGATGAAGAGCGCGATGGCGCGTTCGATGGCGATCTCGTCGACGCTGACCACGCCGTCGAGCAGCGCGCGGCAGATGGCCAGCGGCGCCGCGCCGATGTCGCGCACCGCGATGCCCTCGGCGATGGTGTCGCCGCCGGCCGTGACCGTCTCGCCGGCCAGCAACTGGCGCATGGCCGAGTAGCCCGAGGATTCGACGCCCACCACCTTGAGATCGGGCTTCAGCCCGCGCGCGGCCACGGCGCAGCCCGCGATCATGCCGCCGCCGCCCACTGGCGCGACGATCGTGTCGATCTCCGGCGCGTCCTGGAGCATCTCGAGCGCGATCGTGCCCTGGCCCGCGATGATGCGCGGATCGTCGTAGGGATGGACGAACACCAGTTTCTCGGCGTCGGCGACGCGGTGCGCCTCGACGCCCGCCTCGGCCAGCGTGTTGCCGAGCAGGATGACGCGCGCGCCGTGGCCGCGCGTGTGCGAGACCTTGGTGTTGGGCGTGAAGGACGGCATGACGATGGTCGCGGGAATGCCGAGGCGACCGGCGTGATAGGCGACGCCCTGTGCGTGGTTGCCGGCCGACATGGCGATGACGCCGCGCTTGCGCTCCTCCGGCGTGAGCTGCAGCAAGGTGTTCAGCGCACCGCGTTCCTTGAACGAGGCGGTGAACTGCAGGTTCTCGAACTTCACCCAGATGTCGGCCTTGGCGATGCGCGACAGGGTCTCGCTGCGCAGGCAGGGCGTGTGCACGACGGCGCCGGCGATGCGCCGGGCGGCGTCCTGCACGTCTTTCAACGTGACGGCCAGGGTGGCATGAGGGGCGTTCATGGCGCGGCTTCTACTATGCCGCGCGCTTGCGGTCGATCCAGTCGCGGGTGCGGTACCAGGCGCCGACCATCGGCAGGAACCATGACGGATCGCCGTTGTAGAGCGGATGCGTGGGGAACTCCCGGCCGTCGAGCGGGTTGATCGGTGCGTTGCTGCCGCCGGCGATCTTCCTGGCGGTCTGGGTGCCGAGATAGGTCATCATGGCCACGCCGTTGCCATTGCAGCCCAGCAGATAGTGCAGGCCCTGGTCGCTGCCCATGTGCGGCATGTAGTCGAGCGCGAAGGCCACGTTGCCGGTCCACACGTGGGTGATGCGGATGCCCTTGAGCTGCGGGAAGCGGTCGATCATGTACTGGTAGAGCGCGGGCGCACTCACTTCCGGCGGCGCCGCGGTGAAACGCGCGCGGCCGCCGAAGATCAGCCGCTTGCCGTCGGGCGAGGGCCGGTAATAGGTCAGCACCCGCTTGGTATCGCCGATCGCGCGCATCGCGGGGATCAGCATCCTGTCGGCGGGCTCGGGCAGGTCCTCGGTGGCGATGATGTGGCTGGCCACCGGCACGACCCTGCGCTTCAGGCGCGGCGTGAGATCGCCGGTGTAGCCGTTGGTCGCGACCACGACCTCGCGGCACTCGATCGGCCCCTTGGCCGTCAGCACCCTCCAGCCGCTGGCGATCTTCTCCGTCCGCTCGGCCTCGACCCGGGCGCACAGGATGGCGCCCGCCGTGTGTGCGGCCTCGAGCAGGCCCTTGTAGTAGAGCGCCGGATGAAGATGGCCCGCGCGCGTGGCATGCATGCCGCCGTAGTAGTAGTCCGACTGGATGAACTCGCGCTGGCGCTCGCGCGGCACCATCGAGGCGCCGGCGTTGGCGTATTTGTTGTAGGTCTCGATCTTGGTCGCGAGATCGTCGTAGTGGCGCGGCGTCCAGGCGCCGACGAAGCGGCCGTTCTTGTGCAGACCGCACTCGATGCCCTCGCGGGCGATGATGTCCTCGAGCACGGTGAGCGAGTCGGCGCCCGCGCCCATCAGGGCGGCCTTGTTGGCCTCGAACTCCTCGGCGATCGGGCTCTTGCCGCCCAGGCCCTTGCCCAGGTTGGTGCCGCCCGAGATCATGCCGCCGTTGCGTGTCGACGCGCCGATGCCGAAGTCGCCGCGCTCCAGCACCACTGCCGCCACGCCGTTGCGCCTGAGTTCGAGCGCCGTCGACAGGCCGCCGTAGCCCGCGCCCACGATCACCACGTCGGTCTTGGACGGCGGGTCCTGCGACAAGGCGTTGTTGGGATGCCAGGCCTCCCACCACCAGGGTTGGGCCTTGAAGTCGGGGTGGAAGATGTCGGCAGGTTTCATCCGCCCATGATGGCCGCGAACGCCTTGATTCGCCACAGTTGGGCGCCATCTTTCGCACCATGAACTTCATGCGCACGGCCGTGCTGCTGGCGGCCCTCACCGCGTTCTTCCTGGTCGTTGGATATCTGCTGGGCGGCCAGTCCGGCCTGCTGATCGCGCTGGTCGTGGCGCTGGGCATGAACGCCTTCGCCTACTGGAACTCCGACCAGATGGTGCTGCGCATGAGCAACGCGCGCGAGGTCGGGCCGGCGGACGCCCCCGAGCTCTACGGCATCGTCCAGCAGCTGGCCCAGCGCGCGAACATGCCGATGCCGAAGGTCTACATCGTCGACGAGGACCAGCCCAACGCCTTCGCCACCGGCCGCAGCCCCGAGCACGCCGCGGTCTGCGCCAACTCAGGCCTGCTGCGGCTGCTCAGCCGCGAGGAAGTGACCGGCGTACTGGCACACGAACTCAGCCACGTGCGCAACCGCGACACGCTCACCATGACGATCGCCGCCACGCTTTCCGGCGCGATCGGCATGCTGGCGAGCTTCGGCGGTTTCTTCGGCGGCGGCCGCGACCAGAATGGCAACCGGCTGGTCAGCCCCATCGTGGCGATCGCGGCGATGTTCCTGGCCCCGCTTGGCGCCTCGCTGGTGCAGATGGCCATCAGCCGGTCCCGCGAGTTCGAAGCCGATCGCTCGGGCGCGGAACTGACCGGCCATCCGCTGTGGCTCGCCTCGGCACTGCGCAAGCTCGAGCGGGGCACGCAGCAGATCCCGAACGCGACCGCAGACGCGCATCCCGCCCTGGCGCATCTCTACATCGCCAATCCTTTGTCGGGCGGCGGGCTGGCCAGCCTGTTCTCGACGCATCCGTCGATGGACGAGCGGGTCGCGCGCCTCGAGGCGATGGCGGGCCAGCCCCTGGGGGCGATGCAGACGGCGGCTCCGGCCACGGTACCGTCGAGTCCCCCATCGAGCCCGTGGGGCGCCGCGCCGCAAACGCCGCGCAAGGGTCCCTGGGGCTAAAGCTTCGGCGGGAGCGCCGTCGGCAGATCGCCGAGATCGGTTTCGATGATCCGTTCGCCGCGCTTGGTGATGCGGTCGGTCGAGGTCTCGACGTCGCGCAGGTCCTTCTCGGTCTGCGTGAAGTGCGTCTTGAGCTTGGCCACCCTTTCGTCGAGGCGGCGCACGTCCTCGAGCATCATGCCGACCGCCTTCTGGATCTCGCCTGCCTGCTCGCGCATGCGCACGTCCTTCAGCACGGCGCGCACGGTGTTGAGCGTGGCCATCATCGTCGTCGGCGATACGATCCAGACCCGCGCCTTGTAGGACTCGTCGACGACGCCGCCGAAGTTGGCGTGCAGCTCGGCATAGATCGCCTCGGACGGCAGGAACAGCAGCGCCGATTCGGCGGTCTCGCCGGGCAGGATGTATTTGTCGCGAATGTCCGTGATGTGCTTGCGCATCGCCATCTGGAAGGCGCGCTGTGCCGCGGCGAGACCCACGGCGTCGCCGGCCACGACGTTGCGCAGCAGGTGATAGCTCTCGAGCGGGAACTTGGCGTCGATCGCGATCGAGCCCGGCGGGTTCGGCAGCTTCAGCAGGCAGTCGACCCGCGCGCCCGTCGACAAGGTCGACTGGAACTCGTAGGCCGAGGGCGGCAGCGCGCTCTGCACCAGGTCGTTGAGCTGGACTTCGCCGAAGGCGCCGCGCGCCTGCTTGTTGGTCAGGATCTGCTGCAGGCCGACGACCTGAGTCGACAGGTCGCCGATCTTCTTCTGCGCCTCGTCGATCTTCACCAGCCGCTCGCGCAGGTCGGTGACGATCTTGCCCGTCGTCTGCTCGCTCTGGGACAGCCGGTCGTTGACCACGGCGGCCAGCGCCCGCTCCTGTTCGCGCAGCGAATGCTCGACCCGCTGGACGGTGTCGGCCAGGGCCATCTGCTGCTGGCGCAGGCCTTCGTCGCTGCGGTTGCCGCCCTGGCGCAACAGCACGACGGCGAGGCCGATGGCCAGCAAGACCACAACAATCAGCAGGACAATCGTGAGTGTATCCATTGCCCTCTTTATAGGCCCGGCGCTCGACAAGCGCACGGTGGGCGACTAATCAAAATCCCCAAATGGCGCCCCCAAAACACGACCCCGACGTCTGGCTGTTCGATCTCGACAACACGCTTTATCCGGCGCGCTGCAACCTGTTTGCCCAGATCGACGTGCGCATCGGTCGCTACATCGCCGACTGGCTGAAGGTCGACGTCGACGAGGCGCGGCGGGTCCAGAAGCAGTATTGGCGCGACCACGGCACCTCGATGCGCGGCATGATGAGCCTGCACGGCGTCGACCCCAAGCACTACCTCGACTACGTCCACGACATCGACTACTCGCCCGTACCGGCGAGCCCCGCGCTCGAGCGCGCGCTGGCCGCGCTGCCGGGCCGCAAGCTGATCTTCACCGCCGGCGACGTGCCGCACGCGGAGAAGGTCATGGAGCGGCTGGGCGTCGCCCATCATTTCGAGGCGATCTTCGACATCGTGGCCGGCGACTATTGGCCCAAGCCGCACCAGGCGATCTACGATCAGCTCGTGCGCAAACACAACGTCGATCCGGCACGCGCGGCCTTCGCCGACGACATCTCGGTGAATCTCAAGCCTGCGCACGCCATGGGCATGCGCACCATCTGGATCCGCACCGACGAGAGCGTGAAACGCGCCGTCGACACCAACCTCGACCATATCCATCACCAGACAGACGACCTCGCCACCTGGCTGGCGGACTGGAATGCCGAACGGAGTGCCAAGAAGTGAAGATCCTGATCCTCGGCGCCGGCGCCGTCGGTGGCTACTGGGGCGCGCGCCTCACCCAGGCCGGCATCGACACCACCTTCCTGCTGCGCGAGAAGCGCGCCGCCAAGGTGAAGGCCGAGGGCCTGGTGGTGAAGAGTCCGAAGGGCGACGCCATCGTGCCGGTCAAGGTCATCACCAAGGGTGGAGACGGCGGCCCGTATGACGTCGTGGTGCTGGCCTGCAAGGCCTACGACCTCGACTCGGCGATGGAGTCGATCGCGCCCGCCATCGGCCCCGACAGCACGATCGTGCCGATGCTGAACGGCCACGCCCACTTCGCCGCCCTCGACAAGAAGTTCGGTGCGGAGAAAGTGGCGGGCGGCCTCGCCCGCATCTCGGGCATGCTGGGTCCGAACGGCGAGATCCTGCACTCGGGCGCCAATGGCGTGTCGTTCGGCGAGCGCGACGGTAAGCCCGCGCGCGCGTCGCTGGTTGCGCTCGACGCCGCCTGCAAGAAAGCCGGCATCGAGGGTGGCCTCAACCCCAACATCAACCAGGATCTCTGGGACAAGTGGATCATGCTGGGCTCGATCGCCTCGATGTGCTCGGCGATGCGCGGCACCGTGGGCGACATCGCAGCCACCGAGGACGGTGCTGCGATCATGGTCGAGATCCTCGAGGAATGCCGCAAGGTGGCGACCGCCGAAGGATTCCCGCCCAGCGACAAGATCGTCGGTGCCATCCGCGCCGGCCTGACCACGCCGGGCTCGAAGGCCGTCGCCTCGATCCTGGGCGACATGGAGAAGGGCGGTGCCGTCGAGGGTGCGCAGATCGTGGGCGACATGCTGGGCCGGGCGCGCAAGCACGGCATCGCCGCGCCCAACCTGCGCTTCGCCTACGCCCATCTGCAGGCTTACGAGGCGCGCCGCGCCCGTACCGGCGGCGCGACCAAGTAAGCAAGGAGACGAACGTGAAGATCTTGATCCTCGGCGCCGGCGCGATCGGCGGCTATGTCGGCGGACGCCTGCACCAGACCGGCACCGACGTGACCTTCCTCGTGCGGCCGGCGCGCCGGCAGGCGATCGAGCGCGACGGGCTCGTCATCAAGAGCACCAAGGGCGACATCACCCAGAAGGTGAAGACGGTGCTCGGCGCCGGCGAAGGCGGTCCCTACGACATCGTCATGCTGACGCCCAAGGCCTACGATCTCGATTCGGCGATCGACGCCGTGGCGCCAGCGATCGGCGCCAACACGACGGTCGTGCCGCTGCTGAACGGCATGCGCCATATCGACGTGCTGTCGGCGAAGTTTGGCGCCGGGAAGATCGTGGGCGGCCTCGCCCGCGTCGGCGTCGCCATGGGCCCGGACGGCACGATCCACCACACCAGCCCGTTCGCCGCGATCTCCTTCGGCGAGCGTGACGGCAAGTCGCCGCGTGCGGCGCTGGTCGCGTTCGATGCCGCCATCAGGAAGTCCGGCGTCGACGGCGGCCTGCACGCCAACATCGTCCAGGACCTGTGGGACAAGTGGATCATGCTGTGCTCGCTGGCCTCGACCTGCTGCCTGATGCGCGGCACGTCGGGCGACATCCTCGAAGCCGGCGAAGGCAAGGCCATCGTCCTCGAGACGGTCGAGGAGTGCCACAAGGTGGCGACGGCGGCGGGCTACGATCCCGGCGCCAGGGGCATGGAGACCGTGCGCTCCTTCCTGACGCGCGAGAAGTCGATGTTCGCCGCATCCATGCTGCACGATCTCGAGAACGGCGCGATGGTCGAGGCCGACCATATCGTGGGCGACATGATCGCGCGCGCCAGGAAGGCGGGCATCGCCACGCCCAACCTGCGCCTGGCCTACGCCCACCTGCAGGTCTACCTCTATCGCCGCTCGCGCGGCGGCATCGGCAAGCCCGCGCGGTAAGTCGCGCCGGGTTGACACCCGGCCCGGTCGTTCCTACGTCTACAGGATGAGCAACGCGGCCAACATCCTGTGCACCTTCCGTCGGAAACATCCGATCGCTGAAGCGTAGCCCCCGGCTCGGCCTATTGCGCCCCCGAGCGCCGGGGGCGGACGTTCACGCCGATCTTGCCGGGCAAGATCGTGCGCAGCCCACAAGCGGGCGCTCATCAAACCTCAGCTTTTCCCGTCAGGCGGCCGTTCGGCCACGACTCGTCGTGGGCCGCGCCGTCGACCGACAGATTAGGATATCGCCATGCGTGAAGATCAAACCAATCGCCCCTTGCCGCCGATCGTGGTGAGCGAAAGCGACCACGAACGACTGACCGGCCTCGCCACCGCCGCCCTTGAGCGCCTGCCCGAGACCGCCGGGGAATTGCTGGCCGAGATGGAGCGGGCGGAGGTCGTCGGCGCGCCCGCCGTGCCGGCGAACGTCGTGCGCATGGGAT
>Ga0105240_10008334_pt1 | contig 14830 bp, 12 predicted proteins | sample KBSC54metaG_FD_80426 | JGI IMG/M metagenome (GOLD analysis project Ga0105240, IMG submission 80426) | Corn rhizosphere microbial communities from Kellogg Biological Station, Michigan, USA - KBS C5-4 metaG | ecosystem: Host-associated > Plants > Roots > Rhizosphere > Soil | place: Michigan, USA... | reverse complement strand
TTTTTTAACCCATTTTCGGCAGGTAGTAGTTCTACCGACATCAGTGCCACTGGAAACATCCCAGCCAGCTCAACGGTGGCGCAAGCAACACCACAATCACCATCTGCCGGTTATTTGGTTGACGCTTCGGGAATGATTGAATGGCCAATTATCGGCCCCATAAAAGTAGGCGGGCTTACTACTGTAGAAGCAGGCAACAAAATTAAAGAGCTTTTAAAAAAATATTTAACTGAGCCGACTGTTTATGTTCGGTTTTTAAACTATAAAATTTCAGTACTGGGTGAAGTTGCACACCCGTCTGTATACGTAATACCTAATGAAAGGGTGTCCTTGCCTGAAGCCATAAGTATGGCCGGAGATTTAACGGCCTTTGCTAAACATGAAAATATTTTGATTGTAAGAGATAATAATGGCACTAAGGAGTTCGGTCGTGCAAACTTAAATAGCAGAGATTTGTTCAACTCACCGTACTATTACCTGCATTCAGGAGACATTGTTTATGTAGAACAAACTAAAACAAAGGCTCAACAAAATGATCCTACCTTACGGCTTCTGCCTATAATTCTCAGTTCTGTAGCCGCCCTTTTCTTGCTTATCTACAGGGTTAAATAACTACGCACACTTAAAAATTAAAGGATAATATTTAATCGATGGATACTAATAATGATCATAATATCCCAGCTATTGAAGCGGATGATTTAAATTTAAGAGAGTTATTGTCTAACTATCTGCATCATTGGAAATGGTTTGTATTGTCACTGATAGTTTTTCTTGCATTAGGTTTTGTTTATATTAGAATTTCAACGCCATTGTACCAGGTTGAGACTGATTTATTAATAAAACAGGATAAAAACAGTCCGACAGCAGGTGGTGGTGACGATATTTTAAAGAGCCTTGACTTGTTTTCATCTGACAAGATCATTGATAATGAGATTCAAATACTTAAGTCGTATACCCTAATGGAAAAGGTTGTAAAAACATTAGGGCTACAGTTTTCTTATTACCGGGAAGGCTCTTCAAGAAAACTTCCATTGTATGACCATTTGCCTTTCCATGCTGAGTTATTGAAATCGGCAGCGAAAATTCCTACTGATCTTTTAAAAATAAAATTGCTTAATGAAACAGAAGGAGAACTGGATGGCAAGAAATTTAAACTGAACACTCCGGTTGAATCAAGTTTAGGTAAGTTGCTTATAACTTGCAAAGTCATTGCGGCTAAAAATTTAAACGTCGAATTTTACATTGGCTATAGTAATCTTCCAAATTTCTTTCAAGCCTATAGTAAAAATCTGACAATTACACCCGTAAGTAAGGAAGGTACCGTGCTAATAATAACATACCAGGACGCAGTACCAAAAAGAGGGGAGGATATACTTAACAAACTTGTGGAAGAATACAATAATGCTGCCGTCGAGGATAAAAATAAAGTTACAACAAGTACATTACTGTTCATACAGGAACGTTTGGTTAAATTAGCTGATGAATTGGGTACGGCTGAAAAAAACGTTGAAAGTTATAAAGCAATTAACAGGATTACCGATATTAGCTCGCAATCGCAGTTATTCATGCAAAGCGTGCAGGAAAACGATGCAGAACTGGGTAAAGTAAATATCCAACTAAGCGTTCTTAACAATCTGGAATCGTTTATAAATGATGATAAAAATCCCAGTCAATTGCCATCAATGTTAGGAATTGAGGATCCCACATTGTTGGGGCTTGTGAACAGCTTGGCCGAGGCACAATTGAAGAAACAAAGCATGCTTCAAACGATACCTGAAACAAACCCTATACTACATTCTATTAATGATCAGATTGCGTCATTAAAAAAAGCAGTTGAGCAATCTGTCCAAAATCTCAAGTCGGGGCTGACTGTTACCAAAAGACAGCTTGAAACTAAGAACAATAAATTTGAGAGTGTAATAAGGGACGTTCCTGCTAAAGAACGGGGACTGCTTGATGTGATGCGTCAACAGGATATTAAAAACACGCTTTTCAATTTTTTACTTCAAAAACGTGAGGAGCAAGAAATGTCATTGGCATCAAATTTAGCCGACAGCCGTACGATTGACGCTGCGAGGACTAGCCCTCTGCCTATAAAACCAGTTAAGCCGTTGATTATGTTGGTTTTCTTCGCTTTGGGTTTATTATTGCCAGTAAGTATAATTTATTTGCGGGAACTGCTTAATAATAAAATTACTAAACGTTCTGATATTGAAAAATCAACGAAAGCGCCAATACTTGCAGAAATTGCACACTCGGACGAATCCATACCACTTATTGTAGTGGAGAAACCTAGGTCAATGGTCTCTGAACAAATAAGAGCTTTACGTACTAACCTACAATTTATAAGCCCAGAACAGGACCACAAGGTTTTGCTATTTACTTCGGGAAGCAGTGGTGAGGGTAAGTCATTCGTTTCCCTAAATCTGGGGGCCAGTTTGGCAATGTCCGGGAAAAAGGTTGTCATATTAGAGCTTGATCTTCGGAAGCCAAAACTACATATGGCACTTAAAGTGGATAATGATAGGGGATTGTCAAACTATTTGATAAGTAGTTCACACTATTCTGAGGTTATAAAGAGTATTGATCAGCAGGATAATTACAGCATTATTACAAGTGGGCCTATCCCGCCTAATCCTGCTGAATTACTGACGAATGGTAAAATGGAGTTACTGATCAGAGATTTAAAAAATGATTTTGATTTTGTAATCATTGATGCGCCACCGGTTGGATTGGTAACGGACGCTCAAATATTAGGCCAATATGCAAATGCAACAATGTTTATTGTTCGTCATAAATATACTTTCAAGAGCACTATGCTATTAATTGACAGTCTTTACCGCAACAAAAAATTCAGCAATCTTAATATTGTATTTAATTCGATAGATTATTCTGCCGGGGGCTACGGTTATGGCTATGGATATGGTTACGGATATGGTTATGGATACGGTTATGGCGGAGGTTATTATCAGGATGATAAGCCGAAAAAGTCGTCGTGGTTGAAAAGAAAAAAGTAATCATTAAACACTTCTAAAAATTTACTATAGATGTCATCTCTCAATTTAAATTCCGAGTTAAATTATTCTCAAAAGGATACGCTGGCTGTCATAGGATTAGGTTATGTTGGTTTGCCGCTTGCGGTTGAATTTGCCAAAAAATATAAAGTAATAGGCTTTGATATCAATGCGAACCGCATAGCAGAGCTAAATTTGGGGCACGATCGAACCTTAGAAATTACCGATGACTTACTAAAATCCGTTATTGATGAAAATAATAGCAAAGACATCGGATTGTTTTGCAGTAATGAAATTGCGCAGATAAGCGACTGTAATATATTTATTGTAACTGTTCCGACCCCCGTAGATAAAAACAACCGGCCAGATTTGACGCCATTATATAAGGCTAGTGAAACGGTTGGTAAGGTCTTGAAAAAAGGAGATATCGTAATCTACGAATCAACTGTATACCCAGGTGTTACCGAGGATGAATGCGTGCCTGTTTTGGAAAAAATATCCGGATTGAAATTTAATACTGACTTTTTCGCGGGGTATTCGCCCGAACGAATTAATCCGGGGGATAAGGAGCATACAGTCGCCAAAATTTTAAAGATAACATCTGGCTCCACGCCCCAGTCGGCTGAAAAAGTAGACCAGCTTTATAAGACTGTTATTATTGCGGGCACCTACAAAGCAGCTTCAATAAAAGTTGCAGAGGCGGCCAAAGTTATAGAAAATTCACAACGTGATATTAATATTGCGTTTGTGAATGAATTGGCAAAAATATTTAATCGGCTGGGAATTGACACAGACGAAGTGTTGCAAGCCGCGGGTACTAAATGGAATTTTTTGAGGTTTAAACCTGGTTTGGTCGGTGGTCATTGTATTGGTGTGGATCCGTATTACCTGGCGCAGAAGGCTCAGGAAGCCGGATATCATCCCGAAATAATTCTTGCCGGGCGTCGATTAAACGATAGTATGGGCGCATATGTTGCACATGAATTGATTAAACTGATGGTCCAAAAGGATATTCCGGTAAAAAACGCCAATATTTTAGTATTAGGTATTACATTTAAAGAGAATTGCCCGGATGTACGGAATACCAGAGTTGTTGATATTTTAAGCACATTAAAAGACTATAATGTAAATATTACTATTTACGATCCATGGGCTGAACCGGCGGAAGTGAAGCATGAATATGGATGGGAGTCTGTAAAGGAACTGGGTGACATCACTAATTGTGATGCAATTGTCCTGGCAGTTGCTCATGAACAATTTATGCATCTGGACCTTTCGGCACTATGCAAGCCAAACAAAGTCATCTACGATGTGAAGGGGATATTACCGAAACATCTCGTGGATAAGAGGCTTTAATTTTTTCATATATTGTAAATCCAACTAATACATGTTTGAAATCCGATATCACACAGCAGAAATCAGTAAATCTTCCTTCCTGGTAACAGGTGGTGCAGGTTTTATTGGCTCCAATATTGTAGAATACTTATTGAAATATGGCGCTAAAGAAGTAAGGGTCCTTGATAATTTTTCTACTGGTTCCCTCGATAATATTGAATCATTTAAAAATAACCCCTCTTTTAACTTAATTGAAGGAGACATCCGGGACATACAAACGTGCCACAATGCCGTAAAGGGAGTTGATTACGTAACACATCAGGCAGCCCTTGGTTCGGTTCCCCGTTCTATTAATGACCCGCTAACCACTAATGACGTTAATATAAATGGTTTTTTAAACATGCTTATAGCATCACGGGATGCGGATGTTAAACGTTTTATTTATGCTGCCAGTTCAAGTACCTATGGTGACCACCCGGATCTGCCTAAAGTTGAAGATAAAATAGGCAATCCATTGTCGCCTTATGCTGTTACTAAATACGTAAATGAGTTATATGCCTCCGTGTTTTCAAAAACGTATAATTTTCATACCATCGGACTGAGATATTTCAACGTATTTGGACCTCGACAAAATCCGCGGGGGCCTTATGCTGCGGTTATACCATTGTTTGTTGAGTGCGCGTTACATGGGCAACCTGCATATATTAATGGCGATGGCGAAACGAGCCGCGACTTTACATTTGTTGAAAATGCGGTGCAAGCCAACATTAAGGCGTTATTTACTGACGGAATCAATAATAGTGAAGCGGTTAATATAGCTTATGGCCAACGCACAACCTTAAATGAATTGTGGCACATGATTAATGAAATGTTGGGCCTAGCTATAAAAATTGAATATCGGGAAGAGCGAAAAGGAGATGTTAGGCATAGTTTGGCAAATATAAGTAAAGCTCAAAATTTGATTGGTTATAAGCCCGAATTTACTGTTTTGGACGGCCTTAATGTAACAATTGAATGGTACAAACAAAATCTGGTATTATCAAACAAATAATATTTATAGCGAAAAGCGAGGATGTCAAATTCAGGTAGTTGTTGAGAGGGCAGCATCTTTACGATGGCGCTTCTTGCCTTGCTAGTATCATATTAACCTTTATTTACTAATTTGAAAATGAAGGTTGTTTTTAAGTACATTAAATAGATATCATGAACGGCTCAAATCTTAATAAATAAATTGGCGGTGGTGGATAATAAATCAAAAAAAAATTCTTTGATGTCTTTGTACAGGATGATGAATAAGCTGTATAAAATTGGTGTTCCAGTAATTCCGGGTCTTTTAATGCGATTTATACGTGTTATTTATTCTTGCGATTTACCATATAATTGCGAAATTGGCAAAGGGGTGCTTTTAGTGCACAATGGATTAGGTGTCGTCATTCATCCAAAGGCAACTATCGGGGAAGGCACTTATATTTATCAAAATGTCTCCATTGCCGGCAGGAACAACAGGGGAGCGCCTTCAATTGGAAAAAATGTTTTTATAGGACCGGGTGCATGTATCCTTGGTGGTGTCGTTATAGGCGACAATGCAGTTATCGGAGCCAATTCAGTCGTAATAAACGATATTCCTGCGAACAGTGTAGCAGTTGGCATTCCTGCCCGAGTTATAAAAGAAAACCCTGCTCCAAACTCTGAAATTCAATTATGAATCTTAAAAGCCAGGCGTTTCGGGGGGTGTTTTGGACTTTTAGCCAGCAATTAAGTGTTCAGGTAATAAATTTTGGTGTGCAAATTCTTTTAGCGAGAATTTTGCTTCCTAAAATGTTTGGGCTTATTGCCATGTTACAAATATTTCTCTCGATCGGTAATACCCTTCTGGATGGTGGCATGACATCATCTCTTATCCGTACGGAAAACGCTGACCACGACGACTATTCTACGGTGTTTTTTATAAACCTGGCATCAAGCATTAGCATATACTTACTTGTTTTTTTGATGGCTCCTTCTATAGGTAGTTTTTATAGCCAGCCAATATTGAGTTCCATTGTTCGTGTTTATACAATAAGTTTTATTATACAGGCCCTGGTTGCTGTGCAAACAACAAAGCTTACCAAGGAAATGAATTTTAAATTACAGATGTATATGCAAATTCCTTCCACAATAGTGGGCGGGGTTGTCGGAGTTGTACTTGCAAAAATGGGATACGGCGTTTGGAGCCTTGTTTGGATGAATTTGGCGCGATCTTTTTTATTTATGCTTCAGCACTGGTTTAGGTCCGATTGGTATCCAACTTTTCGGATTAGCAAAGAAAAATTAAGATATCACTTTTCATTTGGGTACAAACTGACTTTTTCGGGGTTAATTACAAGCCTTTATTATAATTTATATACGGTCGTTATCGGCAAACTGTTTTCCGCTACACGCCTTGGATTCTATAACCAGGCAAATACCTTAAGTATGTTTCCTACGCAGAACTTTTCAACAGCACTGTTGAAAGTCACTTATCCTATGTTTTCAACGTTGCAAAACGATAACGAGAAACTTAAACTTGTTTATAAAAGGTTAACCTTATTGGTTTTTTGGGGAATTACACCTCTTATGATTATTTTAGCTTTGATTGCGGAGCCTCTATTTAGAGTGATGCTAACGAGCAAGTGGTCTCCGGCTGCTCCATATTTTCAAGTACTTTGCCTAAGCTCTATTATATACCCTTACAGCATGTATAACGTTACTATAATACCGGCAAAAGGACGAAGCGACATCCACTTTAAAGCTGAATTGATAAAGAAAGGGGTATCAACATTGGTATTGGTATTGCTAATACCTTTTGGCATGTGGGGCATTATATACGCATCTGTTTTTAGTATGCTATTTCACGGCTTGGTGAACGGTTATTTTGTGGGGAAATTAATTTATTACCCGTTAAAAAATCAATTGCTTAATATTTTACCTACAATTTTGGTTGGGGCGCTGGTAGCGGCATTATGCAAGGGCGCCATGTTACTTTTTACTAAATATTATACAGTGTCAGACTTGCTGAGTATAATAATAACGCTCATCATGTACCTGGTACTATATTTTTTTTGTTGTTATTTCTTCAAGATGCCGGCAATAAATGAAGTCATCCAAATTGTCTTTAAAATAAAGCAAAAGTATTTTAACCCAAGAATTAAACAAATTTAATTTGTTATCTAAAATATTTGAGGATATTTTCAATACATAGAAATATGATAAACAAAGTTATCCAATCGATTTGTTTTCTTTCGCTAGTGGCTATTTTTTTAATGGGAAATTTGCCATTAAATATGGATACCTCGTTTATGCAGTTAATACTAATGATCGACCTGGCCTCATTAGTGTCATTTCTATTTATCAGGAAAGAGAAAATAAAAAGCCTTCAGAAGCAATATATACGAATAGTATACCTGTTTTTAGTGGGTTTTATTATCGTGCATTTTCAAGCTTATATTGACTATTTACTCGGTAATTTAGATAATAATAATTCGTTTTTGTGGGTCGACAGTACAATAGTAACTAAGGCGTTGATGATTTCGTCAATGGGCTTTGTTAGCTATATTTCAGGCTATAGCTTTAATAAAAATCCGGCAAATACGAAAGCTGATTCTGATCTTAAGTACACAAACACTAAGATGCTAAATGTCATTGCAAGTATTTTGCTATTCCTTTTTTTTTATACGGTAAATAAGGACTATCTAAATGGGCAATACGGTTCGGCGGATATTGGAACAGCGGCCCAAATATTTGCATTTATGTTCGAAGCTGTTGTATATGCTATCATAATTGTAACTTGCAAAAACCTGATTCTCGCCAAACGCACGAAAATAACGTTCGTGCAATATGTAATAATACATCGATATACCGTTTTATTGTTGTTCGTTTATTTATGTGCTGTAATGTTTAGTGGCGACAGGGGGCCAATTATATATTGCTCTTTAGCATTTTTATTTGGATATATATACTTGACAAAGAGAAAAGTAGGGCTGCCGAGAATTATATTTTTATTAACCTGTGGTCTGTTATTTATCACTTTGCTTGGGGCTCTTAGGCATGAGAACAGAGGATTAAGTTTGTTTGAGCGGGTTACAGGTGCAGTTAATGATGATACAGAAAGTTATTACACAACTTCTTTTTTAAGCGGTAGCAAGGAGCTGGCCTTATCAGTTAGAACGGTTCACTTAGCGGTAAAGAATGTTCCTGCCAAATATCCGCATTCATACGGGCTGTTTTTTGCACAAGATGTTATGTTATTTGTACCTATGTTAAAAGGTGCTTTTATTCATTTGGCAAATATTCCGAAACAATATAGCAGTTCCGCCCAATTTTTAACATGGATTGATCTAGGGTCATTTGCGACGTGGGGGGTAGGGTCAAGTTGCATAGCTGATACATACCTCGATTTTGGCTTCGTTGGCATTATCGTAGTTTACTTTGCTTTCGGATATTTTACAAGGAAAATGGAGCTGGTAGTATTTTCAAAGATATTCCCTCCCGCTTACCTGTTAATTATTGCCTTTTGTGTATTTTCTTTTAGTATTTATATTTCACGTAGTACTATTTGTTATTCCCTAAGTAAGTTTTCATACATCTGGCTATTTGTATACATGCCCCGAATTTTGAAGAGGAGATAAAAGCTTAATTGATACGACAATGAGGATAGTTTTTTTAGAAACGGTGCAGAATTTTGGTGGCGCCCGAATAAGCACTGTCGAATTAGCCGCGAGGCTTTCTGAAAAGCATGAAATATTAATTTTAGATACTTATGGTTCTTGCCAGCCATTCGTTGATTTTGTCGCAGAAAAAGGAATTGATTTAACTATTGCCATGCCGAGGTCAGCTCCATTTATTATAGGCAGCTCTGCAAATAAGTTAAAAACGCTTTATAACCTAATAAGATTTATTCCCCATTGGTTTAAGCTCCGGCTTAACGTTCATAAGATAATCAAAAATTTCAATGCCGACCAGGTTATTGTAAACAATTCGAAAGTATTGTCGTTGTTAGTGTTTTTTAGAAAAAAGCATTTTAAAACCATTTTGTTTGCGAGAGGTTGGTTTATTCCAAAACAAATCAGGCCTAAAGACAAATTGTTATATAAGTTATTGGTTGACAAATATGTCTGTGTGGCTGAGGCAACGCGGCAGGCCATTTATGCGGGCGGATTTGCCACTTTGGAAAACATTTATGTTGTACATAATGCGATTGCGCCTGAGCGGCTCCCTCAACAAGTTGCAATAATAAATGACTCTGTTGAGTGTGTTAAAATTTTACACTCAGCAGGATTTCTACCCGCTAAAGGAATTCATATTTCAATTGAAATAGCAAAAATTTTAAAAGATAAAGGTTTTAAATTTAAACTGATTGTTACTGGTTTAATATACAAGGGCCATGTATCGAAAAGCTATTATAATCGTATTTTGAAAACTATTAAAGAGTATGATTTAAGTGACGTGGTAATAATTGTTGAGAACAATCCAAATGTTATACCCTATTTCAGGGCGTGCGATATACTAATCCATCCATCAGCGACCGAAGGGTTGCCTAGGGTTGTTATGGAAGGTATGGCACTCAAAAAGCCGGTAATAGCTAATGCCGTAGGCGGGGTCACGGATTATATACTACATAACTTCACAGGCTTTATTTCCAACTATAACAATTTGAACGACTATGTAAACTATATTGAATTGTTAGCTAATGATAAGAATCTTTATAACAGAATTGCTGACAATGCTTATAGTTTAATAATAAATTCATTTAATGAAAAGATGCAGGTGGAAAGTTTTGATAATCTTTTTTTAAGTAAGCTATGATTGATACCCCTTTGGTTACCGTTGTAATGCCCGTGTATAATGAAGAAAAAGTAATCGCAAGGGCCGTGAATTCGTTGTTACTTCAAACCTATAATAATTGGCGTTGTATTATCATAAATGACGGATCGACTGATAATACCAAACGATATTTAGATAAGCTTACAGATAAGCGTTTTGAAATTGTTCACTTTCCTCAAAATATGGGGCGCCCGTATGCCCGACAGCTTGCTTTGGATAAAGCGGATGGAAAATATTTAGCTATGCTTGATGCTGACGACTTTTATCATCCAAGTAAATTGGAAATCCAGGTTGGGCACATGGAAAAAAATCCGGGGATATCCTTACTGGGGTGCGCATTATGCTCATTTGGAACTGATGTGGATTTTATCAGAATAAGGGGAAAAGGTGATGGAACAATAAAAAAATTCCACAAAGATAGTAAGTCGCCTGTTACACACGCACCATCTTTGTTAAGGCTGGAGATTGCTAAGAAGCACAAATACAATTTATCGTTAAAATTGGCTCAGGACGTTGATTTTTTATCAAGATATTTAAATGATACATCTTATATGGTAATAGACGATGTTTTGTATTATTATTCGGAATTTGACTCAGTGAGTGTGAAAAAAGTTTTGAGAGGCTATTACTACTGTATAATTAAATCCTTAAAGACATTTAAAAGTGACTGGAAGTTTGCTTCGAAATATTTAACAATTAACCTGGCGAAGCTCGTTGTGGGAGGGATAACCTATCCATTTAGAGGCATAGATAGTATTTTAAAATCAAGAGGGCAGGAACCAAGCCCGGATGAACGGGCGGAATTTGATGCGCTAATGTTAAAGGTGACGCCGAATAAATTATAATAATATAGCTATATAGTAGCATTTTGAGCATGCATATTTTACATCTAATTAAAACCAGCGAGGGAGCAAAGTGGGCATGTGACCTTATGAAATTCGTGAAGGAAAAGTATCCCGATGTAAGTTTTAGCGTAGTTCTACCCGCCAAGGGGCGATATTTTAATGACTATCAAACATTTTGCCGAAACGTTTATTTATTAGATTACCATATAGGCTTTTCTATGTTTTCTAAAGGGCAGGAATTAAAGGAGATAGTGAAAAAGGACAACCCCGATTTAATACACAGTTGGTTTGTACAAACAACATTATACGCGCGGCTTTTTTTAAGAGATGTAAAAGTTCCAAAGTTATTTCAAGTTGTAGGACCATTACATTTGGAAAATCCACTATTGAAATTTTTTGATGTTTTCAGTGCAAAAAAGAATGACTATTGGATAGCAACTTCTAAATATATATATGATAAGTATATAGAATCCGGGGTTGGCCGGAAGAGGCTTTTTTTAAATTATGCATTGGTTGATTTAGCTAAACTTGATGAAAATTCAATGGAAGCCCCATTGGATTTGAATAATATTTATGGCATTCCCAGGGATGCCAAGATAATCGGAACAGCTTCGTACATTTATCCACCTAAGTTTTACGAACAAAACGGGCTTAAGGGACATGATGTTTTACTTAAAGTTTTTTCAAAAATACTTGAAAAACGAGACGATATTTATTTAGTTATAGCAGGTACAACCTTTGGTAGCAACAAGAGCTATGAGTTGAAATTGCAACAAATGGCAAATGAAATAAGTGAAAAGAAAATCATTTTTACAGGGGGCTATAACAATGTCTATTCCGTTGTTTGTACCTTTGATGTATTTTTATATTTATCAAGATCAGAAAACCTTGGTGGCGTTTATGAAAGTCTTTTTTATGGAATTCCAACGATAAGTTCTAACAGAGGTGCATTACCAGAACTGATTGAGAATGATGTTACAGGCTATAACTGTTCACTAGATAATGTTGATGATATAGTTAACAAAATATATATGTTACTTGAAAACCATGAAAAGAATATGGAATTTAAAGAAAATGGAAAAAAAAGGGTAATTAATTTGTTTGATAAGACTAAAATTATAGATGAGGCGTATTTTACTTATAAAAGTCTTGTTTCGTTACCTGAAGGTGAGAAACGGTAGTTTTATTTAGTTAATAAGAATTATATTTAATAATTAAACATGAAAAAGTCATTGAAATTCCAAATTACTCAATTTTTTATTTGGACTTATCTGTTTGTCGGAGCGACAGGCTTTACTTGTAGTGCTCAAGATAGGAATTCGGCATACAACAACTGGACATATAAAAATCTTCCAGATAGCTACAGCGGCAATTCGTCCGGTGATTTGTCGCAATATCAAACTAAAGTTGATGCCATTTCGAGTCAAGCCTATGATCTAACAAATAGCCTGCCTGCCGGATATAATAAAGACGGAACAGTTGATTATACCAAGTACATTCAAGCCGGAATTAACAACAATAAAATAGTAATATTCCCTAATTTTCCAATTCTGGTAAATTCAAAAGGGCTCTCATTAATAAGTGATAGTAAAGTAATATTCCGGAAGAAATCCAAACTAATTTTACAGGCTAACGCGCTGGCGACCTATCAAATATTACGCATCTATGGCGTTAACAACGTTGTGTTATATTTCCCGGTAATACAGGGAGACCGAAAGGTACATACAGGTGCAGTTGGACAATGGGGTATGGGGCTTTCCATTTGTGGCTCAACTAATGTATTGGTGGTTAATCCCAAAATATCAGACTGTTGGGGCGACGGAATTTATATTGGTAGACTATCCAGTGGTATAAATAGAAATGTAACAATATGCAATGCTTCATTAGATAATAACCGGCGGAATGGCTTATCAATAGTTTGTGCGGATGGGTTAACAATAAAAAAGGCCACTATATCAAATACTGGGGGGCAAATGCCGATGAGCGGTATAGATATTGAACCGAACACAAATGATGATGTAATTAAAAATGTAAAGATCGACAACGTAATTACTTACAATAACGCAATGCATGGCATAGTTGTTTCTTTAAGTGGGCTTGTGGGCGACCATCCACAAGAGGTAAGTGTTGACATAGACAATCACATTGATGATTCTTCATCAATAGGCTTTGGCATGTCGTTAACCAGGTCCGATAAAAACAAAGGCTTGCCTTTATCCGGCCAGTTAAATGTGATAAATTCAATATGGAAAAACGACAGGAAAAAAGGATTCCAGAACTATAAAGGGCCATATAATGGCGTCAATGTCACCTTTAAGAAATTATCGATATTGAAAAAAGACAGTAGAGGAGGCCTATCCATAGATGATTCAGGTATATCGGAAATGAGAACTTCGCTGGGGGCAGATCGAAAAATAACTATACAGCAATAATCAGATACAATTTAGATGTATAACAACTTTATGAAATTCATTTTTGATGCTTTTGTTAGCACAATTGTCTTTTTAATGTTATCCCCGATATTTATCATCGTAACGCTATTACTTTTTGTTGCTAATAAAGGTGCCGCTTTTTTCTTTCAACCTCGCCCCGGCAAAAATGGGAGGGTCTTTAAAGTAATAAAATTTAAAACCATGGTCGATAAACTCGATGTACATGGAAATTTACTTCCCGACATCGACAGGCTAACACCAATTGGAAGCCTTATTCGAAAAACCTCCCTAGATGAAATTCCTCAATTGTTAAATGTAATCAAAGGTGACATGAGCCTGGTTGGGCCACGCCCATTGCTTATGGAGTATTTACCTTTATACAACAACAGACAAAAACGACGTCATGAGGTTCGGCCCGGCATAACGGGTTGGGCACAAGTTAACGGACGGAATGCGCTGAGCTGGGAGCAGAAATTTGAATACGACATTTGGTACGTAAATAACGTGAGTTTTATTTTGGACGTAAAAATTCTGTTGAAAACAATTACTAAGGTATTTAAATCGGAAGGGATAAGTGCCTCGGGACACGTCACCATGGAAAAATTTAAAGGATCGGCGGTATGATATTATATGGAGCAAGCGGTCACGCAAAAGTTATAATAGAAATATTAGAACAACAATGTATACCTATAACTAACCTGATTGACGCAAATACGAACATCAAAACGCTGCTTGGCTATCCCGTATTAAATAAAATCAGTCCTGATTGTAACGACGAATTTATAATTTCAATTGGCAATAATGCTGTTCGTAAAAAGCTGGCGACCGAAATAAGCCAAACCTTTGGCAGGGCTATCCACCCGTCGGCGGTTATATCCCCGCGCTGTGAGATTGGCGTGGGCACCGCTGTGATGGCTAGTGTGGCCATTAATAGTGGCACCTGCGTAGGCAATCACGTAATCCTGAACACAAATTGTGTTGTGGACCACGATTGCAAAATTGACGATTTTGTGCATATATCTCCAAACGCTGCATTAGCTGGAAATGTAACCGTTGGACAAGGCACTCACATTGGCATGGGCTCATGCATTATTCAGGGCCGAAAAATCGGGAAGTGGTGCGTAATTGGAGCAGGTGCGGTAATAATACGGGATATGCCCGATTTCGCTGTAGCGGTTGGTAATCCCGGCAAAATAATTAAATACAATCAATCTGAAAAATATATCTATGAATCCTAAAATATGGCTTTCCAGCCCGCACATGGGTGGAGAGGAATTTAATTTTGTAAAAGAAGCATTTGATACAAACTGGATAGCTCCGTTGGGCCCTCATGTTGATGGCTTTGAACATGACCTGGAAGCAT
>Ga0105240_10008332_pt1 | contig 14833 bp, 9 predicted proteins | sample KBSC54metaG_FD_80426 | JGI IMG/M metagenome (GOLD analysis project Ga0105240, IMG submission 80426) | Corn rhizosphere microbial communities from Kellogg Biological Station, Michigan, USA - KBS C5-4 metaG | ecosystem: Host-associated > Plants > Roots > Rhizosphere > Soil | place: Michigan, USA... | reverse complement strand
CCGGCGGTTTGAGATCCTCTCCTGTAAGACGATCTCGGGAGGCCTACTCCCATCATCAATGCAACACCAAGCAAAAGATGCTTCCGGAAAAGAACCCTTCGTTTGTTCGTGTCGCAATCAAAAGGTCTTAGCGACCGATAAGCCCACAGTGCGCGGCTGGATGTACACGTACGCATAGGGGGGAATAAATCCGCTGCCGCCGGCGAGAAGGCCGCGTACGTTCGCCAAGTTATTCACGTAGACAGTTGTGGTCCAGGGACCGGACTTCAGGCCCGCATGGAAATCTGTCTTGGTGTAAGAAGGGAAATAAGTCCTTTGTGGAGTGCCCTCGAAGACATCCTGTCGGTTGCCGACGTAGCTGGCTATCGCGCCAACGAATCCCGTCGCCTGATTCGATAACCTAAACTGCTGCTCTAATGACAAGTTGCCTGAAAATTTAGCGCTCGATGGAAGCCGGTCACCCGCAACGCCATATATGTAAGAGCACGTACTGGATATAACAGCTCCACATAGGGGCGGGAAATCCCGAGTCAGCACGGCATCTTCGTACGAGACCCAGGCCGAGATGCTAAGTCCCGTTAGCGGTCTCGCTGTGATCGAGAGCTCCGTGCCTTCGCTTTTGGCTCGGCTCCCATTTCCAGTGTAGCCAAAACCGTCAGCGGAAACCAAGCTAAGTTGGATGTTATTCCAGTCGATATAGAAGACAGATGCATCTACATAGAGACTCTCGTCGAAGAAGTTAGCCTTGACACCGAGCTCATAGTTCTGTGTCTTGTCGGGGTTGGATTGTAACGGCGCTCCGGCTATCACTCCGTTGGGAGCACCGGGCCGAAACCCGGATGCTAATCGCGCATACACCATCACGTTATCAGATACCTTCAGCCTCGGCGTAAGTAGGTACGTGAAGGTATTATGGTTGGAGACTTTTTGCGGTGTCACGACCGCGGGGTCGTACAGCGCGCCAGAAAGAGTGAGTGGAGCCAGCGTCAATACGCTATGGGTCTCTCGCCCGCCGATTTGTACGTCGAACCTATCGGTAAGATGGAATGTCAGATCACCAAAACCAGCGTACTCTTGGTACGTGGGCGTGTAGCTTTGGTTGTAGGCGATGCCTGCGATCTGCAGAGTGCTTGGATTCTCGGCATATATCGTTTGAACGTCGGGAACGCGATCGTGCGTGTAGAACCCTCCGACCAGCCAGTCCATTTTGCTCCAAGCCGACCCTGATAGACGAATTTCTTGCGTGAATTTGCTTAGGTTCGAATGGTCGAAAAGAGGGGCGCCGCCGAATTCGGTTCCAAAGGAATGTTGGGCGACTGGGCCGAAGCTATAGCTGAGATCTAGCCCATCGTGTTGCCGAACATTATTGTAAGTGCTAACTGAGGTGACATCGATGTAATCATTCTTGTAATCCAGTACAGCACTATAGGCTTGATCTCGCCGGTCAAATGCGCCAACGCCAGGTAGGTAGTTCTGCTGGAGGTCTCCCAAGCCGGTCGTCTGTGGAAATCCTGGTGTTGGCAGGTTGACCTCAGATGCTCCGTTGGTCTTGTAATCCTGATAGAGGGCGCTGAGTTTTACGGATAGATTTTGTGACAGTCGCCAAAGAGCAGACAGGCGACCTCCGTAAGCCGCCGCTTCATTAATGCCGCGCAGATCATGTGTCGGATTGTTGATGTAGCCGGCGTCTTGTCGTGTAAACCCACTGACCCGGACCGCGAACGTGTCGCTGAGCGGTATATTCGCAGACCCGCGCAAGCCATATCCCGGCTCGGCACCGCCAGCGACTGCATTAGTTGTCGCCTCGATGCGTCCTTCATAACCCGCGGTCGATGGACTTTTTGTCACGAACTTGACCAATCCGCCCATGCTGTCCGCGCCGTACAGTGTTCCTTGGGGTCCGCGTAGTACCTCGATGCGCTGAAGATCGCCAGGATCGATCTCGGGTAAGTTCCCTCCTCCCGTGGTACTGGTAGAGCCGCCATAGATCGCGTCGTCGACCATCACGGTGACCGTCGGACCCCCACCGTTGCCTCCGATACCGCGAATCGATAGCGCCTGCGCTCCTGCGACACCAGGGCTGAGAATGAGCCCAGGAACGCTGGAATAATAATCTCGGAGCAGAACTTGCCCGGTGGCGGCAAGGTTGTCTGCGTCCAATGTAGACACTGGCACCGGCACGTCCTGCAGGCGCTCTTCGCGCTTCTGCGCGGTAACCACGACTTCTTGAAGAGCCACGAGCTCCTTTTGAGAGACCTGTTGACCCTCCTCTTTCTCTACAAAGGAGTTAGACGCAGGAGTTTCCTCAGCAGCGTAAGCAAGGTGCGCATTCGTCGATGCACTGCGCGCGCCAGTATCGGTGGCGTGGTCGGCTGTCGCGCGGTTGGGAGAAGTAATGGCGATCGTTTTGGAGCTCAGCCGCTCGAACGTCAAGCCAGTGTTCTTCAGGAGCTGAGTCAGCGCCTGGTCGCGCGTAAAATCGCCGTTGACTTCCGTCGAGCGTTGGTTCTTACCAACTTCGGAGAAGAACACCACTTGCTCACCGGTGAGATCGGCGTAGGCGCGCAGCGCACTGGAGAGAGCCTGAGCAGTGATATCAAAGTGTCGTGAGGAAACGTCTTGACTTGGCGCTGGTGGTGGGTCGGCAGCGAAGACTTGATGCCCGGAAGCCGTGGCGAATATAGCTATCGCAGCAGCGGTTCTTACGCTTACCCTGACTGCCGTGCAGGCTATGTGCGTGCCAGTTCTTTTCACCAGACTCCCCTGTTTTTTGAAGGTCTGTTACGTATGAGGGGAGTTGGCGTGAAAGTTGCCCCTAAATTGTCATTGGGGCATCTTGCCATTGGTGGCGTCGCGTACGATCCATCCGTTACCAACATTGATAACCGTGGTACCGCCAAACCGTTGCAGAAATTGAACGAGCGCACCAGGATCACCCGCATCGAATGTTCCGGTGATGTGTCGCTGGGCGAGCGCGGGGTCTTCTATCTCGATCTGTCGCTCGCTAAAGCGCTGGAACTCCGGAATGGCCTCGGATACCGGAGTGTCGTCGAAGTATAGGCGACGAGCAGTCCACCCGACGACCCGTTTGGGGTCGACTCGCCTGGTCTGCTTGATCGAGTGGCTACTCTGAACAACAGCCTGATCGCCGACGTTGAGAAGCGGCAGCTGATCCAGTTTGGTAACACTATCACTGGCGACTCGCACCTGACCTTCTATGACAGTGACGATGGTCTGGCTGGATCGGGAATCGACATTAAATTGAGTGCCGATCGCGGTGATCTCGGCCAACGCGGTCGAGACCTTGAAAGGTCGGCTTGCATTGTGTGCAACACGAAAGATAGCCTCGCCGCTCACGAGCTGTACCTTCCGCTCGGCGGGCGTGAAATGCATGCGTATGCTGGACTTAGCGTTCAACTCGACAATGGAGCCGTCCTCCAGTGTCACTGATCGTAACTCACCTAATCCGGTTTCAAAGCGTTGTGTATTATGCGTCCACTTCGGCAAGTGTCGTGGCGCGAACGTAGCGACCGCGGCGACGGCCACCGCTACAACCGCAATTGCCGCCGCGGCAACTAGCAGAGGCCTGCGTCTCACCGACCGTGCTCTTGTTTCCTCCCGTGCATGGAGAAGATTCGAGACATCAGCTGCTGGAGTTGAAAATTGAGTCGTCAGCGGAGCTATCTTGGTCTGCGCACGGGCCTCGGTAATCAGCTGATCGAGATCAATTTCAGGCCAGCTAACCTGTCGCTGTAGGCGACGTGTGAGCGCGCTAATCCGGAGGAACTCATCTACGTGCGTGTTGGCACTCGTAAGCCAGTGCGCAAAGTTACGGCGCTCTTCGGGGGTGCAGGCTTCATCTGAAAGAGCTGCAAGCCAAGCCGCGGCTTGATCGCTGACGGAGGGTTGGGTGGTTTTCACGGTCATCGCTCCCTGACAAGCGTGTCTCGAAGGCTAGCGTAACCAGTGGTCAGGTACTTGCGGACCATGCGTTGACTGACCCCCAGATGCGCAGCGATTTCTTCGTGCGTCTTGCCGTCGCGGAGCTTCAGATAGATGACAGCGCGAATGACAGCCGGCAACGGTCGAAGCGCATCTTCAAGGACTCGAGCTTCAGCCGATTCCGCAGCCAGGGTTTCGGGCGTAGTGAGATCGATTAGATCATCCAGATGCCCATAAACATGAGGATGGGCCACATTGGCACGATCGCGCCATTCGGAGGCGATGTTGCGCGCGATAGCGTAGAGATAGGCCTGCGGCTGCTCGATAGCGCCCAAATCGGCCACCCGCAAGAGGCGGAGATAAACCTCCTGAGCCAAATCCTGTGCGTCGATGTAACTAACCCGTCGACGGCCAAGAAAGCGCCGTAGCGGCGTCTGCCACCGCGCCACCCACTCAGACAGCTGATCGCCGGGTCGCCTCGCCACTCATCGCCTCGGGTATTTGGGTCCTTATAAGGATAGACGGGTCTAGGCCGGAAAGTTGCCCCCAACCCCGATAAACCCAGGACGCCTCACTACCCTTGCAGCGTGCGCCTTGTGGCTCGCGCCGCTTTACACGCAATAATAAGGACGCCCGTTCGTCATAGTTTATCCAGGGCAACTTGAACAGTGTGAGGTGTGCTTTCGCGCTCGCGGCCGCCACTCAGCGCCTGGCCAAACTCGACAAGGGCAGCTGCTGGCGGCCGCTGCGCTCTTCGCCAGCGCGGCCTAAGGGCCAGCTTTCCGCGGGTGAGATCTAGGAGTGACTATACAGAGAAGGTCATTCATTTATACCGAGGAAACCTTTATGGGTCGTAATTTGATTGAAAGGATGACAACGCTCAGCGTCGCGTTCCAAGACGTGATCGATGAACGAAAGCGTCATGTCAGTGAAGAGGGATGGACCTCTCAGCGCGTCGACCTGTACGAAGGTGGGGAACTGGCGAGAGCGGCTTCTTGTTACGTGCTATGCGCCGCCAATGGGATTAAGCGCCGCCGCGCGCTGCAGACCCATCAGGAATTTGTGGCCGAATATACTCGTAGCCCTACTAATTATTGGTGTTGGCCCTGGATGGACGATCATTGGAAGCCGGAGAGCCCCCGCCGTGATCTGGTACGCGCCGCCGCCTTCTTGATTGCTGAAATTGAGAGGATTGATCGCCGCGGCGACTCCGTACCCGATGATCCCCATGACCCGGGATTGGATACGAGTAGCCTCAGCCCCTCAAAACGTGAGCCCCTCAGCGCTGTAGCCCAGCAACTGGACAACCTGTTGTACAAATTCGCCTGTGAGCAGCGCCACATTATCTGTGGGTCCTCAGATGATCGAATAGCAGGGGAGCGCAAGGCGAGCAAGACACGTGCTGCAATCTTGGAACTGGTCTCGAGGCGCGCAGACGAAACGACGTGTTTTCCAACGGATGTGGAGCGTAGTAACACCCCGGATGAGGTGGTGTTGGAACCTGGCACAATCATGCTTCGAGGCAAGCTCTGGTGGTTTTGCGAGCTGCTTTGGTGTTCAGCCGATCCGGACAACGGGATCATGTCTGAATACGTGGATGGCTACAACCTACACACCTTCGATGGCGAGTTCTGGGATTGGGGCAAGGATCAGTTGACTGAGGAAGAAGAGAGACTCGTGAACGCCGCACTGAGTAAACTCACCCGTGACCCGGACGATGTATGAGTCAGAGAAGACTCATCAACGCAAACAGCACATCATCCCGCGGAGGGCTCGAGAGCCGAGGCCGCAACCTAACTCGATTCGATTGATTTGGACGGGTCCTTCTTGGACCCTTCTTTTTCCGTCTGACGTCGGGCCGCTATCTCAGCTCGCCCTGAGCTGGTCCAGGATATCGAGCCTAAAAACCGGGGCGCCACAGCACCCCGGTCGGGTGAATCGGTGAACTTCTCAGGCGCACATATCCGGTGAGCGGGGATCAAAGCGGCCGCAGTTGGCGAGCGCCGATTTGATCTGCTCGGGGTAGAAGGCGACATACATGTCATCGTCCGTAATGACCCCGTCGTAGCCTTGGGCCTCAAGCTGCCGTCGCAAGACGCTGCCATTCTCAATTCGCGTGTCCGGCAGATGAACCGGATTACGCAGGCACAAGTACACCGCCAGAATCCGCGCTCCTTCCCGGGCACGCAGTTCGCCGTCTTGCTGATAGAACCCGGCAAATCCCGCCGCTCCGCTCCATGGTCCGGAGTCCGATCGTCGGCCCGGGTGGGCCGTGAAGAAGAAACCAAGGGCGTTGTCCTGCCACAGATACGGATTCGCCTGCGGCGCCCGCGCGCAGAAAGTGGTGAAGTCCCGGCGAGTCCCGTGATAGGCCATGCGCGGCTCTCCGGACTCTTCGCACACCCGGCTGCCTTCGAACCAGGCCCAGAAGGCTGCGGTGTCCTGCTCACTGCGCCCACACTCATTGGGTATGCTCATTCTACTACCTCATGTTTGACCTGCCAGGTATAGGGACCTGGGCGCAGCAGATGAGCTCGTCTTTGCGAAGACGCTTGAGCCTCCTAAGCGATCATGACACGCACGTTTATCTCATGAAGAGCACAACGGACACATCGGAAACCCACTTCTACCCACGTGCTTGTGCTCACGATAGGCCAACACCTCCTCCGTGGGCGCCTGAACCGGCTTGGACAAAATCGGAACCTGGGGCAGAGCGTCCCGGTCCACGACCTTGCCATCTTTTATGACCCTCTCGATCCCACGGTAGTTGGCTGCGGCGGCCAGGGGATTTTTTGCCAAAACAAGCAGATCGGCGATCTTGCCGGGTTGCAGGGTCCCCAGGTCCGCCTCTTTGCCGTACGCCGCCGCAATATTCACGGTGGCCGCGCGCAGCATCTCCATGGCCGGCATGCCTTTCTCTTCCATCGCCTGCAACCAAAGGAAGTGCCCGTCATCCAGTGCGTTCAGGTTGTCGTCGCCCGGTGCCATCCAACTCTTGCCCAACCACGGATCGGAAGCGATCGTCGGACCCAGAATGACGCCATCGTTCGCCAGCAGCAGCTTTGCCCCGGCCGCCAGCAGGTTTTCGCAATTTGCCTCCGCGGTGCGCAGGTAAGCTCGATCCACTTCGCAGGTATCAATAATCCACTTATACCGCTTACGGGTAAAAGGAAACAGCACAGCCCCGGTCTTCTTACGGGCTATTAGCTCGAGCGTCTCCTGCGGAATCGGGAACGGCCCCGTGATGTTCGCGTGTTGTATGAGATCACACCCCGCTTCGACAGCGACATGTAGGCTTTCGATGGAGCTCGTGTGCGCCTGGGCGGTGAGCCCCGCCCGATGAGTCTCCTCGACAATCGCCGCCTGCACACGCGGAGAGAACACTAGTGATGTAGTGGGATCTCCCCACCGATGCTCGTTCGATGCATACTTGACGAAGTCAATACCCTTCGCGATGTAGCGGCGAATTTCCTGCGCCACTTGCTGCGGTGACATCCAGCTCAGCGCGGGTCCTACATTTTCAGCACACATGCCGTTGAGCTCTTCTCCCAACACAGGCCCCAACCCTTCCTTTGCCTTCTGGTTGAAATCGAGCGACAGCACCCCGTCCAACCCAACAATCCATCCCGCGCAGAAAACGCGGGCACCAGGTACCACCCCAGCATTGATCTTGTCACGGACCGCCATGAGGGGGCGGCGCATTCCCAACGTATCGAATACGGTCGTAAGACCGTTCTTCAAGGAGATTTGTGCTGACTCCGCGACCAACTCCTCATACCGATCCATGTACCTCAGCAGAACGCCGGGCAGGAGCACCGCCCCCATGAGATGAACGTTGGCGTTCATCAGACCCGGGATAATGAACTTGCCCGTGAGATCGAGCACTTGCGTAGCCGAATGCGTGCCGAATTCCGCTCTAGGGGCGATGGCCTTAATGCGGTTTCCTTCGATCCAGAGGGCTTTGCCTTCCAACGGCTTGGCCGCCACACCGTCGATGATTGTCGCGCCTGTAATAAGCATGGTCATCACCTCATCGCAGTCCGTCGGCAACCGCACATCTGCGGGGGTCGGAAACTGCTGTGTATTTGTGGTTCTGGGGATTCTGGGCAATAACAGAAAACGATCCCATTCGATGGTCGTATCCGGCAACGACCGCGACCCGAACTCCTAACCGATGCAGATCGGCGACTATCTCGGGTGCGAGTCGCGCTTCGACGGTGATCTCGCGTGCCTCGTTCATCGGTAGCATTCGGGGCGCAGCCACGGCGGCGTAGGGATCCATGTGGAAGTCCAACGCGTATGTCAGAACCTGCGGCACCGTGCAATGAACGTTTCCCGGCGTGCCCGCCGACAACACGGGACGTCCGTCGCGCATAACAAACGTGTTGCCGATGACGCTGCGACCTTTCGCGCCCTTCACCAGGGTGGCATCCATGGAGCTCATGAGATGCCCAAAAGTTGCATGGCTACCCCACATCGGCACACCGCCAATCACCATCCCGGGAATGCCGGATCCCTGGCCGGTGTTCATGATCTGTACCCAGTTTCCTTCGGCGTCGGCTACCGCAATCTCGCAGGAACCGCTCGGCTGTTTGGCCACTGAGTCACCACCGCGCGGCCATCCGCCTCCTCCGGCATAGCCGGACATGACGTCCTTGCCGCCTGTGGCGAGACCACCTGCAAGGCGTATGTGCTCGGTCAGGTCGACCAGCGGCCTAGACTTTCGGATCAATTTCGCCAGATGAGCGTGATAGTCGCGATCAAGAAGTTCCTCACGCGGAACACCGTATATCGTATCGTCCTGCACATACTCCCAATGTCGCGCGCCCTGACGAAGCGCATGACCCATGGCCCAGAAATACTCTGCCGAGCCGGGTGTCATGTTGCGTATGCCGAGATGCTCCAGCACGCCCAACACCATCCCTATATACAGGCCTTGTGCTTGCGGTGGACCGAGGCTCACGATCTCATAGTCGTGATGCTGGTATCGGATCGGCTGCAACCATCGGGGCGGCGTTTCGGTCATGTGCTCGAGGCGAATCGCCCAGCCCATGGCATTCGCCTTAGCCACGAACTCCCGCGCCCACGGGCCGGTGATCATGAAGTCGGGACCGAACTCGGCCACTGCCTGCAGGGTTTGCGCCAGCCCAGGCTGCACGAACAGCTCGCCCACATTGACGAACATGCCCTCGGGCTGAAAATACTCGCGGCCTTCCGGAAAGTAGGTCAGAAACTTCTCAGCAAACACATAACAGCCGTATTCGAAGGCCGAGACAGGATGTCCCTGCTGCGCCCAGTGAATGGCCGGCTTACACAGTTCGCTCCAGTTGCGCGTACCGAATCGGCGGTGCAGCTCCTTCAAACCTGGCATGAACCCCGGAATGATTCCAGAAGGCGGGTTCCCGTATGGCTCGTGCTCCGCGGGAACGGGGCGGAACGGTGGCAGCCCCGAAGGGTGTGCGCCAAGACTGTCTAATTGATGGACCTGTCCCGTCTTAGCCTCATAACACAACGCGGTCACCAGCCCCGCGTGGTTGGTCATGAACGGTTCGACCGCAGCCTGCAGTAGTACACCTGCCACCGCGGCGTCGGTTGCGTTGCCACCCTGACGTAACACCTCGACCATCGCTTCGGTGACGATGGCGGAGTCGGTTGTCACGGCGGCCTGGAGATTCGTGGCCGCTGTCTTGGGACCCGGGTTGATGATGTAGCGACTCAGATCGGCGCTCATGTGCCCTCCTTAAGGATCGCGGCGCTGGGTGGTAAATTGGGGGCATCCTCGCCGGCGAGTTCAGACAGATCCTCAGCGACAGTCCTGCCGACTTGCCAGAAGTGATAGGCCGACCACAGGGATGCCGATGACATCAGCAGCATGGCGTACCGCAAAGAGTCGGTACCGAGATGCGGAGCGAGCGCATCGCTAAGTATCCCAACCAACTGCGGCGCCAGGCCCATTCCGATCAGATTTGCAAACAACATGACAATCGCAACGGCGGTCGCCCTGACATCGGCGCCCACCAGGCGTTGCATCAATGCGAATGTCGGCCCGACGAAGAAGTTGAACAGCACGACAAGCGGCAGCAAGGCCGCCAAGGCAGGCCCTTTGCCCGGCAGCAGTAGAAATAACGCGTAACACGGCATGACGCAGGCGACGGTGAGCGTCGTGGCGTGGAGTTGCTCGCGCTCCGTCCTCCCCCACAACGCTGCACCGTAACCACCCAGCAAAGTCCCAACCACACCCGCAAAACCGAAGATCACCCCGAGCCACAAACCGAGCTCAGTTGTGCTCATTCCATGGGTGCGAATTAAGAATGCGCCAACCCACGGGGTAATTCCCTGGCCCGTCGTCAGGAGCAGGATGGTTGCAGCGCTCAAGTGCCGCAATGAGCGCCGTTTCCAGATCAGCTGGAATACATCGATCAGCCGCGAGCTGGGTGCCATGCCCCGGATTGCGGGTGCCCGGCCGGCGCGCGGCTCACGAACGGTGAGCTTGAGGATGACGGCCGCACACAAACCAGGCACGGCGATCACAACAAAGGCAACACGCCACCCGTATGTCTCATTCACCCAGCCACCGGCCGCGAAACTGATCAACGCAGCCACCGAAGCGGCCAGCCAATAGATAGTCATCGCCCGAGTGCGCTCCTCACGGCGCGGAAAATAGTCTCCTACCAGGGAATATGTGGGTGGAAAGCATCCAGCTTCCCCAATCGCCGCAAAAACCCTAATGGTCACGAGTTGTAAGAAACTAGTGACCAGCCCGCAGAAGGACACGGTCACGCCCCACAACAGAATCGCCAGGGAGGCGATCGAGACCCGGTTGCCTCGATCCGCCCACCTAGCGATCGGTAGCGCCAATGTTGCATACAGCACGCCGAACGCTATTCCGCCGAGAAATCCCAACTGCGTGTCCGAAAGCCGCAGATCGTCCTTAATCGGCTGTAATAGCAGGGTCACCAGAAAACGATCGACAAAATTCAGCGCTACAACACCTGCGAGGACCGCCAACACGTAGCGCTTGTAAGGCGCCCGGGGCGAGAACCCAGCGTCCACAACTTCAGAAGTGTGCCGTGGCGTTGATGCCGACGGTACGCGGCTGCAAACGGTACCCGTAGTAAGGATTACCCGAGAAGAACGGATCTCGCAGTGTGTACGAGTCGCGGTTAGCCGCGTTGTGGACAAACACATCCAAGTCCAGATTCGAGAACACGAGGCGTCCCGAAAGATCCAGCTTCACGTAATCGCCCGCGCCGCTGTCCGGTCCTTCCGTGATCGTCGTATAGAAAGGTCCAACGTAGATGGAGTCGGCCCGAATAAAAGCGGGCTGGCCGAGAATGTGGAAACCGTACTGCAGCGACACGTTTGCATTGACTTTGGATGAGCCTGGAAGCTGGACTCCTGCCCGGGCGCCGAGACCCGGCGCGTCATTGGCCAATCGTGCATCGGTATAGGAGCCGCCCACTTCTAGGCGCAGCGCGTCGGTCAGAAGGGCCTTCGCCTCCAACTCGACACCGTCCGATTTCGCGCTGCCAGCGTTGGCTGTGTAGCCGAGACCACAACCATTGGGGGGAGAGGGTGCCGCAGTCTGGATTGGTATGCCGTTCCAGTTGATATGAAACACAGCGGCGTCGACGGTCAGACGCTTGTTCAGCAGCTGCAGCTTGGTACCCAGCTCGTAATTGTTGACTCGGTCGGAGCTCGTTACCCCCGTTGATGCGATGGTCACGTCCGTCGTACCGCGCACTATCCCCTCAGGCGTACCGCAGAGATCCTCCGGCAATGCCGCCTGCACGCGCCCCAGACGAAATCCCTGTGAAAAGGCGGTGTAGATCAAGGAGTCGGGGGCGACCTTGTAGCTCAAGTTTCCCCGGAAGCTCGTTCCTGAAGCACCCGTAGTGCCGTGATAGATACTGTTGCCGAAGAACCCCAAGCTTTCGAAAGTCGCGTTGCTATCGTAGTGATAGGCGCGCGCACCGCCGGTCAAGGTAAAATCGGGGAGGAACTTCCATGAAACCTCGCCGTAAGCTGCGCGTTGCTTGATCTCACTTACTTCGGGCTGGTTGCCGATGACACCGACAGCGCCGGGATTGTAAGGGTCCGTGGCAGGATCGCCCGCCCAGTAATATGGCGCATTGTCCGCGTCAGATCGGCGGTCATAGTAGAGTCCGGCCAAGCCGTTCCACGCTCCTTCCAGCTTCGTGACCAGGCGCAACTCTCCAATGTGCTCGCGATGATGGGAGTCATACAAGGCGGTCAGCGGGATGTTGGCGCTGTATGCGGTGTAATTGACGAGGCTTTGCGCTCCGCTCGTGATGTCGGAATAGACACCCACCACGTCGGCCCAGTGAAGGTTGTACTCGAGCAGAGCACTCACGAGGCGGATGTTGTTGTCGGAAGCTCCGTCGGTTTGGCCTCGCACGGCAGCTTGCGGTGGCACTTGCAGGACAGTCTGCTCATAGCCTGGGGCCGTTGAGACCGGAATGCCGTTGATCTCGGAAGTCTGTGATAGATAGGACAGCGTGAATTTCAAGTCGTCGATGGGCTTGAAAAGTGCGGCGGCCCGAAATCCCGAAACACTGGAGTCGCCGACACGTGGGACATCGACCGCATACGCTTGCGAGCTGTTAGGGATGACCACAGCCGATCTGAAGGCGGGGTCCGAACCGGCGATATTTCTGTAATATCCACTGTCCTCGAATCTATAGCCGACCACTCGCAATGCCATCATGTCATTGACGACGGGTATGTTGATGACACCCTGTGTAATGTAGTTACGGCCGCCATATCCGGAGGTTGACGAATATCCCGCGCCGACATTACCTTCGAGAGCATTCAGCTTAGGAGCAGCGGGAATGACTCGAACGGCACCACCCAGGGAGGCATCGCCGAAGGAGGTCCCCTGCGGACCGCGGAGCACCTCCACTCTTTCAACATCGATCAACTTGATGTCGATATTGGATCCGCCCAGCAGTCCCGCGCTGCTCGTTGTCGGAGTTTCCCCGAAGTAGGTCGCAACTGTTGCGCCGGTGTATGCATTCTGAAAGGCCGGGTGGGTCTCGATGCCGCGGATGATGATCGCGCCTCCGTAGAGATCAGACGCCTGATTTACGCCTGGAATCCCGCGGAGGTAATCCTCAGCGTTCACAAGCTGCCGTTGACTGATGTCCGAGGCTGTCAGCACTGACATGCTGACGGGTACGTCCTGAAGCCGCTCAGCACGCTTTTGGGCCGTGACGACGACTTCCTCTAAAGCCACAGCCGTCTTTTGCGACGCCTGTTCATTGTTCTTTCCTAGGGAAGAAGTTTGCGCAGAAGCTCCTTCAGTTTGTTGAGCCACGCGAAAGGAGTCCTCGGAAAATTTCTTTGAACCTTCACTCCTTCCCTGTCCTGTTTCCGGAGAGGATGATGGTTGAGAACCGGAGGGCCCCGCACCCGCGACGGGTAAGATGGTGACGGTCTTCTCATCGAGATAGCGGTATGTCAGACCGGTCCCATTCAATAGCCGGACAAGCGCCTCATCGGGTGTAAACGTTCCGGACGCACCTTGAGTACGCGAATGCGAAACCAGCTCGGTCTGATACAGAACTTGGAAGTCGAATTCCGTAGCCAACGCCGTCAGCGCAGCTCCCAGGCCCCCGGCTGGAATCTCGGTCGGCTTCCGCATGGACGCCTTCACCTCCTCGGCGCTCGCCAAGCCAACAATGGATAGACAGACTGCTGTCGCAATGATCCCGATACGCATAAGCCCCTCTGCGTCGATCCATCGACTGTTTATGGTTGTCCGCCACGGCGACGGCAACATCGTGGGTGCTAAAGAGCGTTCGGGAGATGAAAAAGGATACGGTCGTTTGAAAAAAAACTTACATACAGTCCCGTGTCGGCCGTGTCTACTCACTTGTGCTCGACGCGGACACCCTCGTCTGATTCCGTCACTTCGATCCCAGGCTGAGATCGCAAAAAGCGGATTAACGATCCGGGATCGGTTGAGGAATAGACGCCGCTGATGTGGAAGTTGTTGAGGTGCGGGTCTGCGATCACAATTTGACGGGTGTTGTAGCGGTTGAAGTCGTCCGCAACGTCAGCAAGCCGGGATCCATCAAAGATGAGGCGCCGCTGCAGCCACGCAGTTGCTACTCGAACGTTAGTTCGTTTAGGGGCCGGAACGGTGTTTCCTGTGACCACGACCTGTTCGCCCGCCGAAACGAGAACAGACGAATTGTCCTCGACCTTTTCAGCCGGCTCGGGTCTGGCTTCGGGCAATGCAAACCGTTGCGTGCGCGTTGGCTCGCCTCGAACCGGCAATACCGCCACCTGGCCCTCCAGGACGGTGACCGTCGTGACATTGTGCCTTTGATCCACATCAAATTGCGTGCCGACAGCTCTGACCTTCAGATGCCCCGAACGGACCACGAACGGCCGGGTTTTGTCCTTGGCAACTTCAAAAAGCGCTTGGCCTTCGATTAAGTCTACTTCGCGCTGCTTCTTTGAAAACCCGACTTGGATTTTCGACCGGGCATTCAGATCGACGGTCGATCCATCCGCAAGAGTAATCGAGCGCCGCTCGCCGATATCAGTCTCGTAGGTGGAGTATCGATGGAGCAGCGGCCAGGCGTACAGCCCAGTGACAGCTGCGGCCACGACAGCGCCAACAGCTAACAGCGAGAACAGAGGAGGCTGCGCGCGAGCCCTTTTGCGCGCGCTCGCCGGCAACTCGGGCAATCGGCCTTTCGGCAACAACATCTGCGTTGGCTGGCTGGAGTGGTCAAGTGAGACCACGTTTGCGGCGGAACGAGCGTATGCAATGAGTTCCCGCACGTCGACCTTGCGTTCCGGGTCAAGCGTCGGAAGTACAACATAGGTCTTAGCGATTTCGATGTACGCTCGAATGTGT
>Ga0105240_10008331_pt1 | contig 14835 bp, 8 predicted proteins | sample KBSC54metaG_FD_80426 | JGI IMG/M metagenome (GOLD analysis project Ga0105240, IMG submission 80426) | Corn rhizosphere microbial communities from Kellogg Biological Station, Michigan, USA - KBS C5-4 metaG | ecosystem: Host-associated > Plants > Roots > Rhizosphere > Soil | place: Michigan, USA... | reverse complement strand
TCACCGACAGATACGATGACTGGGCGAGCACCGCCTGCAACTGCTGCCTCTTGCCATATCTCACCGTCACTTGGGCGCCGATAGCGCTGCGGTTCGACTTCACGCCCTCCAGCAACACCTTAATCCAATGGCCTCGCGGCGTTTGATCGTTGCGCAGCAGCGAAGGCGGTTCATTCAGATTGACGATCAGAATATCCACATCGCCATCGTTGTCAAAATCGCCGAACGCCACTCCCCGGCTGCAGTGCGGCTCCACGAGTGCCGTGCCCGCCTGACCGCCCATCTCCTCGAACCGGCCGCCCCCCAGATTGCGAAAGAGCACGGGAGCTGTCTTCCACGGATATTCGGGAAAGCGCGTCTCCACTTCCGGATACACCATACCCGTTGCGAAGAATAGCTCTGGCATGCCGTCGTTGTCGAGATCCGCAATCCCTGCGCCCCACCCGACATAACGTGTTTCGACGCCAAGTCCCGCCGCGATCGTGATATCGCGAAAGAATCCCTGGCCGTCGCCTTGGTATAGCACTGACGTGTCGTCTGCGAAGTGCGTCTTCAGCAGATCCAGGCAGCCGTCGTTGTTGAAGTCGCCCACGCCGACGCCCATTCCCGCCTGCTCCGTGCCATCCTCGTTGAGCGCCGCGCCGCTCTCGATTCCCACTTCGCGAAAGGTGCCGTCATGTTGGTTGCGAAACAACAGGCTCGGCGAAGTGTCGCACGCGACGTAAATATCGGGCCAGCCGTCGCCGTCTAAATCCGTGGCCACCGCGGTGAGCGCGTGACCCGGCTTCACCGCCGAGATCCCCGCCTTCGCGCTGACATCGCTGAACGTGCCGTCGCCATTGTTTTGGTACAGCCGGCAAGGCTCCTCGACCAGCCCCACTGGACCGCAGTACACCGGAATGCCCTTCCAGTTGCACGCCGGATCCTGCCCTGCTGCAGGAGTCTTGTCCACGTCGAGCACCGCGTAATGACAGACGAACAGGTCGAGCCTGCCGTCGCGATCGTAGTCGATCCAGGTGCAGCCCGTGCCAAACCGGGCTTGTGGATGCAACAGTCCAGCCTTTGCGGTGACGTCGGAAAATGTGCCGTCGCCATTGTTGTGGAATAGAAGATTTTGCCCCCAGCAGGTGATGAACAGATCGTCGAATCCGTCGTTATCGTAATCGCCCACCGTAATCCCGCATGCCCAAACACTTCGCCCGATGCCCGCTTTCGCCGTGACGTCCAGAAACGTTCCATCGCGATTGTTCTTGTAAAGGCGTAACACCGCGTCCCTCGGTGTGTTCTGAAACCGGCGCCCAGTGAGCAACACGACGTCGATCCACCCGTCATTATCAAAGTCGATGAACGCGGCGCCGCAACCCATGCTCTCGACTGCGTAACGATTCCTCCCCACATCGCCATAAATCACCGGAGCGCGCAAGCCTGCTTGCGCCGCGACATTCGTGAGCCTCGTTTGAAACGGCAGTCCCGAAGGCTTGCCGCGAGCCGCCGGCTTCACACCGCGAGTCGCCATCCCGCGCCCCTGCTGCGACCCGACGTTCCGGGCCCACAACACCGTCGCCGCAGATGCCGTCAGAAACTTTCGCCGGTTCACGGCCAATACTCCCTGAACCTCTCGGCTCCGGGTAATCCGGCAATGCCGCCATAAGCCTCGGTAGACAACGCCCCACATAGGTTGCCCGCCGCCAGGCACTGTTCCGGCGAATGACCTCCCAGCCACGCGTACAGAAATCCCGCGTTAAAAGCATCGCCTGCTCCCGTCACATCCACCGGAGTGACTCGCGGAGGCGCGCCCTCAAACACCTGGCCATCCCACAACAGGGCCGCACCCTTCGCTCCTAATTTCAACGCAACTTTTCTCAATCCCAATTGCGCAAAACATTCGAGCGCGTGACTCGCATCGCTGGTACCGGTGAGCCGGAGTCCCTCCACTTCATTGGGAAAAAACAGATCGACGCGCCGCAACAACTCTAACGCGCGCGCGTCTGCCATCCACTTCGGATGCCACCCGACATCGAGAGATACCGAACAGTCGCATCGATGAAGGGAATCCACCAGTTCCTGCGCGGACTCAAGCGCAACCGGGTACGCGAGGTGGACATGACGGGCATGCGCGAATGCCTGCTGACGTGCAGCCCGGAGCACTGCCTCCGGCAGAGCGCGGTTAGCGCCCGGATAAGTCAGAAACCCGCGTTCCGTCGCCGTGCTCGCCACCACCGTGAATGCGGTCGGCTCGAACGGATGCAACTGGACCGCGCCCGTATCCACTCCGCATTCGCGCAATCGCGCAAGGAGCCATTCGCTGTCGCTCGCGCCGGCAACTCCGAAAGCCTCCACCCGAGAGCTCAGTTTGGCGAGACCGCAACCGGTGATTGCCGCGCCCCCACCCGCATCCTTCGCGAATTCGCGGGCGAAAGTCTCTCGCCCCGGCTCCAGCCAGGAGTCGAAGCCACTGAGGATGAGGTCTACATACAAATCCCCGGCGACCACTACGTCCGTGCTTTTCATCCCGCACCTTCCACCGCCGTGAACGGCCACTCGCGAGCCAGACGCGCCCGCCACAGATAAGCCAGAATTCCAAACAGCAGCAGCGCAAAGCCAGCCACTATGTAGGTAATACCGCTCGCCACCAGGATGTACAACCACCCCAGGAACGCAATCGCGCTGGTCACCGGATACAGTGGCATCTGAAACGGCCGCAGGATGTCCGGACGGTTCCTTCGGATCAGCGTGACCGCCACCACCTGCGCCATAAATTGCACCAGAACTTGAATCACGATCAGCGCATTGATCAGCGCGTCAAGCGTCAACAGGCACGCGGCCATGGAACTGATCCCGATGAACAGCACCGAAAATCCCGGGAAGTTTTTTGTCGGATGCAGCCGGGCAAAGGGGCGAAAAAAACGGCCGTCCACCGCTGCCGCAAAAGGCACTCGCGAATAGCCCAGCAGCACCGCGAACAGTGACGCGAACGTGGTCCAGAGCACCAGCATCGTGATCGCCTGGGCCGCGCCGGTCCCATAAATTCGCTGGATGAAATCGGAGACGATCGCTGTCGACTTCACCGCCTCACGCCACGGCACCACGCCGATGATGGTGATGTTCATCGTCAGGTACAAAGCCGCGACCGCGGCCACTGAGACAAGGATGGATCGCGGCACCACCTTCTCCGGCTCGCGGACTTCACCCGCGAAAAAGCAGACGTTGTTGTATCCGCCGTAATCGTACATGGCGATCAGAGTCGCACCCCCGAGACCGAAGAAGAAAGAGCGAGAAGGAGTGAACGCATCGGCCGGAAAGTCGGTTACCAGCGCCAGGTTGAAATGTGTGAGCCCTCCAAACGTCACCCAACCCACGGTAAAGAGCACCACGATCCACATCCCGACTGATAGCTTGCCGATCGATGTCGTGTCTCGATACAGCAATAGCGTGATCAGCCCGCAGATCGCCATCGCGATGAGCTTCTCCTCCCACCACGTCATGTCTTTGGCCAGAAACTTCGCATACTGCGCGAAACCAACCGCTCCCGATCCGATCGACAATGGTGCCAGAAAGATGGTCTGCCAGATGAACAGGAAGCTCATCAGCCGGCCCAGGCCGCGGGGTCCGTACGCTTCGGAAAGATAGGGATAAGGACCGCCTGTGCCGGGTATGGCAGCGCCCAATTCCGCCCACACCATGCCGTCGCAAAGCGCGACGATCGCCCCCAGGATCCAACCCAAGATCGCCTGCGGGCCATTCATTTTCGAAATCAGAAGGGGGATGGTAATGAACGGCCCGACGCCGATCATCTCGAGCATGTTCGCCGACGTTGCACCCAGTAAGCCGATGCCGCGAACCAGTTGCCCCGGCTTCTTCTGCACAGGACCAGCCGGCTTTTTCTGCATAGAGTAATATACGATCATACGATCTTGCCTGCTCGCCCGCTAATCGTTGTACTGCTCGCGGCGTCGCTCTTCGCACAATCCCCTCTTGAGCAGGCCGTCACCCTCACCCGGCAGAAACGCTATGCAGAAGCCGCACAGCTTCTCGAAGGCATTGCCGAGCCTGCACCCACTCCGCAGCGCATTGCCTTCCATCGGCTGAAGGCGGCCGTCGCCTCGGGATTGAATCACTCCGTTGATGCCGCCGAGGAAATGAATGCCGCGCTCGCCTTGGCTCCCCACGATCAGCAATTGCTCGTGGCGACTTTGGTGGCGGAGAAACAAGCGAAACTTTTCGATGCGGCGTTACATCATGCCAGTCAGTTGCCCGAATCCGCGCCGCGTCAGGCACTGATCGGCGACATCCAGGAAGAGCGAGGCGAGTACGTCGAGGCTGCCAAGGCCTATCAGGCCGCTATTGCCCTCGCGCCCGAAATCGAAGAATATCGACTCCGCCTCGCACTCGAATTTGCTCAGCACCACACGTTTGAACCTGCCATTGCCGTACTTCAGGAAGGGACCGGCCTGTTCCCCAAATCGGCCCGGATTTGGACCTTGCTTGGCATTACGCAGTATGCCGTCCGGCAAGTTGACTACGCCCTCACGTCGCTTACGACTGCCGTCGAGTTGGACCCGTCGCTCGACAACGCCCGTGAATACCTGTCTGTGGTGGTTCTCGAGACCCAGTCGACTCCACCCGACAGGACCATCGCTGTGTTGTGCCGTTCCACCAGTGCAGTTTGCGGAGCCGTCCAACTGCGGCAGTCGCGCGAACAGAACGACCCCGCTCTTCGCGCTCAGGCCATCGAGCAACTCAAGAAAGCGCCACGCGACGATGCCACCGCGCGATGTGAGTTGGGCCGCGCCTACGAATGGTCCGCCGACTGGCCGGAAGCCCGCCGTGAGATGGAGGCGTGCATTGCCCTGGCCCCCTCCGCGCAAAATCATTACCGCCTCGGCCTGATCTACCGTGCCCTCAAATTGCCCGATCTGGCGAGCAAAGAGATGAAGCTGCGTGAAGAGGCCGTGGCCAAAACCACGGACGAGAACGCTCGCCGGACCAATGCCGTACAGGCTTTTCAGTACGTGCTGGAATAGCCTCCTATTTCAGATAGCCCAGATGCTCGCAATCATGGCGCATCAAATCGCCTAACACCGCGCATGCCAGGTCCCATTGGCCGACGATCGGATACTCCAGCAGCGCGAGTTCCGCGAGCCTTGTCGACCCTCCCAGTGCCGCTCGAATCGACGTGCGTTCATATGCCTTCACCGCCAGCACCAGCCCGCGAACTGATTCCGCCAGCCGGCCCGTGCGGTGCGGTGCAATCCCGTTTCGACTGACGTCACATGGCACCTCCACTACATCGTTTGGTTCCAGATCCTCAATCGCACCCCTGTTCGGCACGTTCACTACTACCGTCCGCGGTTCCTCTGACAGTAACGCGCACATCACATCCAGAGCAATTCGGTGATATCCGGTCGCAGCTTGGAATGGGTCGTCCTTCTGCTTCTCCGTCGAGAATGCCGAGCCCGCTTCCGACTCTAATTTCAGGTACGATGCGTTTCGCTGCTGCAGATAATTGCGGTAGGTCTCCAGCGCTTCGGCCGGCGTATCCGCCGCCAGCCTCCGGAACAGATCCACGTTCATGCGCGCCAGTTCCTGCCCCCGGCTGGAACCCACTCGCTCCTGATTGGCTAGGGCGGTGCGCTGACGATAGTAGAAGAACAAGTACTCGGTGGGCAGCAGACCCAAAGTCTGGATCAGCGCCGGATCGAACAGGCTGCCATGATAGATCCATCGCAGTTTGGCGTCATCCTCCAGCAGGCTCGCTGTCACATCTTCGCCGCGCAGGCAGACGCGGCTCACCCAACCCAGGTGATTCAGTCCCGCATACGCGAACTCCATTTCCGCCGGCGACACCCCGAAACTCTCAGCGATACGATGAAACAACTCGATCGGCGTATCGCAGATCCCCACCACTTTCAAGCCGGTGTGTTCCGTCAGAGCTTGCGTGATTAGTCCAGCGGGGTTTGTGAAATTGATAAACCACGCATGCGGAGCCAGTCGTTCAATGGCCCGCGCGTGTCCAAACGTCACCGGCACCGTCCGCAAGGCCATCGCCGCACCTCCCGGTCCGGTTGTCTCCTGACCCGCCAGTCCATGTTGCATGGCGATCTGCTCGTCGCGTGCGCGCGCTTCCATTCCGCCCACGCGGATGCTGCTCAAAACAAAATCAGCGCCTTCCACTGCAGCCTCGAGTTCGGAGCAAACCGTGATCGGAAAGCTGGTTCCCGCTCTGCGCGCGATCTCCCGGCCGATGCGTGCGATCGCCTCCGCCCGCTCGACATCGACATCGAACAGGCATAATTCCTCGACGCCCAGTTGTTGCTGCGCCTCCACCATCCCATGGATTACAAGCGGCGTGCGCACACCGCCGCCTCCCACCACTGCAACTTTGCGGCTCATTCTATGAGGATACGCTTCAACGCTGCGGATTCTTCGCCAAGCTGATCATATTGGCGAAGATCCGGTACGCGCCGGGCACGCCTTCCGGGAGCTCACGATAAAACGCGTAGGCGTTGTACACATAGATACCCTTGCCGTATTTCGCATACAGCAGTCCGCCCTTCTGCGGCTCCTGGCCTTCGTCGTGCGTTTCCAACAGCGCATGATACTGCGCATCCCAGGACTTCATCCACTTGGAACCCCGTTCCTCCACCCACCCGCCGAAATCCTTTTCGCTGATCTGATTCGGCCAAGTGAAGATCGGATTGGCTGGTTCCAGAATGGAAACTTTGGAGGCCTCGTCCGTCACCTCTTCCGGATTCGACGTCATCGTGTAAGGATACGGGCCGAAGTTGTGGTCGAATTCCGGGGTGTTGTATTGCACGATCAGCACGCCGCCGTTCTTTACGTAATCAAGGATCCGGTTGTTGTAGGTCTTGAGGTCTTCGCGCGCTGCATAGGTCCGCACGCCGAACAGAATCACGTCGAACTTACTCAAGTCTCCACTGGCGATATCCGACGGTGCGAGGTTCGCCACCTTAATGCCCAGGTGTTCCAACGACGCCGGAACATCGTCACCGCTTCCCATCACGTAACCCACCCTCAGTCCCGTGGCCACTTTAACATCCACGCCTGACATCCGGTATGTCGCCGGCTTGTACAGAAAGTACGGCCGCAGCGTCGGATAACCAGTCACCTCGTAACCCTCGGTGTATTGATGCCCGCCGTACTCCGCAACCGCCGTGACCTGGTAGGGCTGCTCCTGCAAGCGGCCCGGCGTCACTGTGAATGTCACCGCTTGATCGTCTCCGTCCGCATTAGTCGCGAACGATGCCGACGCCGGCTCTGCTTTCCAACCCGCGGGCAATTGCAACCGGACGCTCCCTTTCGCCGGACCCTTGACGTTGCTGTGGATCACTGCTGTCACCGGAAACGTCTTCGCGTTGAGCGGCACAATCCCCCCGCGTGGCGAGATCGCAACGCCGATCGCCGGGGCCACTGCCAGCGGTTGGTACACGGTCCCCTGGCCCGTGATCCGCTTGACGGTCTCCACGTACTGTCCCAACCGCAAGGGCACTCCGTTAAACTCGAAGTCCGCCCACGCCACCAGTGGGTAAGGGGACAGCGGGCGATTTACAAAACGCGGATCGACCGAATCGTAATACGATTGTTCGATGTCCGGACGCGTGAACCACGGGCGCGTATATTCCGGATTTTCCGGCACCAGAACCTCAAAGCGGGTCTCCTCGGGCTTGTCTCCTGCAATCTCTTTCGGCGCCGGCGCCTGCACCGGAGTAACCTGCCACGGTTGCTTTTGCTGATACGACTCCACCGAAACCTTGGTCAGCGTCACAGCTGTCGAACTTGGATTGACTACCCGCGTCTTCACGGCGAACTTTTGGCCCGGTATCGCCAATTGCATGGTCTCGGCGTCGCCCATGAACATCCGCATCATTTCGCTCGGTTCCTGCTCCGGCGCTACTGTGGCCGCCAATGAAAGCCCTAGCGCTTCACACAGTGCATGATTAAACTGCACGCGTTTGATCTCGAGCTCGTGCCGCACATCGAACTTTTCGTTCGGCGGCAGACTGCTCTTTTCCACTTCAGCCAGCAGTGCGATGGTCTCTCGCAGACCGGTCGCTAGCGGTGCCGCGGTACGGTCGGGTTGCGCAGCCGAATACTTTTGCGTCGCCTCCTCCACTGCTGCATTGATCCGCGCGAGTCCCGCCTTGAGGAATCCTACGTTACCCGTCTTCACCAGTGAAGCGATTCCTCCCAGTGATACATCGATGCCATCGAAAAAGGTCTCTTCATGCTCCGCAGCCGGGATGGCGGAATCGAAGCGATGATAGGCGCTCACTACCTGGCCTGCCTTGGGAATCGAACTGCCTCCATTCTGCGACTTCTGGTACCCCAGGCCCTCCCGTGAGATCTGCACGTACGAAGCCCCCAGCACCGGATCGTACGTGCCTTCAGGTATCTGAACGTTCACCGAAAGCGTTCCCCCGCGCCTTCCCATTGGAGCCCGCGCGTAGACTTTCATCGGAGCCCAGGGCCTGAGCCCCGCAGCGATCTGATCCGGAAATACATTCGGATCGGCGGCCGCTTTAAAAACTTCCTGCGCCATCGCGCCCGCGGTCTGATGATTGCCGTGACCATCGCTAGGCCCCCCGACAAACACCGATGTAATTACCAGAGGCCGCTCCATGCGCACCACCCGCACAACGTCGTAGAGCACCCGGTCATGCGTCCATTTGCCGATGGATTCGGCCTTGGTCTTCGAAAAACCGTAGTCGATCACGCGCGTCCAGTATTGGTTGACGCCGTAGTATCGGTCCGCCCACAACAACTCCATAGTGCGCACCAACCCCAGCGCGTCGAAGTAATCCGGAGACATAACATTGGCGCCGCCCTCCCCGCGATTCAACGTCAGCAGGCTCGCGCGCACTCCTGCGCCGCGCGATTCGTACGCCAGCATCCCTCCATCCTCGTCATCAGGATGTGCCGTCACCATGATTAGGCTGGCGCGAGTGTGCAGTTTCTTGAGACTCTGCCATAGTGCCGCCGAACCGCGGTTCACCGGATTCTGTTGCGTCACGTCCGATGGCTCGATGGTTGTCGCGTAAGGGGTTTGCGCCGGCGCGCAAGCGCAGGCCAGGAATATCGCCAGGTATCGTTTCATTTTGCGATCACGTTAAAAATACAGCTTCAGCGCGAATTGAATCTCCCTCGGATCGATCACTGTGTTGAAGATCTTTCCGAATGAACCGGCAGATGCGGGCGCAGCATTGGCGCTCGGATTGGTAAAGTTGGCATGGTTCGCGATATTGAAAAACTCCGTTCGGAACTCCACCTTCCACCGCTCGGTCAGCAGAAACTGCTTGAAGACGCTGGTGTCCAAATTCTCGATCCCCGGCCCATGAAAGGCCCGCGGAGCGCAACTGCCGAACGTTCCAACCGCGGGCACTGCAAACGCCGCCGGATTGATGAAGAAGCCGGTCGCCCCCACTCCCACCAGTCGCGCCGGATCGCTGCTGGCTCCACCAAATGCGTTGCCGATGCAGTTGGCACGGCTCTGGTGACTGCCGCCAGTCTGACTCTGGTCCGGAGCCGTCACCGTGAACGGCGTGCCGGTCGATAACGTCAGGATCGCGTTGAGCTGCCAACCTCCAATCAGCCGGCTCGCCGTCCCGCCGCCGTTCAAAATTTTTCCGCCCTTTCCAATCGGCAGGTTCCACAGCGCGTTGCCGATAAAACGATGCGCCACGTCGAACGGTGAATTGCTGCGCTCCAGCGAGTAGTTGTACGCGTTGGCCGGAGTGGAGCCGCCCGTCAGGTTGTCCACGTAATCCGAAAAATTGTGGCTCCACGTGTAGCTCGCCCCGAACGCCAGTCCGTTCGCGTAACGTCGCCGCAGGGAGATCAGCAGTCCGTTGTAATTGGTGCTGCCGTCATTGGTGGCCAGTTCCAGGAACGAATGATTGCCGCTCAGGCTGTTGACGCTGGTATTCAAATTCGCATAGGGGAACTGCGTAATAGCCGTTCCCGTCGAAGTGAATCCCGTAACGAACCCCTGGTTTGCGTTGCGCAAACGGTTCTCCTTGCGGCCGAAGTTGCCCACCCACGACATCTCCAGCACCGTATTCTCGTTGAACTGGATCTGCGGCCCGAAGCTGGCCTGTTGCACGTAGGGCGTCCGCTGATTGGGATCTTGCGCATGAATCGTAGTCTTCGTCAGATCGATAACGGAAGTATTGAACGCCGGAAAGCCGTTCTTCAACTGAAATACCGGCGTCGTGCTGCCATTCGATTGCGCCAGTGACTGGTCCACGTAGTACGGCGGATTCTCCGCCAGCACGCTCTCCGAACCGATGCGTATCGACTCCTGGTAGAAGATTCCATATCCGCCGCGCAGCGCCACTCGCTTCATCGGCTGATAGCTGAAGCCGATGCGCGGCGCGAAGTTGTTCTTGTCGGGATGCACCAGCGCGCGCGAATACCAGTCACCGTTGCCCGCCTGAATCAACGAGCCTCCATTCGCCGCCGAAAAATTCGATACCTGGTTCTGGTGGTTCAGCAGTGGAGAGTACAGCTCATAACGCATCCCATACGTCACCGTCAGGTTCGGACGGATGCGCCATGAATCCTGCGCAAAGAAATTGAACGCGTACTGATAGTTGTGGATGATCTGCGGCGTGGTGAACGATGCGGTGCTCACATCGCCGAGCAGGAAATCGGGCACGCCGATCCCCACGTTGCCGGTATAAATCCCGCTGCTCGTAATCTGTCCCTGCAGTGACTGCGCATCCAGGAAATTATCGCTTGGGTGCCGGTGCTCGAATCCGAACTTCATACTATGGTTGCCCTTGAGCCACGTGAGAGTATCCAGCAGTTGCCACACCTGGGCCACCTGAAATTGCGGCCGCCACGGCGCCGTTCCCAGCCGCTGCAGGCCCGTAATATTGATCGGAGGAATACCCGCTGCTTGCGGATTGTTCGGGATGCCGGTGAGCCCGAAACTCGAGGCCGTCGACTGGCCGAGCGTCAGGCCGATCGGATCGCTATGCGCGTAGTCCCTGCTGAACCCGCCGCGGACTTCGTTGACCATCGACGTGCTGAGCACATCGGTCCACGACAGAGCCAGCGATCGTCCGCGAATGTGATACTGCGTCGCGAAATTCCCATTGCCCGCCGTAGGATTGCCTGTCCATGGCGGATCCTGCCGGTCCACCACGAAGTTGCTGTAGCGTCCGAAAGTGTGATTATTCGGATTCAGCGAATGATCGATGCGCACATCGTAGGTGAGCGTGTCATTCGGTACGGCATATTGAAAGTTGTAATTCGAACCCCCGGTCCAACTTCCGGGCTTGCCCTGTTGCGCCACTGCCGCCGGCAGATTCGGATCGGGATACAGCGCCAGAAGCTTCGCGCCCGTGGGGTCCTGGCACGACGCCGCAATGACATTACCCGTGATGCAGCCCGACTGTCCCGCGACCAGCGGACTACTCAACGTCGGCTTCAACTCCGTAAAGTTCCCCGTCTTCATCAGCGGCGTGGGAACCACTGAAGTGACCGTAGTCGCCTTTCGGCTCGTCAGATTCTGCATGTCGAAAAAGAAAAACGTTCTGTCCTTCGCGATCGGCCCCCCGACCGTGCCCCCGAACTGATTCTGGCTGAAGTGCCCGCGAGGCACGCCGCCCGCATTGTTGAAATAGGTGTTCGCGTCCAGCCGGTTATTGCGCACGAACTCCCACACATCGCCATGGATCGCATTCGTGCCGCTCTTGATCGTTGCGTTGATCACCGCGCCCGCCGACGACCCGAACTCTGTGGAGTACGTTCGGGTTTGCACCCGGAACTCCTGTAACGCATCCGGGGGAGGCTGTACGGTCTGTGTGGAACCCTCTTGCAGGTTGGTCGAGCCCGAGTTATTGTCCACACCGTCCAGCGAGAAATAATTCTGCGTCTCCAGATTTCCGTTGGCGCTGAACCGGTCTGGCGCAGTGTTATTGGTATTCGTCAGATTCTTTTGCACGCCCGGCTCGAGTAGCGCCAGGTCCGCGTACCGGCGGCCGTTGAGCGGCAGATCGCGGATCTGGTTTTCCTGAACGACTCCCCCCACATCGGCGGCCTGTGTCTGCAGTAGCGGCGTGGATTCGTGGATCTCGAGCACGTCGCTCACCTGGCCCACTTTCAACGAGAAATCGATCAGTTGTCGTGTCTGTACATTGATTCGAACGTCCTTCACGATCTGCGCGCTGAACCCGGGCGCCGTTGCCTTGATCGTGTAATCGCCGGGACGTAGATCGCTGAACTGGTATTGCCCGGAATCATTCGGCTTGGTGGTCAGCACGACGCCCGTACCTTGGTTAGTCGCCGTTAGCGTTGCCGAGGCAACCGAAGCGCCGCTCGGATCCTGAACGGTCCCGATGATGGAGCCGGTATCAATTTGAGCCCGGGTGAAGGGAGCGGACGCGAGAACGACGAACATTGCCATCAACGCAGCCCGGAGGGGAAGAAGTTGAGCGCGCATACCTGTGTGATACCTCGCTAAGTTGGGTTAACAACCAGTGGAGCGGGCGCAGCTCCGGAAGGCTCATGGCGCAGAGCCATCACACACTACAGAGTTCTTTGAGAATAGCTCCTTCCACGGCCCGTTTCAAACCGATGACGACGCCGCCCCGGGCAAGCCGAGGTCCCACCCCTCGAGATGACCCAACTCCACCAACCCCGCGCCGCCCGACACAGCCTGCAGCCCGAGATCCATCCGCATTTCTTCCTTTGCGGCCTCTTGCATCTACCCGAGAGAAGCTCCTACCAAGCGCGGGAGCCCGCGACTAACTCCGCTCCAAATCGAACGACGGATGCTCCAGAGCCGCCTGACGCTCCCAGTCGTCATGCTCCTTCAGCCGCTCCTCTTTGCTGACCCGGATATGTTCTCCCAGCAAGCGCATCGCTTCCGCCGGGTCTTTCCTCGCGATCGCCGTCAGAATCTCATGATGGTACCGGTGAATCTGTGTGAGTTGCTCGGCATCGTGACCCGTGCGCCGGATGCCGAAAATATTCAGCAGCACGCGCGTATCCGCCACCGCTTTCAGAATCCGCGAGTTCGCCGCCGCCCGTACCAGGCCGCTATGAAATTGCAGGTCGATCCGGATGAACCTCCGCATCGCCTCAGGGCCCAGGTGATGTTCGCCTGAGACCTTCAATTCATTTCGCAACACCAGCACTGCACCCACCAGTTCCTTCAGGGCATCGAGTTCCATCGCGCGCAATCCATGTTCGGCCGCTTTCCCTGCCGCGTACACTTCCAGCGCCTCGCGCAGTTCATACAGTTCCGCTACCTCCCGCCGCGAGAAATCCACCACCACGCTTCCGCCCGTTGGCGAGGGACGCAGCAAGCCTTCCGCCGTCAGTCTTCGCACGGCCTCGCGCAATGGCCCACGGCTATTCCCTAATTCCCGTGCGATCGAGGCTTCCGAAAGTCCTGCCCCGGGTGCCAGGGCGCCTGACAGGATCTTCCCTCGAATATGGCTATATGCCTTCTCTTGAATGGACTGCGGGGTAGTTGCCTTTTTCATGTAATCACCCTGTTGACAGGGTGCCGACATTCAGTATAGAATTCATTCCAATCCGACGCAATAGCAAGGTGAAACCGTTCTTTCACTAAGAACTGCAGTCGTTGGTGCAACAAAGGGGTAGCACAAAATGCGTCTTTCCGAACGCCCGCTCTATGGGCAAGACAAACTCAACATTCCCAGTCCGTACGTCGTAACTGCTTCAGGTCCGCGCGCTGACGTCGTTCTAGCGTGCCGTCAAGCCACCACACCCAAAAGAGGTCTCGCCATGTCCAATCTGTGGATGCGCATCGCCCTGCTCGCTATGCTGGCCGCGCCATTCTCTCTCGGTCAGAATATCTTCGGTTCTTTCACTGGCGTCGTAACCGACCCGAGCGGCAGCGTCGCGCCCAACGCCGCGATCACAGCCCGCAACACCGCCACCGCCGCCGTCTTCACCGGACGCTCTGATGGCGAAGGCGTCTTCTGGATTCGCAACCTGCCCGTCGGAGTCTACGACATCATTGCCGAACTCAGCGGCTTTCAAAAATCGGAAACCCGCGCCGTCCGCGTGCAAGTGGACGAAGTCATGCGCGTCGACATCAAGTTGAGCGTCGGCTCCAGCGCGGAGACGGTGACCGTTTCCGATGTCGGCACTGCCGTCGATACCGTGTCGGCCACCCTCAAGGCCGTCGTCGACCAGAAGCGCATCGAAGAACTCCCTCTGAACGGCCGCAATGCCGCGCAATTGATGCGCATGGTCGTCGGCGTCACCAATGACCCCAGCGCCGGCGTGACCTCCGGGACGACCTACCCGGGCACCAATCCTGTGTCCGTCAACGGCAATCGCTCCAACAACACCAACTACATCCTCGACGGTGCGCAGAACAATGACATCTATTCCAACGCGCCGAATCCCCTGCCCAACCCCGACGCACTGCAGGAATTCTCCGTGCAGACCAACAACTTCAGCGCCGAGTTTGGCCGTCAATCCGGTGGCGTCGTCAACGCAGTCACCAAGTCGGGCACCAACGAATACCACGGAACACTCTTCGAATACGTGCGCAACAATGCGCTCAACGCGGCCAATTTCTTCGCTCCCGTGGTGAACGGCTCGAAGCTCACCGACGGTCTGAAGCGCAACCAGTTCGGCGGAACCTGGGGCGGACCGGCGAACATCCCCAAACTCTATCGCGGTAAGGACCGGACCTTCTTCTTCTTCGCCTACCAGGGCACCCTCACGCGCCGCACCCCCATCGCGACCTCGGTGATCGTCCCCACGCCTGCCCAACGCACCGGAGATTTCTCGGGACTCCTGCCCGGCAAAGCCATCCGCGATCCCCTC
>Ga0105240_10008327_pt1 | contig 14839 bp, 10 predicted proteins | sample KBSC54metaG_FD_80426 | JGI IMG/M metagenome (GOLD analysis project Ga0105240, IMG submission 80426) | Corn rhizosphere microbial communities from Kellogg Biological Station, Michigan, USA - KBS C5-4 metaG | ecosystem: Host-associated > Plants > Roots > Rhizosphere > Soil | place: Michigan, USA... | reverse complement strand
CCTCAGATCATCGAGATGCACCAGGTCACCGGAGAGGATTGCATGATCGCCCGTATCGTGGCGCGCTCGGTGGATGAGTTGGGGAGCATCCTCGACCGGCTGACCGTCTTTGCCCAACCGAACACCTCCGTCGTTTTGAGCACACCCATTGCATTGCGCAATCCGATCCCTGCGCAGCAGACGGACTGACCGCGATGAGCACGCTCCAGGGCTTTCACCCGGCCGTTGCGAACTGGTTCGACCGTGCATTCGATCGCCCCACGGCGACCCAGACCAGGGCATGGCCTGCGATCCAGGCACAGCAGCATGTGCTGATCGCTGCGCCGACCGGCTCCGGCAAGACGCTGGCTGCCTTTCTCGCAGCCATCGACGCGCTGGTGCGCGAGGTTGTCGACTCAGCGCTGAGCGACGAGACGCACGTGGTGTATGTTTCGCCACTGAAAGCACTCTCAAACGACATCCGCCTCAATCTGGAAGCACCGCTCGCCGGTATCCGCGAGGAATTGCGGCTCCTCGGCCTCGCGGATGTCGACATTCGAACGTTCGTCCGCACCGGCGACACGCCGCAGAGCGAGCGCGACAGCATGCGCAAGCGGCCGCCGCACATCGTCGTCACGACACCGGAATCTCTGTACATCCTGCTCGGGTCCGAATCGGGCCGGAAGATGCTGGCCACGACGCGCACCGTCATCGTCGATGAGATTCACGCGATGGTCGGCGGCAAGCGCGGCCTGCACCTGTCCTTGTCGCTGGAGCGTCTGGAAGCACTCGCCGGGCGCCGGCTGACGCGCATCGGCCTCTCCGCCACCCAGAAGCCGGTGGAGGAAGTCGCGCGCTTTCTGGTCGGCACGAAATATCTGGGCCCGGATGACTCCCCTGAGTGCACGATCATCGACACCGGCCACGTTCGTGCTCGTGATCTGGCCATCGAGGTCCCGGCCTCACCCCTGGAGTCGGTGATGTCCGGCGAAGTCTGGACGCAGGTCTACGACCGACTGGCCGAGCTGATCGCCGAGCATCGAACCACGCTGGTGTTCGTGAACACACGCCGTCATGCGGAGCGCATCGCGCGGCATCTCTCGGAGCGATTGGGTGAGGACAAGGTCACCGCGCATCACGGGAGCATGGCGAAGGAGCTGCGATTCGACGCGGAGTCCCGGCTCAAGCGCGGCGAGCTCAAAGCGCTGGTCGCCACCGCATCACTGGAGCTCGGGATCGACATCGGCGACGTCGATCTCGTCTGTCAGATCGCTTCGCCGCGCTCGATCGCCGCGTTCCTGCAGCGAGTGGGGCGCTCCGGCCATTCCATCGGCGGGACGCCGAAGGGACGACTGTTTCCCCTGTCGCGCGACGATCTGGTCGAGTGTGTCGCGCTGCTGGACTCGGTACGCCGCGGCGAGCTGGACAAGCTCGTCATCCCTGCCAAGCCGCTGGACGTCGTCGCTCAGCAGATCGTGGCGGAGGTTGCCGCGCGTGAATGGGACGAAGAGGGGCTGCTTGCACTGATCCGCGGCGCCTACCCCTTCCGTGATCTGGAGCGCAGTGAGTTCGACGCCATCCTCAGCATGCTCGCGGAAGGCTTCGCGACGCGACGGGGGCGCCACGGTGCCCTGATTCATCATGACTCGGTAAACCATCTCCTTCGCGGACGCCGCGGTGCCCGGCTCACGGCGATTACCTCCGGCGGAACGATTCCTGACAACGCCGACTACCGGGTGATGCTGGAGCCGCAGTCGCAGTTCGTCGGCACGGTGAATGAGGATTTCGCGGTCGAGAGTCTGCAGGGCGACATCTTCCAGCTCGGGAATGCGTCCTACCGGATCCTGCGCGTGGAGAGCGGCGTCGTCCGGGTCGAGGATGCGCACGGCCAACCGCCATCCATTCCGTTCTGGCTCGGCGAAGCGCCCGGGCGTACCCACGAGCTGTCCGCATCCGTGGCACGCCTGCGCCATGAGATCGACACCCGCCTGGAGGGCGGACGCGAGGGCACGCTGCGTTGGGTCATCGATACGTTGAGCATCGATCCGGCCCCCGCCGTGCAGCTCGTCAACTATCTGGCCGCCGCTCGCGCCGCGCTCGGCACGCTGCCCACGCACACGACCATCGTGTTCGAGCGGTTCTTCGATGAAGCGGGCGGAATGCAGCTCGTCATCCACTCGCCCTTCGGCAGCCGCATCAACCGAGCCTGGGGATTGGCGCTGCGCAAGCGTTTCTGCCGCTCGTTCAACTTCGAGCTGCAGGCCGCCGCCACCGAAGACACCATCATTCTTTCATTGACCACGGCGCACAGCTTCGAGCTGGCCGACGTGGCGCGCTATCTGCACTCCAACTCAGTGCGCGCCCTGCTCGTGCAGGCGTTGTGCGCCGCGCCGATGTTCACAACGCGCTGGCGCTGGGATGCGACCATCGCTCTGGCTCTGCCGCGGTTTCGCGGTGGCAGGAAGGTTCCGGCGCCGCTGGCGCGGATGGCTTCCGAGGACCTGCTCACCGCGGTGTTCCCCGATCAGGTGGCCTGCGCGGAGAACCTGCCGGGAGAGCTGGAGATTCCCGATCACCCCCTCGTCCGCCAGACCATTCGCGATTGCCTCGAAGAGGCGATGGATATCGAGGGCTTCGAGCATCTGCTGCGCGCCCTCGAGTCGGGTGAAATCCAGGTGGTGGCCCGCGACCTCACCGAGCCTTCGCCACTGGCGCTCGAGGTTCTCTCGGCACGGCCTTACGCTTACCTCGACGACGCTCCGTTGGAAGAGCGCCGCACGCAGGCTGTCATGAGTCGGCGGTGGCTCGACCCGCAGAGCGCATCCGATATCGGCAAGCTCGACGCTGAAGCCATTCAGCGCGTTCGCGATGAAGCGTGGCCGGACGCGACGAACGCCGATGAGCTGCACGATGCGTTGTTGTGGCTCACGTTCCTGACCGAGGCCGAAGTGGATCGCCAGCCCGGCTGGGCTGAGCTGCTCGGAGAGCTGACTACGCAGAGGCGCGTCGTGCGCCTGGAAATATCCGCCGCGGCCTCGATCTGGATCGCCGTCGAGCGCGTCCCGCTCTTCAAGGCCACCTTTCCCGGCTCGGTCGCCGCACCCGTGGCCTCGACCGACACCACGACCATCACCCCGGAGACGGCGGTCGTGGAAATCGTGAGGGGACGTCTCGAAGGGCTCGGGCCCGTGACGGCTTCAGCCCTTGCACAGACCACCTCACTTCCGCGCAGCGCGATCAACTCCGCGCTCGCCGCGCTGCAGGCAGAGGGCTTCGCCATGCAGGGTCAGTTCACGACGCCCGCTGAAGCCGAGCCTGAATGGTGTGAGCGGCGCCTCCTCGCCCGCATCCATCGCTACACGGTCAAGCGCCTGCGCGCCGAGATCGAGCCCATCGCCGCGCGCGATTTTCTGCGGTTCCTGCTGGAGTGGCAGCGCGTAACGCCCGATGGACGGATGGAAGGACCGGACGCCGTGGGCGCCATCCTGGGGCAGCTCGAAGGCTTCGAGGCCCCGGCGAGCGCCTGGGAAACCGAGATCCTGCCGGCTCGCATCGGCGAGTACGAGCCGGCGTGGCTCGATGAGCAGTGTCTGTCGGGACGCTTCGTCTGGACCCGCATGGCGGCGCGCAAGGCCGATCCGGCACGCAGTGTCGCTCCGGTACGCGCGACGCCGATCACGCTGATCGCCAGGCGCAACCTGCGCCTGTGGTCGTCGCTGACCGAAGCCCTCGACGGAACGCACCTGTCTTCCAAAGCGCAGAGCGTGGCCGACTACATTCGCACGCACGGGGCCTCCTTTTTTGACGAGTTGGCCGAGGGCGCCGGGCTGCTGCCCAGTCACGCCGAGGAGGCGCTTGCGGAGCTGGTGGCGTTGGGCATCGTGAATTCCGACAGCTTCGGGGGCCTGCGTGCCCTGCTGGTCCCCTCCGATCGTCGCCGACCGGCCGCGGGCGGCAAGCGCCGCAGACGCGTTGCGCTGTTCGGGATGGATACCGCCGGCCGCTGGGCTCTCGTTCACCGGCGTCCGGTGGGCCTCGAACCCAACACTCCCGTTCAGGCCATCCGTCAGGACGACGAAACGATCGAGCACATTGCCAAAGGGTTGCTCAAGCGATGGGGCGTCGTGTTCTGGCGGTTGCTGGCGCGCGAAGCCGCATGGCTGCCGCCGTGGCGCGACCTTCTGATGTGCTACCGGCGCCTGGAGGCGCGCGGCGAAATACGTGGCGGTCGCTTTGTCGCAGGCTTCACGGGCGAGCAGTACGCACTGCCTGAAGCCATCGGGCTGCTCCGCGAGGCGCGGCGCAAGCCGAGCTCGCAACACTGCGTCTCGTTGTCAGGCGCGGACCCCCTCAACCTGGTCGGTATCCTGACTCCCGGCCCGCGATTGCCCGCCTTGAGCGGCAACCGCGTCCTCTATCGCGATGGCCTGCCCGTAGCCACTCTGTCCGGAGGCGAGGTTCGCTTCCTGGAAACCAGTCCCGGCTCGCCGCCGCCGGATGCCAAAGAGCAGTGGGAGCTCAAGAACGCGCTGTTGCGCCGGCACGTACCCGCAGTCCTGGCCGACATGGCGTAAGTCACGTGCCATGCGGCACCTGCCTGAGACGCCGTGGTCACTGCCATGCCGGCCTAATGGCGTGATCACCGCGCGTAGCCGACCAACTCCACGTATCCCCGCCCTGCTACGCTCGCTCCTGAGCGCGACGCCATCACGTCTACTGCCCCTTCCCAGTACCGCGGGCTCGTCCCCAGCTCCTGGTCCGCCAGCACGGGCTGCACGTCAGCTTCCAGCGCGAGCGAGGGGACTCTGACATGCCAGCGAGAGGGATAGCGGCCGCCGCGCGGGCTGTCCCAATAACTGCCGACAGTGATCTCGACATCGCTGCTCGACAGTGAGCGCGTCTGGCCGTCGCGATCCACCCACGTACCCGCGCTGTGCAGGTCCCGCGCACCGTCCTTGTCGCGGAGCGCGTAAAACATCAACGCACTGCCATCATCGAGCTGCAATGCGAACCAATCCCACCCTGACTCATTCGCTCCCAGCGACCCGCTACCCCACTCGCGATCTAGCCAGGCGACCCCCGACACATCGATCGGCACTCGATCGCGTATCAGATGCCCGCGGACACTGACGCGGGGAATGGAGTAGTAGTAGCTCGCAGCTCCGGGGTCGCTCGCTTTGACGCTCAAGCCGTGATCGCCGTTCAGTATCGGCGCGGCAAGCGATTGCACTTCGAGCTGCAGCTCATAGTCTTTCTGCTGCGCGTGCACGCTCCAGTGAGGACTGCCGCCGATCTGCCAATCATCGAGCCACACCCGGAAGGGATCTGCCACGGCGCCGGACAGTCCCAGCGCGTCGCGCTCATACCTCTGCGTGAAACGGAACGTGTGTCGCGCCACATCCGTCACGGCGAAGTGCCCGACGTAGACCTGCCGCGTCCGCCAGGGCGAGGCAGCCGGCGCGGCATTCAGGTGCTCCGCAGTTGAGGCGCCATCCAACGCGGCTGCCGTACCACGCGAGCCGGTGTCATCCGATGACGATGCCGCATTGCGTGTCCTGCCGACGCCGCGCGACGACGACGCATTGCGCACACCCGCGCCATCCGAAGCCACCGCACTGCGCGCGTCACCCGCCGGCGTCAACGCAACACGAAAAATCGTCAGCTCGAAGCCGAAGCGCTCGCCATCGGTCGCCGTCAGATTGCCCGTGAGATACCACCACTCCTGCCGGAAGTCCGGATGCGGACCGTGGTCCTGCGGGAATTCGAACTCACGCGGCGCCGCCGCGATTGCAAACTCCGCGAGGGATCGGCGGGACGCCGGAGGCGTCCCCAACCCGTCCCGCCCCTGTACGTCGGGGCGCAGGACATCCAGGGCGGCGTCCGGCACCGCAGCGGACGCCGCTCGGCCAAACACGCCGGCAGCGACGATCGCCACGAATGCTCCAAAAACAATGAGCGCAGCGATGGCGAGAAGGCGGTTCGCGACAGCTGCCCGTGCCACGCTCACTCCTCCCGAATCTCGACGGCAATCGGTGCGCGCGCTGCGCGCCAGGCAGGATACAAGCCCGCAACCAGCGCAGCTGTCAGCGACAGCACGAGGGCGTTCGTGAATTGGGCGGCGTTCAGATGAAGATCGATGCGCCACCCGAAGGCGCGTCGATTGATCACGTCAGTCAGCACGAGAGCGGTCAACAGCCCGGCCGGAACGGCCGCGATCATCGCCGCCAGACCCATGAAGGCGGTCTGGGTCACGATCATCACTGCGGTGCCTCCTGCCGTCAGCCCCAGCGAGCGCACGATGGCAAGCTCACGCGAGCGCTCCAGCTCCCACGCCAGCAGGGAGCTGATCAATCCGACCGCCGCAACTCCGGCGGCCAGCCAGTTCAGCACCCGAGTGATGACGAACGTGCGATCGAAGATCCGCATCGACAGGGCCCGGATATCGGCGTTGGAGCGTATGAGCAGCGCCTGCCGGCCGCGCGAGACACTCTCCAGCTCGCCGATCACAGAGGCGCTCGGCACACCCGGATCCAGATAGAAGCCCATGGACGTGACCGCATCGTCGTGCCACAACTCCCGGTAGGTGCGCAGGTCCATCAGCATGTCGCCACGATCGTTGCCGTACTCGCGGTATACCCCCGCGACCGGAAAAGGCCGCGGCCCCGACGCGGTCGACACCGTCAGGCGATCACCGATCTTGAGCTGCAGCCGCCAGGCGAGGGGCTCCGAAATCACAACTCCGCCGCGCTTGAACGAGGACCAGGTGCTCGCGGGGTCTCCTTCGGTCAGTACGTAAGTCGCGTAGCTGGGAGCTGAGAGCTGCGCGGCCTCCAGGGGGATCGGGCCCTTGGAGGTCTCGACGACAACGCGGCGGCTCATGCTGTAGTGGGCGATGCCTTTCACACCCAGGAGGGAGGGGACGAGATCCGCCTCCAGCCGCCGCTCCGGACGTCCACCTCCCGCACCTGGGGCGGTGAGATACACATCCGCCCGCATCGTCCGCTGCAGCCAGTCGTGCAACGACTCGCGGAAGCTCTCCACCATGATCGAAACACCGATCATGGCCGCAACCGCCATACCCAGGGCTGCGACCGCGACTCCGGTTCTGCTCAACGACGCCGCGATGTCGCCAAACGCCAGACGTGCAACGGGGCTCCCACGACCCAAAGCGAATGCAGCCACGCGAGCGAGCGACCGCAGCACCGCCGGCGTCAGTGCGGCCACGCTCAGAAGAAGCATGAACAGCGCGGTGAAACCAGCGAACAGGCTGCGCGTCGACAGGAACACGACTGCCCCAGCTGCGACCGCGAGCGAAGCGCTCACGATGACCAGCTTGCGAGCGAGATCGACAGCGCGCTTTTCCAGTACCGAGCGCCGCATCCCGAGCTGCGGTGTACTGCTCACTGCTTCGAATGCGGGCAGCAGCGCTGCAACCAGGGCCGTGCCGATTCCAGCGAGCACCGCTTTGACGAGCGTGATCGTCGGCAGCGTCGTCGAGTTGACCGCAACGACGAAGTAGAGATCGTTGATCGTCCGCGACACGAGATGAACCAGCTCGCGGCCAATCGCAAGCCCGAGCAGCACACCGGCGGCCGCACCCACCACTCCCAACACGAAAGCCTCACTCAGCACGATCGCAAGCACCTGTCCCGGCGTCGCCCCGAGCGCCCGAAGAATGCCGATGCTGCGCCGGCGTTGCACGACCGCAAAACTGATGGCGCCGTAGATCAGCAGCGTGCTCACCAGCAGGGCCAGCAGGCTCATGGCCTTCAGGTTGGTCGTAAACGCCGCCGTCATATCGAGGTTCTCGCGCGAGCGGCTCTGCGTCTCCTGCAACTCGACACCCGGAGGCAGGTTGGCACGCACGGCGGCCAGGATGCGCGCAGAATCGGGGCCATCCGGGACCCGGACATCGATCCGTGAGAGCCGCCCGGGTACGCCCATCCACTCCTGCGCCTGCGCGATGTCGGTCAACAGCAGCGCGTCGTAACCGCCACCTTCATCGTGCAGTGTCGCCAGCAGTACGCCGGTGAGCGTCCTGCCGCCAACGTCCACATCGAACGACTGTCCCTGCGTGAGCCCGAGATCAGCGGCCGTGCGTGCCGACATCACAACCGTGCCCGGCCGGGTGAACCACTGGCGCAGGTCGGCATCGGGTACTTTCAACGACTCGGCGGGCGTCTGAGCCTCGCCGACAGCATCCGCTACCGCCTCTGTGCGGGCGTTGAGACCGGCAGTCGCCAGAGGATCCAGCCCGACGAGCTGCAAAGCACGGCTGCCAACTGTTACGTACCCCTCCACGACCGGTGCAAAGGCGGGGGGATCAGCCACGGCGGGGATGCGCAGGGTCTGCAGCTTTACATACACCTGCTCGTCGACGCCGTCGGGACCGCCGACGATCTGGTGTGTTGCCGCGCCGTTGACTGCATCCATCGACAACTCAAAAGCATGCCGGGAGCTGGCTGTGGCGATGTCCACCGCCACGATGGTTGCGACACCCACGGACAAGCCCACCAGCGCGAGAGCGAGCTGCGCCGGGTGCCGCAGAAGATGCCGGATGCTGGATGCCCACAAGGTCTGCATTCAGCCCCCCGGGGGTTGCAGTCGCCCGTCGCGTAGCTCCAGAACCCGATCGGCGTCGCGCGCCAGGCTCGTGTCGTGCGTGACCAGCAACAAGGCGGCTCCCTTGGAGCGCGCCAGAGACAACAGCAGGGGCATCACCTGCCGGGCGGTCTGCTCATCCAGATTGCCGGTCGGCTCGTCTGCCAGCAGCAGCGAGGGCTCATGCACCAGCGCGCGGGCGATGGCGACCCGTTGTTGCTCGCCGCCGGAGAGCGTATCGATGGAGCTGTGGCTGCGGTCCGCGAGCCCCACCTGCTGGAGCATGGCCTCGCTGCGGCGCCGGGCCTGCGGACCGCGCACCCCGTTGAGCTCGAGAACCAGGCGTACGTTCTCTTCCACGTCGAGCGTCGGAATGAGGTTGAAGAACTGGTACACGAATCCGATCCGCTCCCGCCGGAACAGGGTGCGGGCGGGCTCCGCGAGGCGCGCAATGTCCTGCCCGTCCACCTCCACCGAGCCGCTGTCGGGACGGTCGATGCCGCTGATCACGTTGAGGAGAGTCGACTTCCCCGAGCCGCTGCGGCCCAGAATCGCGACCGTCTCGCCGTCGCGGATCTGCGCGTCGGCACCGTCGAGTACACGGTGAGTACGCTCGCCCTCGCGGTAGGCACGGCAGAGCTGACGAATGGTAAGCAGGATCGAGGGCGCCGCCACGCCAGGGGTGGTGCAGGGGCCCCTACTCTACAGCCCCCGTCCGCTGTGCGCATTTGGCGACGCTCCGCTTCCCGCCGATCCCTCGCGGGATTGGCGACGCCTCCGGTGGGCGACCGCTCCGCTCACCGCCGATTGCTCCCGCAATTCCCGCCGATCCCTCGCGGGATTGGCGACAGTACGGCGCCTTTTTGGCAAAAACAGCAGCAAGGCCCACCCCGATAGGCGACACTGTCGGCCCGCCGCGGCCGGTCAGCCGTGGCACCCACTGATCTCCTAAAGGTGAATCATGAACGTTGCTGTCCATCAGCGAAGAACCCTGCGCGCGGGTCTGTCTCGGCAGGGATGGATATGTGCCGTGTTGGCCGGGACGCTGTTCGCCGGCGTCGCGCAGACGCAGGCCCAGGAATCCGGCAGCGCGAAACCCCAGGCAGCCGCCCCAGCGGCGAAGAAGTCCGCCGCACACGCGAAAGCCGCTGCCGGGGCCACCGACGCGAAGTCCTCGGCCAGCTACAGCATCGGCCTCTCGATGGGAACATCGCTGCGCCAGACGGGCCTTTCCAGCGAGACCGTCTCCGTGGAAAAAATCGCCCAGGGCATTCGCGATTCCCTCAGCGGCAAGGTCAAACTGACACCTCAGGATCAGCAGAACGTCCAGACTGCCGTGGTCGCGGCTCGGACGAGCATGCTCGACAAGAACCATCGCGCCGCCGCTGCGTTCCTTGCGGAGAACGCCAAGAAGCAGGACGTAGTGACCACCAAGAGCGGGCTGCAGTACAAGGTCGTCTCGCCGGGCAACGGCACGCCTCCTGCGGCGACCGATGAAGTCTCGGTCAACTACAAGGGCAGCCTGCTGGATGGGACGGTGTTCGACACCTCGGAGAGGAACGGCGGACCGGTCAGTTTCCCCGTCAACCGCGTGATTCCCGGTTGGACCGAGGCCCTGCAGCTGATGAAGCCGGGCGCCAAGTATCAGCTCTTCATCCCGCCGAACCTGGCCTACGACGAGCGCTCTCCAAGCCCGGAGATCCCGCCCGGCTCGATGCTGGTGTTCGATGTCGAGCTGGTGAGCGTGAAGCACCCGACACCCGCCGCTGCGTCGCCGGCCCATCCGCCGGCCGCTAAATAAGCCCATCCCCTTCAGCCGCCGCTGCGCGACAGCGGCGGCTGAACGCTCTCAAGCATTCGCCCCCGGATCGAAGCGCATGGGCTTGGTGACGCCCATGCGTGTGAGCTCGCGACGCAGGGTCTCGGCCAACTCGGCAAAAGACGCACGATCGAAGGCCGGCGCGGCCTCCCAGTCGTAAGTCCACGGGTGTGCGGTGCGGTACGTCTCCGGTTCGTCCAGGTAGCGCGGAATCACGTGCGCGTGCAGCGCGGGATCCTGGTTCCCGAAAATCGCATAGTTGATGCGAACAGCCCCGGTAGCCTTCAGCAGGGCGTCCCCTATCCGCGTCATGTCGATCAGGAACTGAGTGCGTTCCTTGGTACCGAGCGCATTGAGCGTCGGCACCACCGGATCCGGCATCAACAGCACGTAGCCGCGCACGAACTGCCGCTCCCCGAACAGCGCCCACCCCGAGAACAGCCGAGTGATTACCCGCGGCTCACGTCCCTCGCGCGCATCGCTCACCTGGCGGTGAATGGGCGTCTCCGGCTCCAGCAGCGGTTCGTTCTTCATGCGACCTCGGATGAGCGGAACACGAAGTAGACGGCGCCCAGAATACACAAACCCGCCCACAAGTAATCCAGCTTGAAGGGCTTGTGCATGTAAAACATCGCAAAGGGCACGAACACCGTGAGCGTAATGCACTCCTGCAGGATCTTCAGCTGCCCCAGGGAGAGCTGCGTGTAGCCGATGCGGTTGGCCGGTACCTGCAGCAGATACTCGAAGAGTGCGATTCCCCAGCTGGCGAGCGCGGCCACGTACCAGGGGCGGCCCGAGAGATTCTTCAGGTGCGCGTACCAGGCGAACGTCATGAAAACGTTCGACCCGATCAGCAGCAGTGTCGTCGGCACCACAGCCGGCATACCACTCTCCTCGAGGGCGTCGGAATCAGCAATCCACCTTCAGGGCCCGCAGCGCCGCGACGGTCGGCTCATACCCGCTATGGACGATGCCGTGCCAGCCACGGGCCCGCGCAGCACTGACGTTCTCGGCGCGGTCGTCGATGAAAACGGTCTTCGCGGGAGTGAGACTGAAGCGGCGCTCGGCTTCCAGGTAAATCCCCGCGTGCGGCTTCATCACACCGGCCAGGTAGGACAGCAGCACCCCGTGGCCGATCCGGTGCAGGCTGTACTCGCGGGACAGATGGGCCCAGTGGATGTCACCGACGTTGGACATCAGGTACACGCGATAGTGCTCGCTCAGCCGGTGCGCCAGATTCACCATCGGCGGATGCAGCTGGAACATGTCGACCCACTTGGCCTGCAGGCGCTCGAGGGCCGGAGATCGCTCGGCGAGCGCCGCCATGCGGGCCAGCAAGCCCCCGCCATCCAGGCGCCCGCACTCATGGTCCTCGAGCGTGACGCTTGCGCACAGCGCTTCGATATTCTCGACGCGCGCCCCGTGCTCGGTCAGAAAATCGATGATCGGCTGGGGATGCAGGTCCACCAGCACCCGGCCGACATCGAAAACAATGTTATGGATCAAGCGCTCCGCCCCCCAAGCCCTGTGCGCCGGTCATTCTTCTTGCCACTTTCGTACTCTACCGGTGTCGATGTGGATGAAATTCGAGCCGGTGTCAATCTCACCGGCACCGGCAATCCCCGCGGGCAGCGCCGCTATTGCCAGGGCGTGCCGCAGAAACTCGCCTCGAGAGCGCTCATCCGGCCCGCCTCAGGGGCTCTCCAGCACCTGTCCCGCATCGCCGGCCTGCATGTTGACCGTCACGACGGTCGCCTTGGGAAAGAAGTTGAACTCCGAAGCGCTCGCCCAGGTGTAGGCCCCCATCGCCCGCCCGACGATGAGGTCGCCCGCCTTGAGCTCCGGCAGCATGAGGTTCTCGGCAATCACATCGATGCTGTCGCACGTGGGACCGGCGAGCACCGAAGGCAGCCGCTCGCCGACATCGCGGAGCGGCTCGACGGGATAGCGTGCGTGATCGTAGAGCTGGCCGCTGTAGGATCCGTACAGGCCATCGTCCAGGTAGTACCACCAGTGGCCTTCGCGGCGTGCGCGTCCCATGACTGAGGCAACGCCGATCGCGGCCGGCCCGATGATGTAGCGGCCCGGCTCCGCGATGATGCGCACCCGCTTGGGTATCTTGGCCAGGGCCGCTCGCAGCGGCGCGCAGAAGCGGCCGATGTCCTGCACCGGCTGTCCGTAATCGATCGGGAATCCCCCGCCGATGTCGAGCGTATCGAAGCGGCCGAGCTTCTCCTTGCGGGCGGCGGCCATCAGCTGCGCGCACGCCTGAATGGCTTCCACGTGCTTGGCGGAGTCGACGGCCTGCGAGCCCACGTGGAACGACAGCCCGCGAACCTCGATCCCGAGGTCGGCCGCGAGCCGCGCGAGCGCCAGCAGATCCTCCGGGTCGCAACCGAACTTGCGCGACAGGTCGCACATCGCACCGGGCGACCTGAACGAGACGCGCAACAACAGCTCGGCGCTTTCGGTGTGCCGCGCGAACTTACGCACCTCGTCGGGATTGTCGGCCACGAAGGTCCGGACGCCGAACGCGATTGCGTTGCGGATGTCCTGCTCGCGCTTGATCGGATGAGTGTGGATACAACGCTCGGGAACCACGCCGAGCCGCTGCACCAGTTGCACTTCGCCGGTCGTGGCGAGATCCAGATAGCCGTCTTCCGCCAGCACCGTCTGCACGACGGCGGCGTGCGGCATGGGCTTCAAGGCGTAGTGAAGGTCGACGCCGGGAAGGGCCTTGCGGAGTTTTCTGAATTGCGTGCGCACCCGTTGGCAGTCGAGCACCAGCAGCGGCGAGCCGAACTGCCGGACCAGGCGTCGGATCTCTGCAGGCTGAAAAGGATCGATGAAGGGTGTAGGGCGAACCCGGCGTTTCATTGCTATCGTTGTACTGCCGCAAGGCGCCTTCGGCCCACCACGGGCCAGCCCACCATGGGCCAGCGCTTTCCGCGAGTTATGGGAGCACCGCCATCACGCCGCTGTCATCGCCCGCGCTCACGCTGGTCGCGGCACGCAACAACCGGTCGCGGATCGCATCCCAGCGCTCGCCTTCCGGCACATCCTGCACCAGGATCTGCTGGCAACCCGCCCGGTCGAGCGTGCGCAGGTTCGCGTACAGGTCGTGGCCGTACTGCTCCGGCCGGCGGCCTGCGTTGATCCAGGTGACGTACTTGTGCGACTTGAGCGGCAGCCGTTGGGCAAGCACGGCGACGCGCCGCCCGCCCTCGGAGAGGGATGCGGCATGCGCGTCGATCTCGCCGGCGGGAATGATGGTCATGGGGGTCAGGGGCGCGTAATGCGAGCGTGCATCGCCCGGAACGCGCGGCGACTCGAGATTGGCGCCGATCTGCAGATCTCCAACCACCTGCCTGAGCTGGCTGGCGGTCACCGCTCCGGGGCGAAGCAATCGGACACTGTCGCCCTCGAAGGCGACGATGGTCGACTCCAGGCCGATCTGGCACTCACCGCCGTCCAGGATCACCTTGACGGCATCTCCCAGCTCATCGCGCACGTGCTCCGGGCGCGTCGGCGACAGCCGGCCATAGCGATTGGCGGAAGGAGCGGCGAGGCCGCCGCCAAAAGCCGTCAGGAGCTGCTGGGCCATGGGATGTTGGGGAACCCGGATGGCGACCGTGTCCTGCCCGCCCGTAACGATATCGTGAACGTTCGGGGCGCGCGGCAGCACCATCGTCAGAGGTCCCGGCCAGAAATGTTCGGCGAGGCGCGTGGCGTTATCCGGCACCTCGCGCACCCAGCGATGCAGGAACCGCGGGCTGTCCAGGTGAACGATGACGGGATGGGTGATCGGGCGAGCCTTGGCCTCGAAAACCTTGCGCACGGCGGCGGGGTTCTGCGCATTTGCGCCCAACCCGTAGACGGTCTCCGTCGGAAAGGCCACGAGCTCGCCGTCGCGCAACGCCTGGACGGCGGTCTCGATCTCAACCTGGGTAGCCCTGACTATTCGCACCATGGTGCGTGAGATTCTAGCAGTCGCCGACCGCCGCTCGGTGTGCCGTCTCCCCAAACCCTCGGATCTGTTCCACAAATTTCATACCCGAGCAGCCGCGACGGCGCCATTCGCCGGGATCCGCGATACCACGGGCCTCCATTCGGCGCTCCCATGCCGCCCGTCGTTGGTCGGCCGCCCCGTGAACGTCGCGGGGAGCCGACACCCGGGTGTCAGCCGCAGCGATCTACGGCCCCGGCCCAGCTCCCCCTCCCCGCCTATCCTGCGCGATGCGGGGCGTCGCAAGCTCACGGCAGCGAATGGCGCTGCCACCCACTCGGGCTCTGGACGAGCTCGTAGGTCGGCCAGTAATGCTCGTCGAGCTTCAGCGTGATGACTTCCGGGGCATTGTTCCAGGTGATGGTCTTCAGCCGCACCGAGGAGCGATCCTGCCTGCCGCGCACGGCCGCGAGGAAAGCATCCAGGTTGGGTGT
>Ga0105240_10008326_pt1 | contig 14839 bp, 14 predicted proteins | sample KBSC54metaG_FD_80426 | JGI IMG/M metagenome (GOLD analysis project Ga0105240, IMG submission 80426) | Corn rhizosphere microbial communities from Kellogg Biological Station, Michigan, USA - KBS C5-4 metaG | ecosystem: Host-associated > Plants > Roots > Rhizosphere > Soil | place: Michigan, USA... | reverse complement strand
GCCCGTTTACGGATGCTTACCATGCGAACCGGTAGCGTTTGCCTAGGGCTTTTTCGTCAAGCATATAAAACCTGTTGGAGTTCATATAGCTGCACCTTCGCTGGAGACGTCTTCGTCCAGGCAAGGGACGCTTCGATGTTCCTCGGAAGCTGAAAGGCGAGCACCTGCATTTTCCATGATGAAGTCTATTGTCCAGCTCGTGCAACGCGACGTAACCCGCGGGGTCGCCGGCACCATCCTCCTCAAGGTTGGCAGCGGCGGGCTTGCGTTCGCGATGTTTTCCTTGGCAGCGCGGACGATGACTCCTGACGGGTTTGGGCTTTTCGCAACATGGCTGAGCGTCGCGCAGATCGCATCCGTGATCGGACTGCTCGGGCAGGAACTGGTGCTGGTGCGTTTTCTCAACGAGTATCGCGTGCAGGGAGCGAAGGGCCTTACCAAGGGCGTGCTGGTTTTCTGTGTGGTGGCGGCGGCGGCGGCAACGATTGTCGTGGCAGCGGTGATTGCTGCGGCCGGCGGCATCCGCGGAGAGTCCGTGTTGCTGGTTTTGGCCGTCGTTGCCTTCATGGTCGTCAATTCCGGACTCATGTTGGGCAGCCAAATTGCGCGCGCGCTCGTCAGCATTCTGATGGGCGAGGGCAACCGGGAATTTTTCTGGCGCATCATCGTCGTGGTCCTGCTGCTGGTCGTACTGTTCGCTCACCGGAAGATCAGCCCGGACGAAATGTTCATGCTGATGTCCGCTGCCATGCTGCTCGGGCTGATCGTTCAGATCATGTCGATTGCTGTTGCCTTGCCGGATGTCCATGCGGCGGACGCCGAGTACGAGGCCAGCCGCTGGACCGCCAGCGGGCTTCGCTTCTGGCTGTCTTCGATTCTGGAGGCAGCCAACCAATATTTCGATGTGATCCTGATCTATTGGTTATTGGATTCGACGACGGCGGGAGTTTATTTCGCCGCCTCCCGTCTTGCGAACCTTTTTGCGATGCTTTCCGCCGCTCTATATACGTTCGCGGCACGCCGCCTGCCTGTGCTGTATTTCAGCAAGAACCATCATGAATTCGAGCATACCCTCGTGCTGATGGCCGAAGTCACGGCGCTCTGCGTATTGAGTGGGCTGGTGATCATCTGCGTCGGAGCGCCCTATCTTCTCGGCCTGTTCGGGCCCGCCTTTGTCGAGCAGAAATGGACGCTGATCGTGCTGGCGCTCGGTACGGCGTTTCAAGCGGCCGGCGGTCCCGCTGCGGCGATCATTCAGCTTACCGGACGCGAGAGCAGTTATGTGCCCGTGGTCGGCACCAATGTGGTGCTGAGGCTTATTGGATTTTTCATCCTGATTCCCTGGTTCGGGGTGTTAGGCGCAGCCGCGGCAGCCACGCTGGCGCTGGGCGTGACGACGGTTATCCTCAACGTGATTTGCCGCCGCTGGACCGGCGTCGATCCATCGATCTTGGTACTTCTCAGGCTTTCCGGCTGGAAAACCAGGTCTGGTTCGACCGCCGCCGTGGATCCGAACGTCTAGCGATTTCGTCTCATCTGGTCGGGTGTGGCGTGAGTTCGCCGGTCGCCAAGCAACGCTTTCAGCGCTTCAGCGTCAATCTGGCCGGACTTGTCGTCGAGCAGCCCGAACCCCTGTGAAAGCTCCCAGTGCGTCCAGCCCCAGCAGTGCTGTTCGGCAAAGGACGCAACCGACGAAAGCCAGCGAAGCCGGCTTTGCCGGGGCGCGCCCGCTTTCAATACGCCGAATTCGTTGATGATGATGGGACGAGAAAATTGCTGCTGCCAGGCCACGGCGGGCTCCAGCCAATGGTCGATCCCCTTGTCCGGTATCGCCCGGTCCAGGGTCGCAAGCGACGCCGCATCGTTGTCGGCCGCTAGCTGTTGCCGAAGGCTCTGGACGTCCGAATCCCCGGGACGAAAAGGATAGGGCAGGCCGCGGATATAGTGCAGCGGGTCCTTCGGATCCCAATGCGCCTGATGGGTGAAGACCATCGGGTCGTAAAAATGGATGGCGTAAACGACATTGGGGTCGCTCAGAGGCTGAAAACCGGGCAAGGAGTCCGCGCGTTGCCAGTTGACGGGGCCGACGATCAGCGTGGTGCGCGGCAGCAATTGCCGCACGAAGGACGAGAGTTCCTCGACCTCGCCTTGCCATCTTGCGGCCTCGAGATCGGGTTCGTTCAACAACTCTGCGAAAACCCGGTCCACCGGATGATGCCGCATGATCTCGGCAAGTTCGCGCCATGCGTCCTTCATGGCCTCCATCGCAGGCGTCGGTTCTTCGCGATGAAGCCGGTTGAATGGGTCTCCGGGGTGCAAATCCACGGACACCGAATAACCGAGCGAGACGAGCGTCGCGATCGCGCCGTCGAGCGCGTGAAGTACCGCGTTCCGACCGGCGTCGGTGCCAAATCGTGGCATGATCTGCTCGGCCGGCACCGGCAGGCGGACGTGGGTCATGCCGTCCTTGCGAAGCTGCCGCAGCAGCGCCACGGGCGGCGGTGAGGCCTTGCCATTGATCCAGCCGTCCGCGTTAAAGCCGCGAGCGAGCGCATCGATACGCGGGGCGGGAACGTCATGTGTCAGTAGGGGGCAGGCCCCGGCGGCCTGTGCGAAAGCCACGATCGCCGGAATGAAAACGCTCAGCCGCTTCATGTTTTCGCGCCCGTCATGTGGATTCGCCGACTCGCTCAAATGGCTGTTCGCCGACGCGCGTTCCGATGTCACTCACCCCGCCTGGCTGGCTATCCTGAGATCGCACCCTCGGTCCGGGCCGCTATGGGCAGGGTGTCCTGATTGATCACGATGCCGAGCGCGGCGGATTCCGATCCCGACAGCAAGTCATGAGCGCTCTCGATGGCAAGGCGGTCGGCGCTCGGGTTTCCGGTAACCATGACGACGAGGTCGGCATGCTCGAGCAGCCCAGCCATCTCCGGCTGCGGGCGGAATGGCGGCGCATCGATTACGATCAGGTCGAAGTCCGAGCGAATGTCGTCCCCGGCGGGCGCAGGGTTATTCTGGCTGTTGCGCAGCAACTGGTTGACCGAACGCAGGCTCGCCCTCGATGCCTGATACCGCGGAGCGGTCCTCGCAGTGGTCTCGGTGGCCGCTTGAGGCGAGGCGGTAATGTCGGGCCGAATTTCAATGAGGGCGCTGATCAGCTTGCTGTTGAGAGCGGCCAGATTGAGCGATTGCGCAACCGTGCTGGCGCCGGCGCCGGCTTCCAGGCCAGTCACAATGATGACTTTGCCGCGGTTGCCCGGCTCGCACCCGATCTCGTGAAGCAGCGGCGCGAGATAGGCGCTCACATCGAGTTTTCCGATCGAAACGATCGGCTTTTGCCAGACGCTTTCTCTCACTTGCCGCGGCAGCAGGCGGGGGATGGTCGCCCAGACTGGAATATCGAGCCGTGGTTTTGCCGGGGCGGCAACCGCAGGCGAGATCTTCGGCGCTTTCGGCTCCTTCCGCAGCGGCAGCAATTTCTCGGTTTTCAGGAGCGCTACCAAAGCACCCGAAATCAGCAACGAAGCCAGCGCGAGCGCGGCGAGCAAGAGTACGAGGGGCGGCCGGCTCGACCGGACCGGCGGGGTCGCCGGAGAGGCAATCTTGGCCTGCGAGGTCTGAAGAAGGCGCTGCTCGTTGGTGGTCTTGTAGCGCGACAGGAATTGCTCGTAGATGTTCCTGTTGGCATCCGCGTCGCGCTGAAGCTCCTGCAACTTCACGAAAACCTCGCCGTCGACAAGAAATTCCTGCTCGGCGGACTTCAGTTGAGCCTCCAGCGCTTTCTGTTGCTCAAGCAGCGATTCATACTCGGACCGCGCGCTGTCGATATTGCGCCTCCGCTCGGTTTCGATCTGCTTGTTGAGCTCGCTGAGTTGGCTGCTCAAGATCACGAGATCGGGATGGCGGTCGCCGAGCACTGCGCGCTTCTGCGCGATCTGATCAATCAGCGCGGAGCGCTGCGCGCGCAAGGCCGTCAGGAGGTCCTGCTTGATTGGAGCTTCCACGTTGGCCTTGAGGTCACGCTGGGCCTGCTGATAGCGGCTTTTGGCTTCCTCGGTACGCAGCCGCGCCGCCGAGACCTGCTGGGTAAGGTCGGTGACGCGAAGTTGTTGGGTTGTGCCATCGCGCCCGGTATTGACGATCTTGTGATCACGGCGAAACGCGGCGACCGCATCCTCCGTTGTCCTCAGTTGATTGCTGAGCGTCTTGAGGCGGCTATTGAGCCAGTCCGCTGCGTCGTCGGTGGCATTCGTGCGTGCTTCGGTCTGGTAGGCGACGAAAGCTTCGGCGACCCCGTTGGCGTAGTAAGCAGCCTTTTGCGGATTGTTCGAGGAGACTGTCATGGCGATGACATAGGTCAGGCCGCGGCGGGAAATATCGAGGCGGTTGCGGAATTTTTCGAGGAGCTTCGAAGGATCGGTCTCACTGCCGGCGATATCCTCGTCGCTCGCGATCTTGAGCCGTTCGACCAGCGGCCGCAGGAACCCGTCCGACTTGGCTATTTCGATCAGGCTCTGCAGCGCGGCCGCGTCCTGACCGATGCCGGGCAAGACGTCCTGCTCCGTAGTAACCCGCTGCTCCCGGGGATCGACGACCACCAGCGCCGTTGCGACAAATCGCACCGGCATGACCAGCAGAATGAGGAGACCGATGGAAAACAAGGCCGCGGCGATCAGAAGGATGCGGCGGCCATTGTCACGGAGAAACGCAATCGTCCCGGCAACGGTCAGCGAGCCCTTCAGCAGTTCAGGCCGTCGCAATGATCTTTCGGCGCGGGTAAGGCCAGGAGTTTCCCAGGACGCGGGATCCGTTGCCCGGGTCGAACTGGCCTGGGTCGCCTGGTCAGCGAACGTCATAGGGGCTTACTCAACTCGACAACGGACCTAAAGAAGTTCCGCTAATGTAAATATCTATAGTTAAGCGACGGTTACTCGACGGATTTGGACCGCGAGGACCAAAGCGCCACTTTGACGCTTGAAACGGCTGGGGGGCGCGGTTCCGGCCAAACATGGATTAACCGCGTCATGTTCTATCCGGTGTGCTGTCGATCGCGCCGTGATAGGAGCCTTTGACTGCTCCAGCCATGAGACGCCAGTGACGCTTGCCACGCCAGATGCAAAACCGCGCGCGTTTTTCGATCAAGGAAATCCCGTCCAGAGCGGGACGGTAGTCCCTGTGACGCAACGCCAGGCATTGCGGAGCAAGAGGACGACGAGGCGGATTCTTCTCCTCCAGACCCAGGCCGAGAACGCAGGCGCCCAGGAGATTACCCGGCTCGTCGGGGCCGGCCTGACAGCGGCGGGCTATGAAGTTTACAACCTGTTCTTCTTTCGCAAATCGGCGTCGTTCGACGCGCCGCCCAACACGATCTACTGCTCACTGAGCCGGCCCGGCAATCCATGGGCGCTGTTGAAGTTTCTGTGGCAATTGGGGCGGCAGATCAGGCGCGTGCGACCGGATGCGGTGCTGACATTTCAGCATTATGGCAACACGATTGGCGGGGCCGTCTCCCGGCTGGTCAGCCCGGCGCCCGTCATCGCCAACCAGGTCTCGTCGAACCTGGCGATGGGCCGGGCGGTCCGCGCCGTCGATATCGTCATGGGTGCGCTCGGAGTGTTCAAGGTGATAACGCTCAACTCGCATCAGATGGCGCGCGAATATGCGCGGTATCCCGCGAGCTACCGTTCGCGGATGAAGTATGTTGCGCATGGCTTCGACGACAAATCCTTGGACATCTCGAAGCAGGAGGCGCGGCGGCAATTCGATCTGCCGCTTGATGCCGTTCTGCTCGGCTGTAGCGCCCGCCTGCATCCGGACAAGCGCCTCGACTCCGCCATTCGGCTGCTGGCAGGCGAAACTTCATGGCATCTCGTGCTCGCCGGCCAAGGTCCGGAAGAGGCACGATTGAAGTTTCTCGCCGAGGAGCTGAAAGTGTCGGAGCGGGTGCATTTTCTGGGAGAACTGTCACCGAGGCGAGTGGGGGAGTTTCTCGCCTGTCTCGATGTGTTCGTTTTCCCCTCTCGCGCCGAGACGTTCGGCCTGGCAACCGTCGAAGCCGCCAGTGCCGGGGTTCCCTGCGTCGTGAACGACCTCCCGGTCCTGCGGGAGGTATTGTCGTTTGACGGCAAGCCTGCGGCGCTGTTCGTTGACGCATTGGACACAGTGAAATTTTCGGCAGCCGTTTCGAACATTCTCAAAGACGAGCGTCTGCGAGCGGAATTGCGCCGGAACGCGGCGGGCCTCAAGTCGCGCTATTCGGTGCAGGCGATGGTGGACGCCTATCTGGAAATTATCGGGACGCTATAGTCGCAGTCGGTGGGCATGATCGTTGAATTTCGGTGTGAGCGCGAACGGGCCCGGCGTTGGATGGCCGATCCGGTGCTTAATGCGGACAACCAGCGTGTCGGCATACAGATTGCCTGGGTCCCGGCGGGAGTGCTGACGCCCTCTGGACTCGATTCACTCTTCGAACTCGAACGGATGGTCCTGCGCAAGGGCAAGGCTGGCGGTGCGGACAGGCTGAAGAACATTCCGAACGCAAGACGGCTCGGCGAGCCCGATGTCATCGTCGACTTTACGACCGCAAGCCGCGACAACACCCATCCGGCTGCCCGCTATCTGCGTCCGATGTTCAACGGGGCGGCTGGCGAAGACGCGGCACTGGCGGCTGTCCTCGCCGGTGATTTGCCAGTCATTGAGATCGTCGACGAGAGCGATGGCAGGGTACTCGATCGCGGTCATCCATCGGCGGAAATGGCGGCCGGCCTGAGCGGCGCGCTTGAGACGGTGATGGCGCGGACCATGACGTTGCTTGCCGCGGTATTATCCGGAGCGCCGCGCATCGTGCCTCAACTAGCCTATGCCCCTGGCGTCCGTCCGCCGAGGACGCCGGCTATTTTCGTCGCGCGTGGACTCGCCTTTTCGATCGCGAGGGAGATTTACCGTCTCTGCTGCTATGCACCGCACTGGCATGTCGGCTGGCGATACAGCCCCGACGTCGAGGTCTGGAAGACCGGGAATTTGTCCGGGCCGGAGTGGAATGTGTTGCGCGATCCCGGGTACCGCTTTTACGCCGATCCTTTTCCTATCACCTGGAAGGGTCGCACTTTCGTGTTCTTTGAGGACCTCGATCACCGCGTTGGCAAGGGCGTCATTTCCGCGATCGAATTCGACGGTACCGGACCTGTCGGGGAAGTCATTCCCGTGCTGGAGGAATCCTGTCACCTGTCGTACCCGTTTCTCATCGAGCACGATGGTGAATTGTGGATGATTCCGGAGACCACCGGCAATCGCGATGTCGCACTCTACAAATGCATCCGTTATCCCGACAAATGGGAGCGGCACACCACGCTGCTTTCGGGACTCGAACTGGCGGACGTAACCATTACGCGGCACAACGGACGGTATTATCTGTTCGGCGTATCCTATGACGGCAGGGGCGGATATTCCGACACGCTGGCCATTTATCATGCAGAGGATTTGCTCGGCCCCTGGCTACCCCACGCCAGCAATCCGGTCCTAATCGATCGCTCGGGTGCAAGACCCGCGGGAAATTTCGTTGTGATCGGTCAAAGCCTGTGGCGACCGGTGCAGGACTGCATCACGGGATATGGTGGTGCGCTCGGCCTGGCCGAAATCACCGAATTGTCTCCGACGAGCTTCAGTCAAATTGTCCGCCATTCGATTCGGCCGGGTCCGTCCTGGCCCGGACGAAAACTCCATACGCTCAATCGCTGCGGATCTCTGGAGGTGATCGACGGCGCCAGGATCCAGCCAAAGATTTCGGCGTTTGCTCCAAGCCACTGAGCCGGGCCGATCGACAGGGCCTCTTGGCGAGTGGAAAAGGCCATTGTCGCATGAGGCCAATTGGCCAAGTGTGGCAGCGATGACACGGTCGTGCAGAACTGCCACAGCTCGCAGGATAGTGCAGTCGTTCCGCCTCTGTTCGCAAGAGTTCATGATTGCGTTTGCTGCAACGGCATATGATCTCGCGCGGGTCGAGGGCAACGATTGAATGCTGCCGTGAGGGAGCCAACATGCCAGCCTATATTCACCAGCACGACAAGATCGAACCGGCTTTCATCATTTGCCCGAGCTGCGTCGGAATTCCGATGTACGTGCGGGACGTCGAACCGCACTGGAGCATGGCGAAGATCGACTTCGTCTATGAATGTTCGGATTGCGGCGCCGAAATGCGTCACACGGTCGTCAAGCCGCAGCATCGGCACTAGGTCATACGCTTCAATTTTGCTGTGGGGCTCTCAGGGCGAATTTACGGTTTAGCCCCTGTGCCTCTCGCAACGGCGCTGGTTGACAGAGGCTGATTGTGTCAGCCGCGATGTTGCGGGCGGAAAGCCGGAAGGCCCGGGCGCTATCACGACTCCGCACGATCGACGGGAATTGCCTCCCCGCGGAATCCCCAGAGCAACAGCGCGACGGCTAGAATAATCGCCAGACCGATGGCCATAAAGCCTGCGGTGACCAGAGCTTCCTGCCACGGCGAAGCGTGTTGGCCCGCACCCGTGATAGGCGACAGCGCAGCCGTCCCAAAGATGGCTGCAAGTGTAGTCACAGCCCAGTTGCCATAGGTTCCGCCGAGTAGAGCCCAATAGGCGGTCATGCGCGCCCGGACCGGCAGGTTAACCTCCGGCCAGGCGGCGCCAACCGCGAGCAGGAAGGTGCCGTTCATCACCCCCTCGAGGTGCGCGGCTAGCGCCATCCTCACATTGGCGAAGTGCTCTTCGACGAGACCGGTGAGCAGGCCGATCAGGAAAAGCGCCATGCCGTGGAAGAAAAGTTTCCGCCGATGATTCATGTGGCCCCCTCCATGAAGTAAGAGCTCGGCCCCGCCGGGCCGGGTAGGGAAAGATCGTTGGGATCGCTAGCCTTCCTATCTGGAAATGTCCGGCTGAGTCTTCGGCAGATGATACCGCGCCCTAAGCCTTCTCTATCTTCCGCACCACGCCGGGGCGGCCCGGCGCACATTCGAGGCTGGCCCGGTCCCACTTGCCCCCCGAGGCCGCAGCCTCATAACTCGTCTGCAGGAATTGCTGCAAAGTGCGGTCAGGATTGTGGGAAGCGCGAACCGCCTCATAGGGAAGGATGAATTCTCCGAGCTCCTCGCTGAAGAATGCCGCATCCGGCCGAAGCTTGGCCTGGCGGAAACCTGGCGGTTCGGGATAGGCATAGGAATAGAACGCCGGATAATCGATGACGCCGCTGCCGGGCCAGAAGCCGGCGCTGCTGACCTCATGCGAATAGGCTTCGCGCGCAACGGCATCGGCTAAATGTGGAATCCCGCCTGGATGGTTTGGCGCGCGGCGGCCGGAAAAGCGCGTCACGGCGAGATCGAAACTTCCCCAGAAGAAATGGACCGGGCTGACCTTGCCGAGAAAGCCGGTGCGGAATGTCTTAAACACCCGATCGACATTAGCGAGGATCACAAAGAAACGGTGCGCGGCCTCGGTGTCATAGCCCGCGTGCCCGTGATCAACGGAAAAGCGGACTGGATTGGGCATCTCGTTCGGCATCGGGTTGATGCGGACCTCGATACCCAGTTCCCGCAATGCCTCCATCACCGCCGCATAGAAGGTCGCGACCGAATGGCCCTGCAACGCAAATTGCCGCGAGAGCCCGTCGCTGGTCGAGAGGATCAGCCGGTGATCAATGAAATCGAAATCGATCTGGAAGGAGCGTGCGCGATCCGGGATCGGCGAGGTGGTCAGCCCGCGCGCCGTGACATAGAGCACCACATGCCAGGAGTGATTGAGCCAGGGCGTCCGCGCCAAACGAATCTTGCCGACGATCTGCGTCCACAGATGCAGGGTAGTGTCGGTGCCGCGCCATCCATGCTGTGGCCATTCAGGCCAGAGCGCCGGTGATTGATCGTTCATGAAGCCATCATCATGCGAGCTCTGCGGCTGTGGCACTCAACCAGTTGCCCTGACGGCAGACGGCCGCACGTCGTCCGGAGTGAAGTGCATAAGGCAAACAGGCTACGACAGGCATCATGGCAGAAACTCCCGAACGGATGAAGGCGGCCCCTTTAACTAGGAGCCGCCTTTCAAGCTTCAACCGTGGAGCTTGCGGGCGGTTTCCGCAATGGCGCGCCCCTGGTAGCGCGCACCGGCCAGTTCATTCTCCGAAGGTTGCCGGCTGCCGTCGCCGCCCGCAATCGTGGTGGCGCCATAGGGCGAGCCGCCGGTAACTTCATCGAGCTTCATTTGTCCGGCAAAACCGTAATTCAATCCGACCACCGTCATTCCGAAATGCAGAAGATTGGCAATGATCGAAAACAGCGTGGTTTCCTGTCCGCCGTGTTGGGTGGCCGTGGAGGTGAAGGCGCCGCCGACCTTGCCATTCAAGGCGCCCTTGACCCAGAGGCCGCCGGCCTGATCGAGGAAGTTCGCCATCTGTGAGGTCATTCGGCCGAAGCGGGTGCCGGTGCCAACGATGATCGCATCATAATTGGCGAGGTCGTCGATCTTGGCGACGGGGGCCGCCTGATCGAGCTTGTAATGCGAGGCCTTGGCCACTTCCGGCGGAACCAGTTCAGGCACGCGCTTGATGTCGACGGTAGCGCCGGCTTCGCGGGCGCCTTCGGCCACCGCATTGGCCATTTTCTCAATATGGCCATAGGACGAATAATAGAGCACGAGAACCTTGGTCATGGATGTCTCCGGGTTGGGGTGTAATCAGGTCAATTCGCTCGGCGGGGGTCGTTTCCTGCCGGTGAAAACAAGAGGGACGAGGCTGGAGAAGCAACGCCGGCGCGCGTGTGCCGGCGTTTCATTCAGGGTTCAGGCGGCGTCCACCAGCACCAGTTCTGAATCTTCCAGGGCGGTGATTGTGAGTTTGTCCTCGTCGTGGATGGCAACACCGTCACGGGCGTTGACGCGCACGCCATTGATCTCCACCGCGCCTGTCGCGGGCACCAGATAAAGGTGCCGATTGCGGGTGGCGTCGTAGTCGGCTCTGCTGCCGGCCTTCAGGGTCGTGGCAAGGACCCGCGCATTGGCGCGGATCGGCAAGGCATCGCTATCGCCTTCGATGCCGCTGGCGATGGTGACGAACTTGCCGGACCGATCGTCTTTTGGAAACGGCTTGGCGCCCCAGGTCGGTTGTCCACCTTCTCGCTCCGGTTCGATCCAGATCTGGAAGATCCGGGTCTTGACCGGCTCCAGATTGTATTCGGCGTGGCGAATGCCACTTCCCGCGCTCATCACCTGCACGTCCCCGGCCGCGGTGCGGCCCTGGTTGCCGAGACTGTCCTGATGAGTGATGGCACCTTCGCGAACATAGGTGATGATTTCCATGTTGGCGTGAGGGTGCGGCGGAAATCCCGACTGCGGCGCGATCTCGTCGTCGTTCCATACCCGCAACGCGCCATGGCCCATGTTGTTGGGATCATAGTGGCTGCCGAAGGAGAAATGGTGCTTGGCCTTCAGCCAGCCGTGGTCGGCGCTGCCGAGTTTGTCGAAGGGCCTGATTTCGATCATCTAGAAATCTCCTCGTTGATGCCGTCAAACTAAGGTGCCCCCTCTGGCGTATAAATAGAAACTATTTAAACTGATAGTTTCCGAAAACGTTATATTGGAGCGGCGCGCATGGCCAAGCTTCCGGACTTCGAGGGCCTCGCCATTTTCGCAAAAGTCGTGGAATTGCGGTCATTTGCGGCCGCGGCGGCCGAACTTTCGTTATCCAAGGCCACGGTGTCCAAGGCTGTGGGACGCCTGGAAACGCGGCTGGGGGCCCGGTTGTTCAACCGCACTTCGCGGCGGCTGGCCTTGACCGATGCCGGCCAGAAATTGTCAGCCCGTGCTGCTTCTCTATTGGCGGATGGCGAGAGCATCGAAAATGAAGCACTGGCGCTTTCGGTGGCGCCGCGCGGTCTCGTTCGGCTGGCCGTGCCAATGTCGTTCGGCATCAAGACCATCGCGCCCTTGCTGCCGGAATTTCTCGCGCGTCATCCGGACATCTCGGTCGATATGCACCTGAGTGATGCGATGGTGGACCTGATCGGCGAAGGTTTTGATGCCGGACTGCGGATCGCGAGCTTGCCGGATTCCTCCCTGATCGCGCGCCGGCTATGCGCCATGCCACGCTATACCGTCGCCGCGCCCGCTTATCTCGATCGCCACGGCCGGCCGACGCATCCGATGCATCTGGCCCAGCATCAGTGCCTCGGCTACGCCTATCTCTCCACGCAGGGTGTCTGGCACTACAGCCATTCGTCGGGCGAAACCGCCAGTGTGCGCCCCAGGGGGCCCCTGCGCGTTAACAATGGCGAAGCGTTGATGCCCGCGCTGCTCGCAGGCCTCGGCATCGCCGATCTGCCGGAATTCATCGTCGGCGAGGCGATCGCGACAGGGCAGGTCGAGGTGGTTCTGAAAGGCTGGAAGCAGGCCGAAGGCGCGGTTCACTTGATCACCCCGCCCGGAGGCCCGCGTCCGGCGCGCGTGGAACTGCTCGCCAATTTTCTTGCCACCCATCTGGCCAAACGAAAGCCGACGCGAGCGCCGGAAGCGCCGTCGCCCGTTCGGACGAAATAAACACCGGCTGGGCGGCACGCGGCCACAATCGTCAAGGTATCGACGTGTGAGACGCATCCGTCGCAAGCGCCTCGGCGCAGACGTCGACCCATTGACCTTCGACCAATTCGGCCAGTCGCGATGGCGAAATCCGCACCGCGCTATGCGTCGACCCGGCGGCGGGCAGAACCTCGTCAAAGGCTTTCAGACCGACATCGCAATAGATCGGCAGCGGCCTCTTCAGCCCGAACGGACAGACGCCGCCCACCTCATGGCCGGTGATCTCAGCCACCTCAGGGGCATCCAGCATTTTCGGCCGGCCACCCAGGAGCGCCTTGACCTTGCGGTTGTCGAGCCGGGAGGTGCCGCTGGCCACGATCAGCACCACTCCTTCGCCCGCCTTCAAACAGAGCGTCTTCGCAATGCGTGCGGGCGCTACGCCATGGGCTTCGGCGGCGAGGATCACGGTTGCCGAACTTGCTTGGGTTTCGATGACGGCAACATCAGGTGCTTTTTCAGCAAAAAACGCGCGAACGGAGGCGACACTCATGCGACGACCGACCTTTTGGTGAAAAAACGAGATTGCCCATTGGCGTGAGGCGTTGGAAACTTCGGGCCTTGCTTCGCCCGGGAAAAGTGAATGGCCCGAAGCCGGGGACCAGCAATAAAGACAGGGAGTTCATGCCTTGCCCGCGACCTTCCGACAATGGATTTTTGCCCGCGCAATGGTCAATGACGTTCTCAGTCGTGATCAGTTCGAACTGCGGGAACTGCCGATCCCGGATCTGAAAGACGGACAGGCGCTGGTGCGGGTCAAGCTGATCAACATTCATTCCGGCACACGCGCCCGCATGGCGAACGGAATGACCAAGCTTGGCGATACCGACAAGAGCAATTATGCCTGCGCCGAGGTGATCCAGTCGCGCGACAAGACCTTCAAGGAGGGGGACGTGATCGCCTGCCAGGCCGGCTGGCAGGATTATCAGGTCATCAGCAGCGCGGATTCGTCGGTCGGCTATGGTCCGCCGAGCGAACTCGTCAAGGCGCTGAACGGCACCAACTCGCAATGGTGCTACGTGTTCAGGCCGGCGATGGTGAAGATGTGGCCCGCAGAGGTGTTGATGGACATGTTCGGCACGTCCGGCATGACCGCGTATTTTGGCTTGCGCGAATGCGGACCGCTGATGCCGGGCGACCGGGTTGCGGTCGCGGGCGCCACCGGCTCGGTCGGATCGATTGCCGCGCAACTCGCCCGGATCGCCGGCTGCCATGTGGTGGGCTTCGCCGGCGGCGCGGATCGCTGCCAATGGGTGGTCGACACGCTTGGCATCGAAAAATGCGTCGACTATCGCGCGCCTGATTTCCCGGCGCAGCTTCGTGCGGCCAGTCCCGAAGGGGTCGACGTGTTCTCCGACGGAGTCGGAGGAACGCTCACGGAAACCGTGGTCGCGATGATGAATGAGAATGGACGGCTGTTCTCCTATGGCAGCGCGGCGGCGTACTATGCCGACAAACTCCAGACACCCCAGCAGCGTCCCTCGCTGCGGCGGGCGTTCGGCATTTCGGAAAAGGTCGAAGCCATGCTCAAGCAGCGCAACATCAAATCCGAATGCTGGATCGTGGATTCTTTCTATCACGAGCGGCTGAAGGCGGAAGATGACTTATCACGCCATCTGCGCAGCGGCGCGCTCAAGCCGATCAACAATGTCGCGGAAGGCTTCGAAAACCTGCCGGAGGCGATTGTCGGACTCTATGCCAATTCCCGGTCCGGCAAGCTGCAGGTGCGGTTCGCAACCTGACATGCGCAGACCTCTGCCTCAGACAGCCCGTACCTCGGTGAAGGTCAGCGGCCGCAAGCCTTCGCCATCGAAATAGATGAAACGCAACCGTCGCCGCTGCGACACCAGGCTCGAAGGCAGCGGATCATAGCGGAAAGAGCCGCCACCGAGATGCGGGGTCAGGCTGCCGACATCGGCCAGTGCCTCGATCTCGACGCGCAGCAGGCGGAGTTCGACGCCATCGGCTGCCGTCAAGTCGAACGGAATTCGCCCAAGCCTGAGAAAGCTCACCGGGTCCGGCGCGTTCATGAAGCCTTCAATGAAGGCGGCCTCCACCTTGTCGAGATCAGGTTCGGCCGGCGTGACCGGCCGGGCGTTCGGATCGTGCGGCGTCTGCCATTGCACGGCCGAGCGGCGCGGTGCGCCATTGTGGCCTGGCCCGCCATGATCGTGCGAATGCCCATGATCGTGGGAGTGCCCGTGGGCATGGTGATGATCGTGGTCGCCATGATGGTGATGATCATGTTG
>Ga0105240_10008323_pt1 | contig 14844 bp, 10 predicted proteins | sample KBSC54metaG_FD_80426 | JGI IMG/M metagenome (GOLD analysis project Ga0105240, IMG submission 80426) | Corn rhizosphere microbial communities from Kellogg Biological Station, Michigan, USA - KBS C5-4 metaG | ecosystem: Host-associated > Plants > Roots > Rhizosphere > Soil | place: Michigan, USA... | reverse complement strand
GCGGAGTGCGCCTTGTCGATGGGATCGAAGAAGATGCGCTGCAGATCGCTTGCGATGTCGGCTCGCAGGGATGCGGCCATGCCGGCTGTTACCAGCGCAAGGATGCTGACGAGAAAAAGTCTGGATTTGTTGTACGCGGCGTGGCGATCAACCTGAACCGGGGAGGCTGCACTCATATCCTGTTGAGCATATCGCAGTCCACCCCGGTTCGGAGTTAATTCGAACGGGGAGCTACCTGCTCATGGACGCGAGGAACTCGCCGTTAGTGCGGGTTTTGGCCAGTTTGTCGAGCAAGAGCTCCATAGTTTCCACCGGAGACAACGGACTCAGCACGCGACGCAAAATGTAGACGCGATTGAGTTCGTCGGGCGGCATGAGCAGCTCTTCCTTGCGGGTGCCGCTCTTGTTGATGTCGATGGCGGGGAAGGTCCGTTTCTCGATCAGTTTGCGGTCGAGATGGATTTCCATGTTGCCGGTGCCCTTGAATTCTTCGAAAATCACGTCGTCCATACGGCTGCCGGTGTCGACAAGCGCTGTGGCGATGATGGTGAGCGAACCGCCCTCTTCGATGTTGCGCGCTGCACCGAAGAACCGCTTGGGGCGCTGGAGGGCGTTGGAATCGACGCCGCCTGAGAGCACTTTGCCGGAGGGCGGCACGATGGTGTTATAGGCGCGGGCGAGACGGGTGATGGAGTCGAGCAGGATGACCACATCCTTCTTGTGCTCAACAAGGCGTTTGGCCTTTTCGATCACCATTTCGGCGACCTGCACGTGACGCGTGGCGGGTTCGTCGAAGGTGGAACTGATGACTTCGCCGCGCACGGAACGCTGCATGTCCGTGACCTCTTCCGGGCGCTCGTCAATCAGGAGGACAATGAGCGTGACTTCCGGATGATTGGTGGTGATGGAATTGGCGATGTTCTGGAGCAACATCGTTTTGCCGGTGCGGGGCGGTGCGACGATGAGACCGCGCTGACCTTTGCCGATGGGCGTGACGAGATCCATCACACGACCCGAGAAGTTGTCCTTCACGGTTTCGAGCTTCAGGCGCTGATGCGGATAGAGCGGCGTCAGATTGTCGAAGAAGATCTTATTGCGGGCTTCCTCGGGCGGTTCGAAGTTGATGGCATCGACCTTAATCAGGGCGAAATAGCGCTCGCCTTCCTTCGGCGGGCGAATCTGGCCGGATACGGTGTCGCCGGTGCGGAGGTCGAAGCGGCGGATCTGCGAAGGCGAGACGTAAACGTCGTCGGGGCCGGGCAGATAGTTGTATTCCGGGGCGCGCAGGAAGCCGAAGCCATCGGGCAGGCATTCGAGCACACCTTCGGAGAAAATGAGACCGCTTTTTTCGGCCTGAGTTTGCAGGATTTTGAAGATCAGTTCCTGCTTACGGAAGCCGGCAGCGTTCTGAACCCCCATCTCTTTCGCGATGTTGTTCAGGTCAATAATGCTTTTGTCTTTCAGTTCGACAAGATCGAGGCGCTCACCGGTGCGGCCCTGCTGCTGTTGCGGTTTGTTACGGCGCTGCTGATTGTTTTGATGACCGCCGCCGCCCTGGTTGCCCCCACCCTGATTTCCGCCGCCCTGATTGTGGTAGTGCTGACCGCCCTGGTGCTGCGGGCGCTGCTGCTGTTGCTGGCCTTGCGGAGGCGGAGCGCTTTCTGTTGCCGCTGGTGCCGCCGGGGCAACTGGCGTTGGCGCAATTGCCTGCGGAGCAGAAGAATTCCCATCTGCCTGCGGCACGGATTGAGTTGCCACGGGCGGCGGAGCGGAAACCGGGGCTTCCACCGGCTTCATTTCGATTGGCGTCTCGGCTCTGGGGGCTTCTGTTTTAGGGGCTTCCGTCTTGGGAACGTCGGCCTTGGCGGCTTCGGCTTTCGCGCCATCGGGATGCTTCGCCCGCGGGGTGCGGTGCGGCCGCTCGTGATGGACCGGCTTGGTGGGGCCGTCCTCGGTCCTGGTCTCGGACGAAGCGGTCCTGTTTTCGGAAGAAGCGTCCCGGGCGGGCCGCTCAGCCGTCTTCTCCGGAGCCGATTGCTCCTGAGGCGGTGTGTCTACGCTAATGACTGGTGCGTTTGTGGTTGGTGTATTTTCGATATCGCTTGCCAAATTTCCCTCACTCCCCGGCCTGTTACGGCCGAGAACGGCAGCGGCTCGGCGTACTGCCGAATGGCTTTGAGTCCACGCTGCTGCTCTGCCTGATTCAGTTTGTCTATCTTGGATACGACGACGCGGTACGGGTGGCCATTGGCTTCGAGCCAAGCCTTAAGGTCGAGGTCCGTGTCCATCCAGCCTCGCCGGGCATCCAGGATTAGAAACGACAACTGTAAAGTTTTTCTCTCCCGTAAATATTGTTCAATGAGCTTCGCCCACTCCGCCTTTGAGGCCAGAGGCACGCGGGCATAGCCGTAACCGGGCAAATCGACGAAATAGAGCCGGCTGTCTATCCGATAAAAATTGATAGATTGCGTGCGGCCCGGGGTATTGCTTGTAAACGCCAGCCCCTTCTTTCCTGCGATTGCATTGATAAGGCTGGATTTGCCGACATTGCTTCGACCCAAAAACGCGACCTCTGGCATCCCATCGCTGGGAAAGTGCTCCGGGCTGTTCGCGCTAAGGATGAATTCTGAATTCAATTCTACTACAACCTGTTCCCACGAAAATTTTGATGGACGGTAGTTGGCCGGGCTAAAGGCAGGGGGAAGACTGGAAGGCTAAAACCCCAGTATAGCAGAGGGTGCGGTAACGTGGGTAGAGTGCCTGTCGAAAAGCTGCTTGGGGGCATAGCCCGTTTTCAGAAGGACGTCTACCCGCATCATCAGGACTTGTTTGAAGAACTGGCGCTGGGTCAGCGCCCGGACGCGCTATTCATCACGTGCGCGGATTCCCGTATCGACCCGTGCCTGATCACCCAGACAAATCCTGGCGAATTATTCATTTGCCGCGTGATCGGGAACATCGTGCCCCCGTATCCGGACGCCGTGGGCGGCGTCTCGGCCACCATCGAATATGCGGTGGGCGTCCTGAGGGTCCCAACCGTGATCGTATGCGGTCATACGGACTGCGGGGTGATGAAGGGGGCGCTGAATCCGGGGGCGCTGGCGGCATTTCCCAACGTCGCGCATTGGCTCAGCTATGCGGATGTGAAGCATCGCGAGGCCAATCCTGACCCTGCATTCCTGCTTCAGTTGACGGAGCACAACGTGGTCGCGCAATTGCATAATTTGCGTTCACATCCATCGGTTGCGGCACGGCTGAAAGAGGGAAATTTGGCCCTGCACGGGTGGGTTTACCACATCGGCGCGGGGATGGTTACGGCGTGGGACGATGAACGGCGCATGTTTTTGGAACCGGCGGCGGTCGCCTGAACACGCTGGCGGCACTTGAGCGATGGCAAATAAATAAACCCGGCGGTTCACTACCGATACGTCTTGTCATCCATGCGTTTGAAATCGACCCCGTCCTTCATCACGCCCAGCGTGACAATTGCAAAGTTAAAGACTTGCGTGCCCGGCTCCAAATGGCCGCCAAATGCGTTGTCCGGTGTTGCCAGCGTCACATGCGCGTGAACCCTGCCCTCGATCACATAGCCATTCATCCCGATCAAATCCGCCGGCGCGGTCGGGTCTTTCACGAACATGTTCTTCGATGGAAAATCTCTGTTGCTCACCTGATGCACCTGGTACCCGCGGACCGAGCCCGCACCCGACAGAATCACCGCATTACGTATCTTCTGCCGATTGACAATTTTATCGATCCCGGCAAGTAAGTCCGCGCCGAACTTGAACCGCAGCACCACGATGCGATCGAACTGTCCAGTAACTGCATAAACATCGGGTACCAGCGGGCTATCGGGCTTCAGATCGTCTTCCGGATTCGGGGAAGGATTCACCAGTTCTCGCCGCGTCTCCTGCGCGAAATTCGCCCGCGGCAATGCGGTGAACACCAGCAGGAGAACCAAAACCGTTCGTAAACCCATGCCTCAAGTCTAGCCACTGGTGTCCTGAGTTAGAAATTCGTCGCAAAACCAATTGTGGGGCGGGATAGCATCCCGCGCGGCGGTTGGTAACCGCCGCTCCGCCGTTCCGAAGCGTGTAAGGAGCGTTAGAAATGTAGCCCGCCAATTTAGGCGGATCACTTTTTCCGATAAGAGTGCGTCGTTTGTAGTCAACGAACTTCTAAACTCAGCACACTAGTATTGAAGAGATGCTGCGTGCCACATTCCTGTTCCTCTCGCGCAATGCACGTCTCCGGCGATTTGCCGAAACCTCGTCTGTCGCGAAGGCGCTCTCGGCGCGATTCATCGCGGGCAGCACTCTCGAGGAGGCGCTTGCTGTGTGCGTAAAAATTCGTTCTGACGGCATCGCCGCCACTCTCGACTATCTCGGCGAAAACGTAAAATCTCTTAACGAAGCCGCCGCCTGCCGGGATGTGTATCTTCGCGTTCTGGCCGGACTGCACGCAGCGGGACTCGAGCCGAACGTTTCTCTGAAACTAACGCAGTTCGGTCTGGACTTCTCCCCTGAAGCCTGCGAACAGAACGTCGCTGCGCTGGTTGAAAAGGCCGCGGAGATTGGTGGCTTTATTCGCATCGATATGGAATCGAGCGGCTATACGGATCGTACTCTGGGCATCGTCCGCCGGCTGCATGCCCGGTATGGCGCTTGCGGAACGGTGATTCAGGCCTATCTGCGGCGCAGCGAAGCCGACGTGAAGGCGCTCATCGAAGAGGGTATCCGGGTGCGACTTTGCAAAGGGGCGTATCTGGAGCCACCGGACATCGCGTTCCCGAAGAAATCCGACGTGGACAAAAATTATCGCGTGCTGGCTGAACAGTTACTCACAAATGGCCACTATCCCGCGATTGCCACGCATGACGAACGGATGATAGAAATTGTAGAGAGATTTGCGACAAATCGGGGTATCGCACGCGACCGCTTCGAGTTCCAAATGCTCTACGGTATTCGCCGCGATTTGCAAAAGCACCTTGTCGGGCAAGGCTACAGAATGCGCCTGTATGTTCCGTTCGGAGAAGCGTGGTATCCGTATTTCATGCGACGGCTGGCCGAGCGCCCCGCCAACGTGCTGTTCCTGCTCCGGAACCTTGTGAGATGAAGCCCTTCATTACCGTCGTCACCGGACTGCCTCGCTCAGGAACATCCCTGATGATGCAGATGCTCGCGGCGGGAGGAATTCCGGTGCTCACCGACGGGCTCCGCTCGCCGGACGAGGACAATCCCCGCGGTTACTTCGAATATGAACCCGTAAAACGTACCCGCGAGGACTGCGGATGGATCGACGAAGCAGAGGGAAAAGCAGTCAAAGTTGTCTATCTGCTCTTGCGGGACCTGCCAGCGGACCGTGACTACCGCGTCATCTTCATGCGCCGCGACCTTCGTGAAGTCCTCGCCAGTCAGAGCGCCATGCTGATGCGCGCCGGACGGCCCGGCATGGAATTGCCGGACGTGCGGATGGCTGCCATTTTCGATCAGCAAGTCCGCATCATGCTCGATTGGCTCGCCATTCAACCCAATTTTCGTGTCCTCGAAATCGACTACAAGCGCTGCATCGAAACACCCGCCCTTATCGCGACAATTGTGAATTCATTTCTCGGCGATACGCTCGACGAGAGCCGGATGGTGGCCATGGTGGAACCGGCCCTCTACCGTCAGGTCCATTAGATTAGAGTCAACGGAACTGGATTTAGAAGAACCTGACGCTTACCTCACCGCGCTCACTTCACGGATCCTCTCGGGTCGGGCTTCACTGCCACCGGCTTCGTCAAAGTTTGACCGCCAACCGTTAATCGCACTGTGTACGGTCCAGGCTGCAAACCTTGTGCGCCGCGGCCTCCACGCCCGCCGCCGCCTCTGCCACCGCGACCGCCGGCCGCAATCGCCGGAGCATTTCCGCCTGGATTGCACGCATCCGTGATGGAAACCGGGGCAGCGCCTCGGCCGCCACCACCCGCGCCCCGACCGCCGGGCGCGCCCAGCGCAAACCGATGCATTCCGGCCGCGGCAGACGGGGGAGGCACAGGCTGTTCCCAATACGCCTGCACGTTTAAGGTCTCGGTATCGAGGGGCGGAATCGGCGTGTCACTTGCAGCGCAGCTTCGAATGGTTCCGGCGCCGTCCACCAGTTCCAGCTTGAGCGGCTGATTTGCCGCTGACTTGAGGGAGTAGTAAACGACCACACCAGCCGGCGGGTTCGATTCCTGCGGCTCTTCGTGCGGCAGGGGAGTTCCGTTCATATTTCCGGCACGGATGGCGAAAGTCTCTCCGGGCGCAAACAGCCACGCGTTCGACGACAGGATCTGCCCGCCTTGCGCCGCGAGTTCACGAAGAGGCGTCATCTGATCCAGCACCCAGAACCCGCGCCCGTGGGTGGCGATCGCAAGATCGTCGCCATGTACCACCAGATCGCGGATCGAGGTCACTGGCATGTTGTTTTGGAGTGGCTGCCATTGCTCCCCGTCATTGAAAGAGACATAGACGCGCAGCTCCGTACCCGCATAGAGCAGGCCTTTCGCTTTCGGATCTTCCCTGACGGAATTCACATACGCGCCTTCGGGAATACCGGTCACCACATTTTTCCAGCTTTTGCCCCCATCGCGCGTTCGGTAGATGTAGGGCTTCATATCCGCCAGGCGATGCCTGTCCACCGAGGCATACGCGGTCATGGGATCGAAACGCCCCGCCTCGATCTGCGATACCTTGCTCCACGGCGTCATTTCGGGCGGAGTCACGTTTATCCATGTCTTGCCATCGTCCCGCGTGACATAGATCAAGCCATCGTCCGTGCCCGCCCACACCATGCTCGCCTGTAACGGCGAGGGCGCAAGCGCGTAAATCACGCCGAACCGGTCGGTCATTGGCTGGTCAATATCTGTTGCGGTAAGCGGGTCGAGGGTGGAGGGCACGGCGGGCTTCAGGCGCGCCAGATCGGGGCTGATCTTTTCCCAGGTCTTGCCGCGATCGCGCGATCGCATTACGAACTGATTCGAGTAATACATCGCTTCGTCCGCTTCGGAAAACACCTGCGGCAGCGACCAGGTTTTGCGATTAGGATCGTTCGGGTCGGAGGGCGGCAATTCTCCGACACTCGGGGTTGCGATATTCAACGCCTGATCGCAGCGTCCGTTGCCGTTCCCGTAGAGAATGTTGCCGTCCTTCGGATCGGGAATCACCGTGGCACTCTCGCCCGCGAGGCATGTCGGTTCCCAATTGCGGAAAGAGAGCGTGCCTTGGCGCGACCAGGTGCTTACGCCCACTCCGCCGCTATCCTGCTGTGCGCCATACAGCCAATAGGGAAACCGATTGTCGGCAGCAATGTGATAAATCTGAGCGGTCGGCTGGTTGTACCAGGTGCTCCACGTCTTGGAACCGTCCACGCTCACCACGGTGCCCTGATCGCTGCTTAGCACCATGCGGTTGCTGTCCTTCGGGTTGACCCACAGTTGGTGGTAATCGTCGCCGCCCGGAGCGCCTTTTACGGGGACGAAAGTCTTTCCCGCGTCGGTCGTCATATAAGTGCCGGTGTTCATGACATATGCGCGGTCCGGATTCACAGAATCCACCGCGATGCCTTCGAAGTACCAGCCACGCCCCCAGAGCCGCGCTTCCGCGTTGACCAACTTCCAGGTCGCGCCGGCGTCGTTCGAGATGTACACGCCGCCGCCTGTCGTCGGAGCGCCGGGAACGGCGCCGCCGCCGAGGCGGGCTCTGGGCACACCACTGCCGGTATCGTCTACGACGGCCCAAAGTCGGTTCGGATTGCCTGGTGACACCGCGATGCCGATTCTGCCCACGAAATCGTCAGCCGGTAACCCGCCCGCGAGTTTTTTCCAGGTGTCGCCGCCATCCATCGATTTAAAGAGTCCGCCGCCCGGCAAATTCGTCGGCGCATACACGGACCACGGCGGTCTGCGCGTGCCCCACATGGCGGCATAGATTACGCGCGGATTCTTCGGATTTATCGCCAGATCCACTGCCCCGACATTGTTCGGGTCTGCCGCGCTGAACAGGACTTTTTTCCAGGTCGTGCCGCCGTCTAATGACCGATAAACGCCACGATCCGGATTCGGAGAGTAGATGCTGCCCAGGGCCGCTACATAGAGACGGTTCGCATTCGCCGGATCCACCACGACGCGCCCAATCTGGCGCGTGGCATCGAGCCCGATGTGGCTCCACGTCTTCCCCGCGTCAGAAGACTTGAACATCCCGATTCCGTAAGAATTTTGGCTGCGGATATCCGTCTCGCCGGTACCCACGTAAACTACGTTTGCGTTCGAAGGCGCTACTGCAATCGCGCCGATAGATCCGATGGGAATGCCTTCGTCCGAAATCGGGAACCAGGTGCGCCCGGAGTTTTCGGTCTTCCAGACGCCGCCGCCAACGGAGCCGAAATAAAATGTGTCAGGCTGATCCGCATGTCCCGCTACGGCGAAGGTACGCCCGGCGCGCATGGGACCCACATCGCGCCACTGCAGGCCCGCCAGCAAGTTCGATGGATATTGCCCGGACGGCACTGATCTTTGTGCATGCAGCCCGACTCCGAGCAGCGCCACCGCGCATAGGGAAAAGCAGAGAACAAGCCGGCGTCGAGCGGTCATGTGTTTCTCCTGTCCGGCGAGGCGACAGGGCGTGCCGAAGGAATACTGTACCACTGGGTCGATTAGTTGTGAACCATACTACTCAGTACACGAACAAATGATCATACCTTTCGGAGTTTACGAAGATGGGTCGACGCCAAAGGAAATCGTCGACCATGAGTTCGCGATGCGGATGCCCGGAAATCCAGTGACGCTGCTGGAAGCGAAATACCTGAGCGGAGATCGCGGGGTCGACGCGGAAGACCCGAACGACTTAGCGGAGACGGGTTGGGGGGTCATCTTCGGACGTGGCGTGAATATGGATATACGGCTGGCTCTCACGCCGCTACTGAACTGTCGTGAAGAACAAGCCGGGAAGCGTTATCGGGTTTTCAAAGACTACGGGGTGCCGGGAAAAGATGAGAACGGGAAGGAGCAGTCCGCCGAAGACTGGCTGACAGGCTGGGGCGCCAAAAACATTACCGTAGATCCCGACCTTCTTGAAGATCCCAGGAATCCTGGGGCGGGCGTTCCCTACTATCTGCTGATCGTTGCTTCACCAGAGGATATTTCCTTCAAATTCCAAATGGAGCTTGATTCGAACTGGGCAGTGGGCCGGATCTGGTTCGACACGGCTGCGGAGTTTGCGGACTACGCGAAATCGGTGGTGGACTATGAGACCTGCGGGAACGAAGCAATCCCCACAAAGAAGGAGATGGTAATTTTCGGAACCGAAAACGACGGCGACGAGGCAACGTATCTGCTCATGCAGCAGGTGGTAAAGCCACTGTTCGATTCGAAAAAGATCGGGGAAAAGCAGGGGTTCGCAAAGAAAAAGTTTCTCGCGAACAATGCATACAAAAAGGATCTTGTTCAGGTGCTTCACAGCGACCGGCCACCAGCGCTCTTGTTTACGGGCACACACGGACAGGGAATCTGGAACTGGACGGATGAAAGCGCGGAGCTAACAGGGGCGTTGCTCTGCCAGGACTGGAAGAAGATTCCGGGCGGGCCGCCGCCCGCCGCTAACGAACGCTTCGCGGCAAGCGATCTGAAGGACACTGCCAATGTGCATGGCATGATCCATTTCATGTTCGCGTGTCTGGGGGTAGGTTGGCCGAAAACGGATGCCTACGTTCAACCGGGTGATGCCCCGGCAGCCTCCGATGGCAGGCGGGCAATGATTTCCCGCCTGGCACAGCGGCTGCTGGCGCATCCTAACGGCGGCGCGCTGGCAATTTTTGGCCATGTGGATCGGGCGTTTGCGTCAAGTTTTCAGACAAACGACGGCAAGCCGCAAACTCACGCCTTCACGATAGTCATTAAGGCCCTGCTGCGCGGCACGCGTATCGGGCATGCGACTGATGAGTTCAATCGGGCGTGGGCCAACGAATACCATCGGTGGTCGGAGCTGAAGGATTCACTGGCGGGGCGCCCGGCTACGGAAGACGAAAAGGACGATCTTATGTACCGATGGATTTCGACAGTGGATGTGAAAAGCTTTATCGTCTTTGGCGACCCCGCGGTTTGTCTTCGCGTAGACGATATGGGCGTGGACGATATGGGAGTAGACGATATGCGCGATGCGGATTAGTCGCCCGTGTAGACCCGGTAACCGGCCCAGTAGTAATACGGTTTGAAAATCGTTTTGTCGCTCAGGCTCTTCTGTGCCTTGTGCAGCGCCCTGGCGGGCGTAAGCGTCGCGAGGTTTTCGTAATAGGCGGGGAGGAGTTCCTGCGCCGCAACGTCCGTCACGGGCCAGAGACACCCGAGAACAGTGCGGACGCCCGAGCGCACCAGAGTTTCGGGCAGGCTGATAATGTGGCGGCCAGGCGAAGCATAGTCGTCCGCGCCCCAGCACGAACTGAGCGCCAAATGTCGTACGCGGCTGAGGTCGAGTGCGCCCAGATCGGCGATGCTGAGAATGCCTCCTGGATGGTCTTCGGTCGCGATGACGATGCCGCTGGCCGAAGGGTCGTCGGGGTAGAAGACGCCATGGCACGCAATATGGACATACTCAGCGGCGGGAAGACACCGGCGCACACGGTCGAGCGTGACAGACTCCTCCGCCAGGCGCGCGTCTTTGATGCCGACGAACGGTGGCGTTTTTTCGAGGAGATCCGCTTCAGCCACTGCGCCCGGCAAACGCTTCCATTTTCCGCAGTCCTCATAGGAGAGGCCGAGCAATAGAGCCGTGGACGGGCGGGACGCAGGTTCGGGCGGGCGCGATTGCCATTGACTTCCGATACTAAGGGCGTATTTTTCGCCGAACATCGTTCCGTCCGGAAGCGGCAGCGCGGCGAAAGGTACGCCGTGCAGGCAGTCGTCGGGCAAAAGCCTGAGTTCGCTGTCCGGTTTGAGATCCTGGACCAGTTCCCCGAGCTGAATCGCCTCGGCGATCTGCTGGAGGCATGCCTGGGCCTGTTCCCGTTTCTCAGCGTCCCGCGCGTCCTGCACGTTACTGTGGAACGCGGCGACCAGGCTGCGTATGCCCACTCGGTTGAGTGGCGATTCGAGGATGTCGGCGTGCCAGCCGTTGATCCGGATCGAAACGATGCGATCGGGAAGAACTACGAGCCGCAGCACGGGGTATTCGAAAGTGCGGCGGAAATTCTCAATGCCCGAAACATAGCCTTCAAAGCGCGCTTTCAAGCCCTGGCGTTCAGCGATGAGTAAACGGTGCGCGTCGATGTAGCGCATCGCGAAATCGAGTCGGCGTAACAGCTGAAGGCGCTTCCGAAAGCCGGTGCGCGCGGCATATGCCTTTCGCAGTTCACGCGACAAATGCTCTTCTTCTTCGGGCCATTTGTTGAGCAGAAAGATAGCGCGGTCCGCAGCGCTGAAGGAGCCCGCGATGCGCTCCAGAATCTCGTCGGAGAGGTCGCGCTGGCGACGCGATTCCTCGGCATCTCCGTCCCGGAAACAGGCCCAGGAGAGGGCTTTTAGAGATTGCCACCGGTCGAACAGATTGCCCATTTGATGGAAGGCGGCTGAACTTTCGGCATGCAGGCGGCGGGCGGCTGAGAACTTCTTTTGATAATAGGCAACAAGGCCCCCAAAGTAGGTGAGCCTGGCGCGAATCAGGCGCGAATCGGTGTCGCCAAACTCGGTCGAAATGGCGTTCAGTTCCGAGGCCGCTGCCGCGCATGTTTCATTGCCCAGCAGCGCATAAAACGTAAGAGTGCGGGCTTCGAAGGTAGCGAGGAAGCCATCGGGCGACAAGGGATTGATGAAGGGCGCGCTCTCGTTTTCGTGACGGGCGGGAGCCTTCCATTTGCTCCACATTTCAGTGGCGGAGGCCGCGCTTTCGCGAGCGTGCGACACAGGCCCGGCGCGATCCTCGGCCAGCTGCCTCAACGCCGCTATACGTTTAGCCCCGTTTTCGCCGGCAATCGCGGGATCGATAGATTCGAGAATGGTCCGCGCACGGTTGAGCTGATTGAGGGAGATGAGCAGGGCTACCAGGTTGAGAGCCTCGGTTGCTTCAGCTTCGGCGCGGCGGGCCGCGTGGCAGAGGGAGGTTGCCGTCTCAAGCTTTTTCACGGCCCGGGAGGGAAAGCCTTCCAGCATATCGATTCGGGCCAGGATTTCGAGCCCCCTCACACGGAGCGCCGGGTCGGGATGGTCTTCGGGCACCAGCGCGAGGGTCTCGCGCGCCGGAGTGCAATCGCCTGCTTCGAAATGCGTGGCGGCGAGTTCGACGTGGACGGAGGAGCGATGCGCGTAAAGGGAACTCGCGGAGTCGTCGCCGCAGTGATGAAGGCTGCGTTCGAAGGCCTGCACGGCATCGCGGTAGCTGCCCCGAAAGGCGCGGCATCGCCCGACTTCTTTCCAGACGAGGAGCAACATCTGAGCCCGGTCAGGCTCGGGCACGCCTGGCCAGGTAAGGCACCCTTCGAAGCGTTGGAGTCCGGCGCGGGTGAATTCGATGGTCGCAATCGCCCCGGGCTTGCAGCAGAGTGCTTCGAGCGTAGCTTCGGCCTGACTGCAATCGCCCAGTGAGGTCAGCACACGCATCAGCCTCAGTGAGGCGAAGTCGTGCGCGAAGAGGTTTCCGAACCTTGCATAAACTGTGCGCAGGTGCTCGAAGAGTTGCCCGGCGGTGTCGAGGTCTCCAAACAGTTCCGCGAATTCGGCACAGCGTTCGACTACGAAGGCATCGGCGCTGGTGGTGTCAATGCCTTCGTCATATCGGGGAAAGTATTCTTCGAGCAGTGTGGCGAACAGATCGGCGGATTGTTCGAGGGCGCCCGACTTGCGCAGGCGCTCGGCTTCTTCGTAACGAAGATCGGGGGACATCAATTCCGCGGGAACTGAGGACTGAGCACGATGAATACGGTGCAGTTCTCCCAGCCGTCGGCATCGGAACACGCAGACCCGGAAGGCCGGAACGTTGCGGCGGTAGCTCTGCGCAGCCTGGTGGTGGGGGTTCCGTGGCTCATTTCGATTTCATCGGGAATCTTTAGGACCAAGTCGTCCTTGATACGCTCGATCCGGAGTTGTCCGGCGATGCAGCGTTCGTTGAGCGAGTTCCGGGCAGTTGGCGTCAATACCGCCGCCGGAAGGCCCGGCTTCACCTCGACGTAGATCGGATAAAGGCTGAGATCGTCCGAGCAGGCATCCGTTCCGGCGAGTTCGCCAGCCTGCAGCAGCCTGAAATGGTCTCCGTCTTTTATCGATTTTCGCTCGAGCTTTGTGCGGACGATGTAAACCGTACAGGAACTGTGAGCGGGCCACCAACGGGATAGCTGTTTATCGATATCACTATCGCAATCGTCCTCATTTTGGGAGACGGATGGTCTGCCAGATACGTCGAAACGGTCCTGCGTGGCGCGCCGCAGTCTCAGGTTCACACTCTCGACGCCGCTGGCGTAAGCCATCACGATCTCATTGGGCGTAAAGGTCGCAATGTTCTGTGTTCGAATACTCTCAATCGTCATCTCGGCAAAAAATGCCGCGTTCATCGCGTTCTTGCTGCCGGGAGTAAAGTCCACAGACGCGAGATTCGTTTTGTCCTCTACATAGACGGTCTTGCCGGTTTTTGAGATATCGGCAAAGGTTGCGGGTGCGCGGCCAGCCGCCGCTGGGAACATCACGGAAGTGATGCCCCTGGGACCGTCGTCGCGCAATGTCATACTACCCGGCAATACATGCTCGATGTAGGAGTATTTGAGCAGGTTTTCGGCTGTTTTGTTCTCCGGGAAACGGTGCTCCCGCTGCACTCGGGTGACTAGTTCCTTTCGGACCTGGGCCAGCGGCTCGTCGTTCCCTTTGTTGGACTCGTTAATGGCGTTTTGAATCTTGTCGGTGATGTCGCGGTCTTTGATATGGAGCGAGGCGATCATACGCTGCCGTGCTCCTGCCCACCGGTTCAGCCGGACCTCCGATTCCTGTTTGACTTTCGCCTGTTCCTGCTGGCGCTCCTGCTTTTCCTGCTGGCTGTGCTCCTGAGCTTGCGGATCGAAGTGCTCGGCCGGCTTTGGGCGCTCCATTGGACGATGCGGAAAAGCGAGACAAGGGCCGGAAAATGCCGCAGCGAGAAGTAGCGATACGCCGATACGAGTTTTCACAGGGCTATGTTAGCGCGAACTTCGTGAATTTCACCGTTTCTCTTTTAAGTCTTCTTAGTCCCGTGCGAATCCAAAAATCAAATACTTTGGCTCCATCTGCGCCACGCCCGTCAAATGTTGACCCAGGCATTTCCAGATGCTATCGCACCTGTAGATCCGATGGGAATGCCTTCGTACAAAATCGGGAACCAGGGGCGCCCGGAGTTCTCTGTCTTCCACGCGCCACCCCGGCGGACCCGAAATAAACGTGTTCGGGAATCACGTGGAAACGCACGCGAACCAGATTCGCGGCATTCGGGCAGCATTCGCGAGCAAACAATAACCAACCAGTGCGCCAGCGTCACCCATTCGAGCAGCGTCTTCGCGCCTCGCTCGGGATGCACCCCGACGCGCTCGAACGGAATGTGGTGTACGTTGGCACAGGCAAGACCTTATATTACTGGTGTATGTTCCTAAACGCCCGCCAGCAGTTTCAAACCCGCATCGATGAAATCCGGGCCGCCGGACTCTATAAATCCGAGCGCATCATGTTGACTCCGCAGAACGCTCGCGTGGACACAACCGTTTCGCCGCGCGTCCTCAATATGTGCGCGAATAATTATCTGGGTCTCGCGGACCACCCGGAAGTAATCGAAGCCGCTCATAAGGCGCTTGACCGGTGGGGTTACGGAATGGCCTCAG
>Ga0105240_10008322_pt1 | contig 14846 bp, 8 predicted proteins | sample KBSC54metaG_FD_80426 | JGI IMG/M metagenome (GOLD analysis project Ga0105240, IMG submission 80426) | Corn rhizosphere microbial communities from Kellogg Biological Station, Michigan, USA - KBS C5-4 metaG | ecosystem: Host-associated > Plants > Roots > Rhizosphere > Soil | place: Michigan, USA... | reverse complement strand
GCGCGAGATTTGACTATCATCGGGGGCCTGGAGAAGCTTTGATTTCCGATTCCCCCGGAGAAGTTCGCGTGAACAATCCGTCTCAAACGCCAACTTACCTCGGAAGCCCAACCAAGACCCGTGTCGTCCGAACACGCCTGCATGGTGTAGATCTGCTGTTCAACTCGCGCCTGAACAAGGGCACGGCGTTTACGGAGGCGGAGCGCGATGTGTTTGGACTTCATGGATTGCTCCCGCCGCATATCGGCACGCTTGAGGATCAGCGGGTGCGGCGGAAGCGCGTCCTGGATTCGCGCGACACAGCCTTTGGCAAATACAGCAACATGCGCGATCTTCAGGACAACAACGAGACTGCCTTCTACTCGATGATTGAGCACTACACGGAGGAGTTGCTGCCCATTGTGTATACACCGGCAGTGGGCGAGGGGTGCCAGAGGTTTTCTGAGATTTGGCGGCGGCCGCGCGGATTGTTCATCAGCTACCCGAATCGCGAGAGGATCGATCAGATTCTTGCGGAGAGCCGGTATGACGATGTGCGCTGCATCGTGGTGAGCGATGGCGAGCGCATTCTGGGGCTGGGTGACCAGGGCGCCGGCGGCATGGGGATTCCGATCGGGAAGATGGCGCTGTATACGGCCCTGGGCGGAATTCCGCCGGAGCATTGCCTGCCCATTCTGCTGGACGCGGGGACGGACAACGAGAAGCTGCTACACGATCCCATCTATATCGGATGGCAGCATCAGCGCGTGCGCGGGCAGGAGTATGACGACTTTGTCGAGGCGTTCGTGAAGGCTGTGGAGAAAAGGTGGCCGCACATTCTGCTGCAGTGGGAAGACTTTGCAGGAACGAATGCGGCACGGCTGCTGGAACGCTATCGCGACCGGCTTTGCACGTTCAATGACGATATTCAGGGAACGGCAGCGGTGACAACGGCGACTCTTCTGGCTGCGGCGAATGCTACCGGCGTGCCGATTTCGCAGCAGACGATTGCGATGTTCGGGGCGGGATCGGCGGGGATCGGAATCATCGATCTGCTGGTTGCGGCAATGAAAGAGCAGGGACTCAGCGAGGAACAGGCGCGGAACAGAATCTACGCGTTCAACCGGTACGGACTGCTGGTGGAGGGAGCGCGGGGGATCAAGGAGAGCCAGAGACAACTGGTCCGCAAGCGGGCAGACATTGAGGGGTGGAAGCTTGAGGGGGGCGAAGATGTTTCGCTGCTGGACGTGGTTCGCAATGCGAAGGTGACGGTGCTTGCGGGTGTTTCGGCGCAGGCGGGGGCGTTTACTGAGGAGGTCGTGCGCGAGATGGCGCGGCACACGGAAAGGCCGATCATCTTTCCGCTCTCGAATCCGACGTCGAAGGCGGAGGCGAACCCGGCGGACATTCTGCGTTGGACGGAAGGGCGTGCGCTGGTGGGATCGGGCAGTCCTTTTCCGCCGGTCGAAGTGGATGGGCGCACCATGCGGGTATCGCAGGTGAATAATTCCTTCATCTTTCCAGGTCTCGCGCTCGGAATTCTTGTCTCGCAGGCGCGACGAGTGACAGACGGGATGATCATGGCGGCCGCCAGGTCGCTGGCAGGCCTTTCGCCTTCAAGGGAGGACAAGAGTGCTCCGTTGCTGCCGGCGATCGGCGAATCACGGAGGGTTGCGATGGTGGTGTCGGAGGCCGTGGCGCGGCAGGCTATCGCTGAGGGCGTAGCGGAAATTGAGGAAGAGGCCGGGCTGCCGGAGCGGATTCGGGAGTATGTTTGGAATCCCGTATATGTGCCGTACGAGCGGATTGAGCGGGGGCGCTCGACGGATGTGCCGTAGCTGAAGTAACTCAAATAGCGCGTGGGTTCGGCCTTTGTTGGTACTATGGTGAACGGCCAAGATTAAACGTTTTACCAATGAGGGAACTATGAAGCACACTGCTCTGCGTGCCGGGCTCGGAACTCCGGCGATTTTGTTTTTGTGTCTTGCGTGCTTTGCGCAAGTGAGCGCGGCACAGCGTCCGCAAGCGAAGCCGCATCCGACGGGGCCGTGGATGAACACCAGCCTGTCGCCGGATGAGCGTGCCGATCTTGTTATCAAAGAGATGACGGTTGACGAGAAGATTGCGCTGCTGCATGGCGTGGGGATGCCGACGGATGAGCCGGTCACGACGGAGAATGCGCCTTCCAATCGCGGTGTGGGTTATACAGTGGGTGTACCGCGGCTGGGAATTCCGGGCATCGACATGAGCGACGCGGCGTACGGCGTGCGTTCGAGCGGCGTGAATGGGCGCTACTCCACTGCGCTGCCGGCGAACGTGGCAGCTGCTTCAAGCTGGGATGTAGATGCGGCGTATGAGTATGGCGCGCTGATCGGGCGCGAACTGCGCGCACAGGGATACAACATGTCGCTGGGTGGCGGCGTCAACCTGACGCGAGATCCGCGCAATGGTCGCACGTTTGAATACCTGGGCGAGGATCCGGTGCTGGCGGGAACGCTGGTGGCGCGGCTGATCGAGGGAACGCAGTCGGCAAACGTGATTGGCGATATCAAGCACTATGCCCTCAATGACCAGGAGAGCGGGCGCAACTCCGTCAACATCACCATCAGCAAGCGTGCGGCGCGCGAGAGCGATCTGCTGGCGTTTGAGATTGGTGTAGAAAAAGGAAATCCGGGCGCGGTGATGTGCTCGTACAACCGTGTGAATGGCGACTTTGCCTGCGAGAACCAGTGGCTGCTGACCGATGTTCTGAAGAAGGCATGGAAGTTTCCGGGCTTTGTGCTGTCCGATTGGGGTGGAACGCACAGCGATGTAAAGGCATCAGCGGCCGGGTTGGATAACGAGCAGCCGGGACGCTTCTTCTACGAAAAGCGTTTCAAGGATGCGCTCGATGCGGGGAAAATTCCCGAGAGCGAACTGGACGAACACGCGCACCGGATTCTGCGTTCGATGTTCGCGGATGGCGTGGTCGATCATCCGCGGCAACGCTCGGTAATCGATCCGTTCGCGGGATTCGAGACGGCGCGGAAGATTGAAGAGGGCGGAATCGTCCTTTTGAAGAACGAGAAGGCGGCACTGCCCTTGAACCCAGCAAAGTTGCGGACCATTGCGGTGATCGGGTCGCACTCGGATGTCGGGATGATTTCGGGCGGCGGTTCGGCGCAGGTGGATCCTATCGGCGGAAATGCAATCAAGCCGGCAGGACAGGGTGCGACGCACTGGATGGAGGAGATCTGGTTCCCAACTTCGCCCTTGAAGGCAATCCAGGCACGCGCGCCGCATGCGACTGTGAAGTACGATGCGGGCACTGATCCGGCCGCTGCTGCGGCTGCTGCCAAGGGCGCGGATGTGGCGATTGTCTTTGCGTACAGGTGGTCGAGCGAAGGCATGGATCTGAAAGACCTGACGCTGCCACATAACCAGGATGCAATTATCTCGGCGGTCGCTGAGGCAAATCCACACACCATTGTGGTGCTCGAAACGGGCAATCCGGTGACCATGCCGTGGGTTGAGAAACCAGCGGCGATTCTTGAAGCATGGTTTGCGGGGAGCGATGGCGCGTCGGCCGTGGGCAATGTGTTGTTCGGGAGTGTGAATCCGAGTGGCAAGCTGGTGAACACGTTCCCGAAGAGCGAGGCGGATCTGCCGCATCCGACAATCACCATGCCTCCACCGGAGTCGTCGCACTTCGATGGCGCAGCTACGCCGGAGAAATGGGCGATGGGGCTGCCGCCATTCCCGATGGCGTACGACGAGGGCGTAAAGGTTGGCTATAAGTGGTATGACGCGGAAAACAAGAAGCCGCTGTTCCCGTTCGGCTACGGGCTCTCGTATACGACATATCGTTACTCGGGGCTGCAGGTGACGCCGGGCGACAAAGTGAAGGTGACGTTTACGGTTGCCAACACTGGCTCACGCGAGGGTTCGGAGATTGCGGAGGTGTATGCCGCGCTTCCCGCCGCCGCGCAGGAGCCGCCGAAGAGGCTGGTGGGCTTTACGAAGGTGAAGCTGAATCCTGGCGAGAAGAAGAATGTGACCGTGGAGATCGAGCCAAAGTATCTATCGATCTTCGATGAGCAGAAGGATGACTGGTCACTGCTGCCGGGCGATTACACGATCATGGTGGGTGGATCGTCGGATAGCTTGCCTTTGAAAGGTGCGGTGAATCTGAAGTAGGTGGTTCGTCTGAGAACGTTACACCCAGGTCCCCCAATGCGAGGGACTGGGGCACCGGCCGGCGGATTTGCGGAAGCAAATCCGCCGGATTTGTTTTGATCAGGATTTTTCGAGGAGCTTCGGATTGGTCTGGTCGATTTTGAGGATCAGTTCGCCGAAGAGAGTGTTGGCCCAGGCGAACCAGGCGCGGGTGAACTTTGCCGGGTTGTTCTTGTTGAAGCTCTCGTGCATGAAGCCGGTTCCGGCGTGGGTGCTCTTGAGCCACGCGAGGCACTGGCGCTGTTCGTTTTCGTCGCTGGTGGTAAGTGCGCGAATGATAACCCCCATGGGCCAGATCATGCCCTGCCCAATGTGGGGGCCGCCGATGCCCTCGGCTGCGGTGCCGCGGAAGAAGTAGGGATTCGCCTCGCTGAGGACGAAGCGGCGAGTCGCTAAATAGGCGGAGTCCGTCTCTGAGCAGGTTTCGAGATACGGCATCCCGAGGAGGCTGGGGACGTTCGCGTCGTCCATGCAGAGCGCATTGCCGAAGCCATCGATTTCGTAAGCCCAGATTTCGTCGCCGGTGGGGTGATGTGTACGCGCGTGAGCATTGAGCGCCGATTTGATTTCGGTCCGCAGACTGCTGGCCTGCGATGCGGCAGCGCTGTCATGGGCGATCTCGGTGAGCATCTCTTCCATGCGCTCGAGAGTTTTCACGGCGAAGAAGTTGCCCGGGATATTGAGTGGGTAGATGCAGGAATCGTCCGACGGGCGGAAACCGGAGTAGATGAGGCCGACAGCGCGCGCGGGGTTGCCGTAGCCTTCTTCGCTGAGCGTGTCGTAAGGCGTTTCGGCTTTGCGCTGGAAGTAGTACGGGCCGCGTGAAGTTTTGCGCTGCTGAGCCGTGAACGTCTCGAGAATGGCGTGCATGGCACGTGCCCAATCTGCGCCGAAGGGCTTTGCGTCATGCGTGATGCGCCAGTACTCGTGAGCGAGGCGGACGGTGTAGCAAAGCGAATCGACTTCCCACTTGCGCTCGCCTACGCCCGGCTTCATCTGCGTATGGTCGGTCTTGCTCCATGAGAGCGGCTCACGACTGGCGAGGTTGGGCATGAATGCATTCGCATACGGATCCGCGAGGATGCAACGTGTCTGGCGGCGAATTACGCCCTCGATGAGGCGTGCGAGGTCCTGGTCAGTGGAGATGAAGGGCAGATAGGGCCAGACCTGCGCGGAGGAATCGCGCAGCCACATGGCGGGAATGTCGCCGGTGACGACAATGGTGTCGGGGCCAGTTGGGCCGTGGCTGAATGTGACGGTGGTGTCGAGGGTGTTGGGCAGGCAGTTGGAAAACAGCCAGGCGAGTTCGGGATCGCGCATCTTTGCGGAGACTGAGTCGATTGCCGCGTCGACCGCCTTGCTGCGGAAGCGACGGGCCGCAGCGGCGGGGCGCTTGGATGCGAAGTTGTTCTGCGCAAGAACTTGATTGGAAAGGACTGCGGAGGAGGCGATGAGGCCGGCGGCGCCGCTGATAAAGTCGCGGCGAGAGAAACGGGAATCAGAGGTCATGGTCTGCTCAGAGGAACGGATTCAGAAGCCTTATCCATGATAAGCGCCGAAATTCTTCAACTGGTCAGAGCTGTTTTTCGAGGATGACAAATTCGAGGTCGTCTCGCAGCGCTTTGCCGAATCGGAGGTCATCGTAGTGGAAGGGCTGGGTCTTTCCGGTTCGCGTGTAGCCGCGGCGCTCGTACCAGGCGATGAGAGTGTCGCGCACATTGAGGACTCCCATTTGAATTGATCGCGCTCCATGAGCTCTGGCAAAGTCTTCCGCAGCGGCAAGAAGCCCGCGGCCGAGTTGGCGGTTCTGCAACGCAGGGCGAACGGTGAACATGCCGAGATACCACGAGCCATCTTCGGCGGGCACGAGGAGGATTGTGCCGAGAATGGATCTGTCTTCCGGATCGCGATAGATGAGGAGATGCGCACCTGGCGCGGATGCTTCTTCGCGGAGAAGCGAATCGTCGGTACGCGTGCCTTCGAGGATTCCGACTTCCTGGTTCCAGCTTTGGGCGGAGCCGTCGCCTGTGCCGCGATAGGCGGCGTTTACGAGCTTGATAATTTCGGGATAGTCGGCCTCCGTCGCGTGCTCGAGCAGCATGGAATCTATTCCGCCTCGCCGGGGAGTTGTTCGAGGAGACGCTTCCAGGTCTTCTGATTGCGGCGGAAGCCCTTCTTCAGGTCTTCGAGAATGCGGTCGAAGTCGGCATTGGTGCGCAGGTTGTTCCATGCTGGGTTTTTCTGGAACCATGGATAGTTTTCATTGCCGAGGTAAATGGCGCGACGGAGCCAGTGGAGGGCTTCGCTGGAGTCGCCCTCGACGGCGAAGTAGGTGGCAAGGCGGTAGGCCATTTCGCTGTCGGCCTCAGCGGCGGCGAGGGTTTCATCTTTAAGCAGCGCGGCGGCATGCGTGCGTTCGCCCACCTGCACGTAGCACATGGCAAGCGTGGGGACGGCGATGCGGAGGGATTCGTCGTCGCGAATTACGCCTTCGAGAATCTTGATAGCTTCTTCAAGGTTGCCCACGCGCATCTGCTGATACCCGGATGAGGTGCGCAACAGCGGATGGCGCGGTTCGAGGGCGAGACCCTTCTCGAGTTCGTCGCCGGCGAGTTCAATCTGATTTTGATAGTGGTAGACGCGGGCGCGGTGATTATAGAGGATTGCCGCGTTGGCGGGGTTGAGCTTGAGTGCGCGGTTGAATTGCACAAGCGCTTCGTCGTACATGCCGTCGCCGCGGAGGGCGATGCCGGCGACCATGTGAACGTTCCAGTCATTAGCGGCGGTGGAGAGCAAGTTGGCGATGCCGTGACGTGCCGACTCCTTTTCGCCGCGGGAGAGGAGCATGTAGATGCGATAGAGGTTCGCTTCCGGCGCGGCGGGGTCGAGGCGGAGAGCTTCGTCGAAGGCGCGGCGTGCGTGCATGACGTGGATCTGTCCGCCGAAGCCGTGGCGGACGTATTGGAGTTCGGCGATGCCGAGGCCGGTCCAGCCGGCGGGAAATTCGGGATCTTTGGTAGTCACGCTGGTAAAGAGCACGTGGGCACGATCGAGGTCGGCTTTCGAGCCGGTGCGGACCATAAAAGAGCTGAGGAGGGCGCGGGCCTGGAGATACTCTTCGCTGACGGGGCCGCGGAGGGAGCCGTCGCGAGCAGGCGGTCGCGGCGCATCCGACTGCTCGGCGGCACCGAGACCGTGGAGAGCGGCGAAGACTTCGTTGGATATTTCGGACTGGACGGCGATGAGATCGAGAGAGGCGACGCTGATGGATCCGCCGGAGCGCACGCTCTGAGAGCTCACGTCGAGGAGTTGCCAGCTGAGGTCGAAGCCCGTTTCGGAGCGGAGAAAGCTACCAGCCAACACATACGACACGAGCAGGCGCTGGCCTACCGACAGCGGGTCCATCTGCGCGATGGGAAGCGACATGAGGGTGCTGGAGGGGCGCACAACCAAGGCCGGAATGCGGGCGAGCCGGGCGGCGATGGCATCGGCGAGGGCATAACCGTACAGGGGAGCGACATCTTTGGTGCCGAGGTTGGCGAAGGGAAGGACCACGATGGAGTTCCCCGCAACGCGATCGCCATTGGACTCGCGGAAGCGCTCGGCGAGCATAGATAAGAATCCAGTCGCTCGCTTCTCGGCTTCGGCCTCGGTGGTAGGCAGGTTGGCGGCTGCGTCGCCTGGGATGATGCCGGTCTCGAACTGAAGGGCCTTCATGATGGTCTTGAGGGCTTCGCGAATCTCAGCGGCGGAGGCGTAGCGGCTGGCGGGGTTCTTCTCAAGGCAGGTCGCGATGACGCTCTTGAGCTCGGTAGAGACCTCGGGCTGGATCTCGCTGAGGTCGACGGGATCGGAGAACTGGATGGAGCGGATGGCGGCGAAATCCTCGGCGTCGGGACGAGCGAAGGGGTGGCGCCCGCTGACCAGTTCGTAGAGGATGACGCCGAGAGCCCATAGGTCCGACTGGACGCTGGACTGACCTGTGACAAATTGCTCGGGGGCCATGTAGCGGATGGTGCCGCCACGAGCGGTATAGGTGGCGGCGACGGAGGCGTCCTTGGCCATGCCGGGCTTGGATGGGTCGAAGCTGGCATCTTCCGGGCGGAGACGGCGGGCGAGGCCGAAGTCAAGGATCTTGACCAGACCGCCATCCGTGAGCATCACGTTTTGCGGCTTCAGGTCGCGATGGAAGATGCCGAGGGCGTGGGCGGCCTGAAGCCCGTCGGCGATCTGGATTCCGACGGAGAGGACAAGCTGGGGAGTTGCAGGTCCGCGGGCGATGAGCTGATCGAGAGACTGGCCCGGCACGTACTGCATGACGATGTATCCCTCGTCGCCGGCTTCGCCGACTTCATAGATGCCGCAGACGTTGGGATGCTCGATGGCAGAGGCGAGGCGAGCCTCGCGGAGGACGGTGGTGCGGAGCTGCTGGGCGGAGAGGAGTCCGGTGCGGAGGATCTTGAGAACGACGGGCCGCTGGAGGAGGGTGTCGTTGGCGAGGTACACCACTCCACTGCCGCCGGCGCCGAGGCGGCGCATGATCTCGTAGTGCTCGATGGTTTTGCGCTTCATTGCTAATACAAGTGTAGAAGCGCGGGTATAAAGGACGCGTTATCAGGGCGTTGTTTTCACCACGATATTAAAGATCAATGACTGGAAAGCGATGAAAGCAGATGGCTTCGGCTGCCAGATAAGGGCCCGTGAAGGAAGGAGCAGAGATTCGATTCCTGCCGCACTGCCCGAGGCTCAGATGTTCATTTCGCGGTGCAGGTATTCGTACCGGTGTCGGCGACGCTTGCGATCATCCATTTTCCATCGACGCGAACGAGATTGAACAGGTCCGTTCCGCAGTGATCGACCTTTCCATCGACCAGGAAGTCGAACGGCGCCCACACTACGGCGAGATCGTTATCGATCCGGACCAGCGGATCGTGAATGCGTTCCTCAATCTGTGTCTTGCCGGGCTTACCCACGCGCTCCGCGAAGGCCTCGAACGTCATTTGTGCGGGCTTGCCGTCGCGCATCAGCACCATGGTGCCACCAGGCAGCGTGGGAGCCTTGATCGCCGCAGCATCGCGTTTTGACATGCCATCAAACATCGCATGGATCGGCGCCAGCACAGCCTGCTCCTCCGTGGATTGAGCAAAGGCGTGGGTAACGAGACTCGTTGCCAGAATCGTGAAAAGACAGAAGACGAAGTGCTTTGCGTGCCTGTTCATGCTCGCCATTCTATCTTGACATCAGTGCCGAAATTGCCCGGGGATAGCAATTCGGCACCTGGAGCCGACGAATGAGGCAACAAGGAGCTGCTTACTGGTTCTGCAGAATCTTACTTACTCCTCCCGGATGAAAAGCACGGTTGGGGTCCCGTCCTTTGTTGAGCTCACGAGCCTCACCTTCTCTCCCTTGTCGACATCGAACTTCGATCCATTGACTACACCCGTGTAGGTTTCCCCAACGGTCTGATCGTCGATCTTGAATGAATGGACAGCGCCACTCTTGTCGCGCAGCGAAAGCTGGTTACTGTGCCCGTTCCACTCTGTTACTTCTCCAGTGGTGGATGAAAACGGCCCAGAGCCGAGGTTCTTGAGCGCGACGGCGGTCCTGTTTCCGTCCGTTCCGAAGTAGAACAGAATGACGTACGCTCCCTGTTTCTGGAACTTCTTCGCCTCAGTCACCTCCTCAGCGATTTTTTTGTCGAATGCAATGCGGGTGTTGGACGAGGACATCACATTGAAGGTGGCGGGTGACCCAGTGTCCTGAAACAGCGTAATTGTCTTACCGCTGGAATCGATGGAACTCACTGTTCCACAGAGCGCATGCACGATCTCCTGTGCAGCGAGTTGAGGTACTGGAACGAGAACGAAAGCCGCGAGAGCACAGGCAGGCAGGAATTGTTTCATCATCATAATTTTCCTCCAAGGTAGTTTTTCGATCGGTAATTCGATTCCGATCGCGCATTTACTATTTGCCAACCATCTCGACGAAAGCCAGGTGGCTCACGTCAATGGAAGGGATTTTCGTCTAAGCAGGGAATGCGCTAGCAGCGGAGGCAGCAGCCCAGGTCGGCAAGACAGACCCGTCGATCACAATCGGTGTCGGACCGGGGTGGGCCGATGGCGGAGGGAATTTTCAAAAGGCAGATGACCAGTTGCATGGCCAGAGAAAACATCGCGACAATCAGAGTCAACCATTGCTGTGCTCGCAGCGCAGAAGGTTGAAGGTCGACAACTGGAGAAATCAAGATGGCGCTGATGAACAAGATCACACATGCGACAAGTGCGATGGTTAAAATCCTGTTCATCGGAGCGGAGTATAGCATTTGACGCATAGGACCGAAAACGGGGCTTTGGGGCGGATCTGGGGGGATCCGCCCCTTCGGCTGAGTATGTTGGAGATCGCCTTACTGCAGCCGAACTGCGGTTGCCGTGGCACAGGCACGATTCAGAGGATTGCGGTTGAAGTCGTAGAACTGGACCGTGGCGTTGTCCGTCCACTGTGTGGCATTGGAATTGAGCGTGATGGTATGAGTGATTTCCTGCGTGCCTGCGGCAAAACCGACGGGTGGCGGACCGGGCGCGTAATTTGAGGAAGTGAACAGGATGTAGGCTACATCGGTGGCGGAGTAGGTTCCATTGTCATTAAGCCACCAGACGCCGAGACCTGTGCCGCGCTGTCCGTGCTCGAACGCCGGGTTGGAGGTGGATTCCGTCACGGTTCCGCCTCGCGAGAACATGACGATCGAGGAGAAGAGCGGCGCGATCACAGGACCGTTGCAATTGCCTGCCGGGTGCAGGGCGACGGTGACGGACCAGGCACCGACCAATCCGAATGATGCCTGTTCCGACTGGGCCTGGGATGTGGGGGTCAGCGAGAGCATGGTTGCGAGGACGAGGGCGGCGAATGCGCTGGAAGCGCGGCGTGATGCACTGGTGAGCATGGTGGCGATCTCCTTTGGGAATAGCAGCTTGCGACTGCAAGGAGACATTAGCCTGTACCGCGAGGCAAAGTCTGGGGGATTGCGTGAGGATTTCGTGACGAAAAGCTGCGGCAGGAGGATTCAGTGTTGATCGTTGCTGCTAGAATCAGCCACACTCCCGCTACTGAGAGTCTCAGGTTTGTTATGGCGTTTTCTGAACATGTCGCAGGCCGCAGGTGGGAGTTCCCTCTCAATAAATTGTTGCTCAGGATGCGATAGCGCTGGCCATGACCAATCAACTCCAGGTTACGTATGAGTTCGCGAACTTCCGCTTGTTGCCGCGGGAGAAGCAGCTTATGTGCGGCGATCGCGCGGTGAAGCTGCAGCCCAAGGTATTCGACACGCTGCTGATGCTGGTGGAGAATCACGGGCGCTTGGTGGACAAGGACAACTTCCTGAAGGGACTGTGGCCGGACACATTTGTGGAAGAGGCTACACTGGCGCATTGCATTTCGGAGCTGCGACGGACGCTGCGCAAGGAGAGCGACGGCGATGAATTTATCGAAACTGTGGCCAAGCGCGGCTATCGGTTTCTGGCGCCGGTGAAGATGATCGGAGAGCCCGATGCGCAGAATAGAGCGTCGGTGCTGGCCGTGCTGCCGTTTGAGAACCTTGGTCCCGAGCCGGAGCGGGAATACCTGGCAGACGGGTTAACGGAAGAGGTGATTGCGGCGCTCGGGCAGATCGATCCACTAGGACTCCGTGTGATTGGACGAACCACAATCATGCGATACAAACGGGCGACGAAGTCACTGGAGGAGATCGGTGGCGAATTGAAGGCGGCGTTTCTGCTGGAGAGTTCCCTGCGCAGCGAGGGCGGCCGGATCCGGGTGACGTCGAAGCTGGTGAGAGCCAGCGACCAGGTGCAGATCTGGTCCGCGACCTATGACAGCGAGCCCAGGAGCATGTTGGCTTTTCAGCGGGAACTGAGCACAGCGATCGCGCAACAAATCAAGCTGCGGCTTTCGCCGGAGCGACTGGATGCGCTGGCGAGAAGGCAGGCGCATAATCCCGAGGCATACGACGCGTATCTGCAGGGCCGCTACTACTGGAACCTGTTTACGCCCACAACGACGCGGAAGGCGATTGAATTCTACCTGCGTGCGACACAGCTCGATCCGAATTATGCGCTGGCATGGTCAGGGCTGGCCGATGCGTACACGTCGAGTCCAATCCACGCGGATGCGCGACCGCACGATGTTTGGGAGAAGGCGCGAAGGGCTGCGGAACAGGCGGTAACAGCGGAACCGGAACTGGCGGAAACGCAAACGTCGTGGGGATTCGTGAAGTTCTGGCTGGATTGGGACTGGGCGGAAGCCGAAGGTGCATATCGCAGGGCCATTGCAATTGATCCGAACTACTCGCTGGTGTACAGGCTGTTGGGAATCGTGCTGGGACATGCGGGCCATCGCGCAGAAGAAGCGCGGCTGGCGATGGAGCGAGCGCGAGCGATCGATCCGTTGCAGGCCATGCATCACGCGCTATCCGCGCAGGTAGCTTTTCTGGGGCGAGACTTCAGTGCTGCGCTTGAGTTCGCGCGGCAAGCAGCAGTGGTGCTGACGGATTTCTGGATTGCCAACCTGCAGATGGCACAGGCATACGAGCAGCTTGGTGAAGATGCACTTGCGCTGGAGGCATTGAATCGCGGTGGAGTGGGCGGAGAGAACAGCAAAGTTGTGTCGCTGCGCGGTTACATCCTGGCAAAGATGGGACGCGTGAATGAGGCCCGTGAGGTGCTGCGGACATTGGAGACACTGGCACGTGAGCGCTACATGCCGGCGTGTGCGGTTGCGATGGTACACACAGGCTTGGGCGAGTTGGATGGCGCATTCGCATGGCTGAATCGAGCGGTGGAGGAGCACGATGTGCACCTCGCGAGTCTGCCCTCGGACGCGAAGTGGGACCGGTTGCGCGGGGATGCCCGATTTGCGGGGATCCTGCGCACGTGCGGGTTGCCATATACAGACACAACTGCCTGATCTCGGTTCCCCACTCCGACCGATGTGCCAAAGATGCGCGGGCGCGACCAGTGTGAAGCTCCTGTTGTAGTGCCGGTGTGTTCCGGTATTGTGACGGAGATGAGAAAACCGAATTCGGCTGTCTTCCCTGTGCTAGTTTTTCTGGTTTCTGTCGTGTTGCAGATAAGCGTTCCTGTTCACGCGCAACAAAGCGCCGAATGGCCGACGTATGGCAATGATGCCGGAGGGATGCGCTACTCTTCGGCTTCGCAGATCAACCGAGGGAATGTCGCCAATCTCAAAGTGGCGTGGACGTATCGCACCGGCGCAAATGACACACCGACCAAGCTGAAGCGCAAGGCTGCATTCGAGGCCACGCCTATCCTCGTGGATGCGAAGCTTTTTCTGAGCACTCCGTATGACCATGTGATTGCTCTCGATCCGGGGAGCGGGGCGAAGCTGTGGGAGTACGACCCAGGCGTGAACCTTGATCGAAACTATTCGGAAGTTTCGTCGCGCGGTGTTTCAGCATGGCGCGATACGGGCAGGAAGGCAGGCGAGCCGTGCCACTTGCGCATATTCATCGGGACGATTGACGCGCGGCTGATTGCGCTGGACGGCGAGACTGGAAAGCTGTGCGCAGATTTTGGTGGGAACGGCACTGTCGATCTCAACAAGGGCGCGGCTACGCAGACGGAGTGGACCGGAGGGTACCAGGTAACCTCGCCACCAGCGATTGTGGGCGATCTGGTAATCGTGGGATCGTCAATTGCGGACAACTGGCGCGTGGACACCGGCCGAGGCATCGTGCGCGCATTCGATGCGCACACAGGAAAACTGCGGTGGAGCTGGGATCCGATTGCATGGGCAGCGCACACCAACCCGAGGACGGGTGCAGGCAATGCATGGTCCGTGTTGTCAGTCGACGCGAAGCACGACCTCGTGCTTATCCCCACAGGCAGCGCGGCACCGGATTATTACGGCGGGATTCGCAAGGGCGATGACAAATGGGCCGATTCGGTGGTGGCATTGCGCGCATCGTCGGGCACGTTTGTTTGGGGATTTCAGGTGGTTCATCACGATTTGTGGGACTACGATGTTGCGGCTCAGCCAACCTTGATTGACTGGAAGGATGGAACGCCGGCGGTTGTGATCAACACGAAGATGGGACATGTGTTTGTGTTGAACCGGTTGAATGGGAAGCCGTTGGTTCCCGTCGAAGAGCGGAAGGTGCCGCAATCGGATATTCAAGGCGAGGAGAGTTCACCTACGCAGCCATTCTCGACGATATCGCTGGTACCGGAGAAGTTCGAGGCTGCGGATGCGTGGGGGCCGAAGCCTGAGGATGTGAATTGGTGCCAGCATAAGATTGCTGCTTTGCGGAACGAGGGAGTCTTCACGCCACCGAGTTTGCGAGGCACAGTGCAGGCGCCGGGCAATGTTGGTGGGGTGAACTGGGGCGGCGCGGCTTACGATCCACAACATCACGTGATGATCGTGAATACGAATCGGCTGGTCGCGTGGGTAAAGCTGATTCCGCGCGCAGAGTACGACGCTGAAGTGCATAAAAACCAGGACAACCGGATCTACGGCGAGTTCGGCGATCAGGAGCCGTCACCCTTTGGTCTTTACCGCTCGTTTCTCTTTTCGCCGAGCGGCACGCCCTGTAACCGGCCGCCATGGGGGACAACGGAAGCCGTGGACCTCTTCACGGG
>Ga0105240_10008318_pt1 | contig 14848 bp, 6 predicted proteins | sample KBSC54metaG_FD_80426 | JGI IMG/M metagenome (GOLD analysis project Ga0105240, IMG submission 80426) | Corn rhizosphere microbial communities from Kellogg Biological Station, Michigan, USA - KBS C5-4 metaG | ecosystem: Host-associated > Plants > Roots > Rhizosphere > Soil | place: Michigan, USA... | reverse complement strand
CATCGTCGGAATCTTCCTCCAGTATGTGGACAGCCTTGATGTGACCATCTCTCAGGAAAAAACAGCGCATCCGAAGTCCCCCGGCCATTCTGGTCCGTGGGATGCCGCCACCGACCTCTTCCAGGGCAATCTCAGCAAATTTTTGTCAGCTGGGAAAGTTAAAAAATGCGTGCTTACTAAATCTCGTTGTGTGGCGACAACAGCTGCTAGGAGCGATCATTAGCGGTGGCAATCTGTAATCTGCACTCCCACACCGAAGGCCCAGAAGCGATCCGCGACATTGTGAACGGGCGGCTTCCACCCGTCTACCCGTGATGGAGGCAGCGCCTCACGCACTACCAACGGATCGAACGGGGTCACGAGGTGCGCACCGCCAACCGGTCCACTGGCGGTGTGGTGATCGACGACAGGTCTCGCACGCCGAGACCCTTAAGCAGGTCAATGCGGCAGACTATTCCTTTAGCTTTGCGTCCTCGCCAGTTGAACGATTCGTTTTCTGCGCGAGCATATTGAGTTGCTTGGCGTCTTGCATTGCCAGAACTGGATCATCGTAAGGCGTGCCAACTTCGGCGGGCTTCTGCCCCGCGATAAATCGAAGGATTACCCAACGCCTTTGCAAACCAAGGCGTTGTACTCTGAACTCAACCATCTTCGGCCCCCCGCTTTGATATGGCCAAACGCAGGAGTTCCATCAAATAAACAATACCCAATATCCTCTTGTCTTCTTGAAGAACTAGGCTTCGCTTCCAATGCACGGTTTAGGACGTACAAAATCGTACAATGGATGTTGTCTGGGCTAGACGGATAACCGTATTGGCCAAATAAGAATGGCGATGGCAGGCTAGCTGAGCGGTAAGACAGCGAAGATCGGTTTCGTCTCGACCTTTGAAGTTAGTCTGCCGATGACCGAAGCTAAATAATTCCACCGCTCGAAGCTCAACATGTCGTCGCGCTCAAGCGCCTCTTCGCTTCGGCGGCGGGCGATAGCCCGGGCATCGCTGCCGTATATGTCGACCATCATTCGCGCCGTCCCCCAACCATTCAAATCGGCCATATAACCCTCCCAGTCTGTCGCTGGATTGCCCAACGCGCCAATCGAGAAAATGTGCCAACCGGGTAAGTGCCAGATGAATTTCCCTATGCTCATCAGGCCGATGATAAAGAGGCAGTTGAGCCTAATCGCTGCATGAATGATCCCATTCGCAGGCACATTATTTTTTGCCAAGGAAACCGGCGCTTTTCAGGAACGCATCTCGCCCAGGAAGAGTTGTTAGGTTGCCTGGGTTCTCGAAGCAATCTCAGAGGTAATACTGAGTAATCAAAGCATCAGGGTAGGAGAGCAAATGGAAGTCTATGGAAGCCAGACCATATCGAAAAGGCCATTGCGCGAGCAGCGATATCTGCATTTTGAGCTCTTGCCGAGTGACGAAAAACTGATCGAGCAACTTCCTCCAGAGCAACAGAAAGTACTGAGGTCAGAAGGATCATATGCAAAGCGCGCTCAGGAAATTGGAGTGGCGATTGGAACAATCCGTAGCCGCCTTCATCGTGCGCGCGAGGCTCTTTCACGTCTTCGGGCGAGCTCAGAAGTCCCACATAATGAAGTTGGAAGCCATTAGATCTCAGGCGGCGGGATTTCGCGGCGCCCGAAGCAATTCATTGCTTGGAACTGTCGCCCGCTTTTAATTCGGCAACGCACCATTGTGTCGAAAGTATCAGACGCTTCTGCTCAATTGATCCAATTCGGAGAGAGGCACGCCTCTCCGAAATGACATCAGGGCTTCCGTCTCTGACGGTTCTACTCCGACAGTTGGCAATAATTAACCATTACCTACGGGATTTGCGACGCAACGGAACGGCACCGGCCAAGAGGAGTTAAGTGCGCGTTAGCGTACACAGGATGATAGGGCGCGGTGTCTGGCTATACTGAATGGCGGCGTAACTTCTATCTCGCCAAAATTAAAGCAGCCGAAGAGCAAGCCGCAAAAGCGCTAGAGCCTGCGGCTGTTAGGGGCTTTTGGGCTGTAGCTGAGGGCTACCGCGCCCTGATTAAAAGACTTACGCCGCCTGAACCCGGGAAGGGAGGCGAAGTCCCTACACGCCCACAGGGGGGCTGATCTAAGGGGGGTAGCCCAAATCGATTGGCCCACTAGGCGGCCCGGGAACTTCCGGAAGGATCCAGCGTTATGGCGCTCGAGGGTTCGGATGAACCGCGCCGGGGGGCCATATTCTGTTTCGAATCCCTCCGCCACAGCCGTCCGAATTTGCCCTCGAGCTGCTTTCGATTTTCATGAGATCGCGGTCGGCTTGAAGGTTGACGTGCGAGGGGGGATGCCCGATGAGGCAAGAGAATCAACCGCATAGTGAGCGGCCCGCGTCGGTCGTGGAGGCCTTTCCGGGCGCAATGCCTGGCCTGGAATTCGCTCTGGAAGAGCTTTTGCGCTCGCTCCAGGCAGTGCAGGGGGGAGACTTCTCGGTTCGGCTCCCCAGCAACCAGACCGGAATTGTCGGGAAAATATCGGACGCATTTAATGAAATTGTCGCCACCAACGAACGGATGGCCCAACAGCTTGAGCTGGTTGGGGATGTCGTAGGTCGCCAGGGACGCACCCGCCAACGGGTCAAGCTCGGTTTGAGCCATGGCGCCTGGGGTGGGATGGAAAACTCGGTCAACACACTGATTGACGATCTGTTGTGGCCGACGGCTGAAGTGACCCGGGCGATCGCGGCGGTAGCCAAGGGAGATCTTCTCCAAACCGTAGATCTGGATGTGGACGGTCGACCGCTCAAAGGCGAGTTCCTGCGCTCGGCCAACATCGTAAACACCATGATCAAACAGCTTTCCGTATTTACTTCGGAGGTGACACGTGTTGCCCGCGAGGTGGGAACGGAAGGCAAGCTCGGCGGACAGGCTCAGGTCCGCGAAGTGACAGGTGTCTGGAAGGATTTGACCGAAAGCGTCAACTCCATGGCATCAAACCTAACGGCACAGGTAAGAAACCTCGCGGAAGTGACCATCGCAGTGGCGAATGGTGACCTTTCGAAGAAGATCACGGTCGATGTCAGAGGCGAGATTTTGCAGCTCAAGGAAGCCATCAATACGATGGTCGACCAGCTTCGCTCTTTCGCGTCCGAAGTAACGCGCGTGGCCCGCGAGGTGGGCACGGAAGGAAAGTTGGGCGGTCAGGCGTTGGTGCCGGGCGTGGCCGGAACGTGGAAAGATTTGACCGATTCCGTGAACGCAATGTGCGGCAACCTGACAGACCAGGTCCGCAATATTGCGCAAGTGACCACCGCCGTGGCCCGCGGGGATCTATCCCGGAAAATCACTGTGAGCGTGCGTGGCGAGATTCTCGAGCTGAAAGACACCATCAATACGATGGTGGATCAGCTCAACTCTTTCGCGTCTGAAGTGACGCGCGTGGCGAAGGAAGTGGGAACTGAGGGCAAACTGGGCGGCCAGGCCCAGGTTCCAGGCGTTGCGGGTACCTGGAAAGATTTGACTGACAACGTCAATTTCATGGCATCAAACCTGACCAATCAAGTTCGCAATATCGCCGAAGTCGCGACAGCTATTGCGGGCGGAGACCTTTCAAAGAAGATCACAGTCAACGTCTCCGGCGAGATTCTTCAGCTGAAAGAAACCATCAATACGATGGTGGATCAGCTGAACGCGTTTGCCGGCGAAGTGACGCGCGTGGCCCGCGAGGTGGGTACGGAAGGTAAACTCGGCGGGCAAGCCAACGTTTTGGGCGTGGCTGGCACCTGGAAAGACCTTACCGACAGCGTGAACTCGATGGCGTCGAACCTGACCGCCCAGGTCCGCAACATCGCCGAAGTGTCCACGGCCATCGCCAATGGCGATTTGTCGAAGAAGATCACGGTGGACGTGAAGGGTGAAATTCTAAAGCTCAAGGACACGATCAACACCACAGTCGACCAATTGAATGCCTTTGCCTCGGAAGTCACGCGCGTGGCTCGCGAAGTGGGAACGGAAGGTAAGCTCGGTGGCCAGGCCGTGGTCCGCGGTGTCGCCGGAACCTGGAACGATCTGACCGACAGCGTCAATTCCATGGCGTCCAACCTGACAAACCAAGTTCGCAATATCGCCGAAGTGGCTACGGCTGTGGCGCAAGGGGACCTTTCCAAAAAGATCACAGTCAATGTTTCGGGCGAAATTCTGCAATTGAAAGAAACCATCAACACGATGGTGGACCAGCTCAACTCCTTCGCGTCGGAAGTGACGCGCGTGGCCCGCGAAGTGGGTACGGATGGCAAACTTGGTGGCCAAGCAGAGGTTCCGGGCGTTGCCGGCACCTGGAAGGATCTAACCGACTCGGTGAATTCCATGGCGGGCAATCTAACGGCCCAAGTTCGCAATATCGCGGAGGTTGCTACAGCGATCGCGGGTGGAGACCTTTCGCGCAAAATCACGGTCGATGTCCGCGGTGAGATTCTTCAGCTGAAAGAAACGCTGAACACAATGGTTGACCAGTTGAATCGCTTCGCGGGTGAAGTGACGCGCGTGGCCCGCGAGGTGGGTACGGAGGGCAGATTAGGCGGGCAGGCCAACGTGCCTGGTGTGGCCGGTACCTGGAAGGACCTCACGGACAATGTGAATTTGTTGGCTGCCAATCTGACGACACAGGTCCGCAACATCGCCGAGGTCACAACGGCCGTGGCACGCGGCGATCTTTCCCGCAAGATCACCGTGGATGTGAAAGGCGAAATCCTGGAGTTGAAGAACACGATCAACACCATGGTCGATCAGTTGAACTCCTTCGCATCGGAAGTAACGCGCGTGGCTCGCGAGGTTGGTACCGACGGGAAGCTCGGCGGCCAGGCTGAAGTCCCCGGTGTTGCAGGCACCTGGAAGGACTTGACGGACAACGTCAACTTTATGGCTTCGAATCTAACTGCGCAGGTTAGAAACATTGCCGAAGTGGCAACCGCTATCGCCAGCGGTGATCTCTCCAAAAAAATTACGGTCGACGTACGTGGTGAAATTCTGCTCCTGAAGGAAACGCTCAACACCATGGTCGAACAGCTACGGTCGTTCGCTGCGGAAGTGACGCGCGTTGCCCGCGAGGTCGGAACGGATGGCAAGCTGGGTGGACAGGCAGAAGTCGCCGGCGTCGCCGGCACCTGGAAGGATTTGACGGACAGCGTCAATTCCATGGCCGGTAATTTGACGGGTCAGGTCCGTAATATCGCTGAAGTCACTACTGCAGTGGCACGCGGCGACCTTTCCCGCAAAATTACGGTTGATGTGAAGGGCGAAATTCTGGAATTGAAGAACACGATCAACACCATGGTCGACCAGCTCAATGCGTTTGCCGCCGAAGTTACCCGCGTGGCTCGTGAAGTAGGTACGGATGGCAAGCTGGGCGGTCAGGCACGGGTCCCCGGCGTCGCTGGGACCTGGAAGGATTTGACGGATACCGTTAATGACATGGCGGCCAACCTCACGGAGCAGGTTCGCGGCATCGTGAAAGTCGTCACCGCGGTTGCTGACGGTGATCTCAAGCAGAATCTCACGGTGAAATCCAAAGGCGAGGTGGCGGCTTTGGCCGAGACCATCAACAATATGACGGCAACCCTCGCCACGTTTGCCGACCAGGTCACTTCGGTGGCGCGCGAAGTCGGCGTCGAAGGCAGGTTAGGCGGCCAAGCCAATGTGCCTGGTGCCGCAGGCACCTGGAAGGATCTCACCGGCAATGTGAACCTGCTGGCGGCTAACCTGACAACGCAGGTGCGGGCGATCGCAGAAGTTGCAACGGCCGTGACCAAGGGCGATTTGACGCGGTCCATTCAAGTTGAGGCACGCGGGGAAGTCGCTGAGCTCAAAGATAATATCAACACAATGATTGGCAATCTCCGTCTGACGACGGATCGCAACACGGAGCAGGACTGGCTTAAGACAAATCTGGCAAAGTTCACCAATATGCTTCAAGGCCAGCGCGACCTTGTCACAGTCGGGCGGATGTTGCTGAGCGAATTGACGCCGCTCGTGAACGCTCAGATGGGCGTCATCTACCAGATGACGACCGGCGAAGGCGGAAATCTGCAATTGCTCTCATCTTATGCCGATCATCCCATTGATGGGCATCCAAAGTCCTTCCAAGTTGGCGAAAGTCTGATAGGCCAGTGTGCAGCAGATAAGCGCACGCATCTGGTTCACAGCGTCGAGCGTGCTGTCCCCATAAATTCTGCGCTCATGCAAGTGACCCCGCGGAACATTATCGTTCTGCCAGTTCTCTATGAGAATCAGGTCAAAGCCGTAATTGAGCTGTCGTCCCTGTCAGATTTCACGGACCTGCAGATTGCCTTCCTGGAGCAATTGACCTCGAGCATCGGCATTCTCGTCAATAGTATCGAAGCGACAATGCAGACCGAGGGCCTCCTCAAGCAATCGCAGCAACTTGCTGGCGAATTGCAGTCTCAGCAAAATGAACTGCAGCAGTCCAACGAGCAATTGGAGCAGAAGGCGAGAGAATTAGCAGAGCAAAATGTTGAAGTTGAAAGGAAAAATCAGGAGATCGAGCAGGCGCGTCGCGCGCTGGAAGACAAAGCAAGCGAATTGGCGCTTACATCCAAGTACAAGTCCGAATTCCTCGCGAACATGAGCCATGAGCTGCGTACGCCGTTGAACTCAATTTTGATTTTGGGCCAGCAGCTGGCCGAGAATCCAGATCACAATCTCTCCATCAAGCAGGTCGATTTCGCCCGCACCATCCACGGCGCTGGCACCGATCTGCTCAATCTCATCAGTGACATCCTTGATCTTTCCAAGATTGAGTCCGGGACGGTGACGGTTGACGCCGAAGAGATCACGCTAGCCAACGTCGTTGATGCTGTCGCTCGGCCATTCCGCCACCTTGCTGACAGTAAACAACTTGCATTCAAAGCAGCCATCGATCCGTCTCTGCCGCGCACGTTGTTGACGGATTCAAAGCGCTTGCAGCAGGTATTGAAGAATTTGCTTTCGAACGCCTTCAAATTCACAGCGCAAGGTCAGGTTGATCTTTCAATTAGGCTTGCCAAGGAGGGATGGTCGGCGAACCACCCTGTTCTCGGACAAGCAGGATCTGTTGTCGTGTTTGAAGTGTCCGACACCGGGATTGGAATCCCAGTGGAAAAGCAGAAGTTGATTTTCGAGGCATTTCAACAAGCGGACGCTTCCACCAGCCGCAAATATGGTGGCACTGGATTGGGGTTGGCCATTAGCCGTGAATTGGCAGGGCTGCTGGGAGGAGAGATCCAATTGCGCAGCACGCCTGGCGCGGGCAGTTCCTTCCGGCTGTATCTGCCGACGCGCTATGTTGGTGCATCCGTGCCGCTACGACCAGCAGCAATCTCCCCCGCGATTTTGCCGGAACGGCAAGTCGAACAGATCGAAGATGACAGAGCAGGCCTGACCGAGAGAGACACAGTACTTCTGGTAGTCGAAGACGATCCACACTATGCGCGTATCCTCATGGATTTGGCCCATGGGGAAGGATTCAAAGTCATTGTTGCGTCGCGAGGCGAGGAAGCACTCGATCTGGCTATGCAATATGGTCCCGCCGCAATTTCTCTCGATATCTTCCTGCCGGATATGCTTGGCTGGACGGTCATGAGCCAATTGAAGCAGAATCCGCAAACCCGGCACATTCCGGTTCAGATCATCACGTTGGACGAGGATCGCCAGCATGGCCTGTCGCGCGGCGCATTCTCATTTGTAACCAAGCCCACTTCGGTTGAAGGAGTTAAGAATGCTCTGGCCAAGATAATGGCCTATGTCACGCCGCGTAAAAAGCGATTGCTGGTAGTAGAGGACAATCCAGCGGAGCAACTTAGTATTCAAGCTCTTCTAAGTCATAGTGATATCGAGATAGAGGCCGCTGACACGGGCGAGAAGGCTCTATCAATGCTCAGGGAAAGACCAGCGGATTGTGTTGTTTTAGATCTGCGGCTGCCTGACATCTCTGGATTCGAGCTGTTGCAGAAGATCAGTCAGGACGCGACCTTGTCCGACATACCGGTCGTGATCTTTACAGGTAGAGAGCTATCGCCCGAAGAAGACAATCAGTTGCACGCGGTGGCCCGAAGCATTGTCGTCAAAGGAGTTGAATCGCCTGAGCGGCTGTTTGATGAAACCGCCCTTTTCCTTCATCGGGTCGTTAAAGAATTGCCTGACGACAAGCAGAGACTACTGGAGCGGCTTACTGGTTCCGACGAAGATCTGGTGGGCCGCGTGGTTTTGCTGGTTGACGACGATGCGCGAAACATTTTTGCCCTTTCCAGCGCACTGGAAAGACGTGGGATGAAAGTCTTAACCGCCACGACAGGAAGGGAGGCAATCGAGATCGTAAATGTTACGCCAGATCTGGCGTTGGTTCTCATGGATATCATGATGCCGGAGATGGATGGCTATCAAACGATGGCCCTCATTCGGGAGAATCCCAAGCTTCGACGCTTACCGATCATCGCACTAACCGCTAAGGCGATGAAAGGAGACCGCGAGAAATGTCTTGAGGCAGGGGCTTCTGACTATCTCGCCAAACCGGTCAACACCGAACAATTGTTGACCGCGCTCCGTATGTGGCTTCATCGCTAAGGAGCCCCAATCATGACCAGCAACGATGCCGTCAACATTCTTTTGGTCGATGATCAACCCGGAAAGTTGCTGAGCTATCAGGTGATGTTGGAGCAGCTTGGGGAAAATCTTCTTCCGGCCTCCTCCGCAAAAGAGGCGCTCGCTCTCTTGTTGAAGACGGAAGTCGCAGTCATTTTGATCGACGTTTGCATGCCTGAACTCGATGGGTTCGAACTTGCAAAGATGATTAGAGAACACCCTCGATATCAGAAGATAGCCATCATTTTTATATCCGGCATTCACATGTCGGAGTCGGACTATTTGAAGGGATACGAAGCCGGCGCCGTCGACTATATGTCAGTCCCGGTGGTGCCGGAATTGCTTCGCGCTAAAGTCCGCGTTTTTGCTGAGCTGTTCCGCAAGACAAGGCAGCTGCAGAAACTCAACGAGGAACTCGAGCTAAGGGTCATAGAAAGGACTGAGGCTCTCAATAACTCGAGCATGGAACTTCGCAGAAGCGAGGAGGGCCGTGGTCTTGCTCTTGCCGCTGGTAAGATGGGTTCATGGGATTGGGATGTCGCGAGTGGCAATTGGTCGTGGGACGAAGGGCAAAAGAGAATATTTGGCATAAATCACGACGCCTTCGCCCCAACTACTGAAGCCATGCGGATGGCCATTCATGCTGAAGATCGGGCTCGGTTTGATCAAGCCTTTGCGGACCTCTCGCGTGGTTCCGGTTTTTTCGAATATGAGTTTCGCATAAAAAGGCCGAACGGTGATGATCGTAGTTGCCGGCAGGTGGGAGTTGCAATGTTTGACGCGGAGGGAAAGCTTATTCGCGTCTCTGGTGTGACGACTGACATTACGGAGCGAAAAGAAGCTGAAGCCAAGCAAACATTGCTTGCCCGTGAAGTCGATCACCGGGCGAAGAACGCTTTGGCCGTAGTCCAGGCCATCGTGCGGCTGGCGCGGCGGGACAGTATCGAAGTCTTTATCTCAGGGGTGGAAGGTCGCATAAAAGCCTTGGCTCAAACTCACGAGCTTTTGTCTCATTCGCGGTGGGAGGGAGCCGAGCTTCTCCGGCTTGTGCTAGAAGAATTGGCCCCCTATCAGCAGGAAGGCAGCGTGCGGGTAACAGCTATCGGTCCACCCGTTATGACTTCACCAGAAGACGCCCAGGCCATCGCTATAGCCTTGCATGAGCTAGCCACCAATGCTGCTAAGTATGGCAGCCTTTCTCAGCCAGAAGGCCGAGTTGATGTGAGCTGGAAGCTGACGGAAGAGGGACTGGAGTTGCTCTGGACTGAAGCGGGTGGTCCGGCGGTAGCTGTTCCGAAAACTCAGGGATTCGGGACCAAAATAATCACCGCCAGTTTTGCAGATCCGCGTCGTGGATCAGTTGCATTCGATTGGCGTCCTGAAGGCCTGCATTGCACGCTTAAACTTAGGCCTGCTCATGGTCGCCAGACGAAGCCGGTTGAGCAACGTCCCAGTGTTCCCGTGCGGACTCTTTCCTCGCCTACGCGTCGACTTCTGCTGGTCGAGGACGAAGTTCTTGTCGGCATACTTATGCGTGAGATGCTTGAGGACATGGGATTTTCGGTGCACGGCCCTTCTCGCACACTTGGAGATGCGATCGTGGCTGCCAACGGTGAGGCGTTCGACGGCGCCGTTTTAGATATGAACCTCAACGGGGAGGTGGTCTATTCGTTGGCGGATATTTTGATGTCGCAGAACGTGCCGTTCGTTTTTGTTACAGGTTATTCAGCCGATGTCGTGGATGCCCGGTTCGCAAAGGTTCCAGTATTACAGAAGCCTGTGGCGAGCGAGGCTCTGGCCAAAGTAATCAATTCGTGCGTGAAAGTAGCCGAGCGCGCTGTTGCACCACTTTCCTTCGCTGAATCGTCTGGAGAAGCGAAAGTCGGCGGATTAGGCGCCTGACAGCGCGAGGAGCGTTCGGGTCGGCGGCCGGCAGGATACCGACTACGGAAGCGGGGCGTGGCGAGAGCTTTGTTGCCAAAGCTGACATAGGGTGACGTCCGCTTTCTGGCAGTTTCCCCTCAAAGCGGACATGCCTCCTTTGGGAGACCGTGTCTTAGAACGGAGACAGTCTTTGTTGGAAAGCGGACACTGAACCGACATCCGGGTGTTGGTATCTATGTTGGTATGAACTGTGCGGCCACTAGTTAAGTTATTGTAAATAAACAAATATACACTGCAGTGTGGGTCCTGCCGGGCCCACCAATTGATTTGTCCGGCGCGGCCTTGGTGCGGTGGACGGCGGCGGCGCTTCGCGCTGTCTGAGGGCTAGGTGTATTACAGGGTAATTCCACGCCGCTCTTGGAACTGGCTTCGCGCGTTTACGGCTTGTTCTTACTGCGCACCGGCAATGGTTTGCTCATGGTGCTCACGAAGAAGTCTTCAAAGCGCTTGAGATCGAAGTGGTTGACTATTCTGGCCTGCTGCAGGAAATGCCCCCGCGGAAATTCGTGGGAGTATGACATCGTTCTACCGTAGTTGGCACCAAATGTTGTCTCGACGTCGATCCAACGGGTTTCGACATTCGTCGCAAGAGTTGGATCGATGACATACGCCACCGCCAGCTGATCCCAAAATTGAGCGAACTTCGGAGCGGAGGCTTTCGGTGATGGCGTGGCTCGCGAGTCGATCCTCGCGATGACCGGATTCGCCTTCCAGATGCGCTCGAAGATGCCGAAATCAAATCGCGCGGAATTGGTGACGTCCAATGGAATGAATATCTGTTCGATCGGCTCCCGATAGACGATCTTCGCCGCATCAGGATCGAACCATACATTGAATTCTGCGGCCGGCATTGTATTGCCGGGCACGTCGAAAGCGCCGCCCATATATACGATGCGCTTGATAAGCGGCACGATATCCGGGGCTTTGCGGATCGCCAGAGCAATATTTGTCAGCGGGCCGATCGCCAAGATCGTCACTTGACCAGGGTTTGCTCTGACAGTTTCGATGATGAAATCGACTGCGTGCTTTTCCTGAACTTTTGTGCGCTGTGCAGCGCCGTCCGGCGAAATTTCTACATCCGCATCTGATTTCGGCTTTGGATGCGACCATGCGCCATAATATCCATCGCCAACGCCCAGCAGCGCCTTCTCTTCCTCAAAGCTTGCATGGCTGTGCAGAAGCGGTCTGTCCGCGCCCGCAAAAACCGGAATGTCGGCCTCGAGCCCAACACGCTCAACAGCTTTGGCCGCAATAGGTCTTTGCTCTTCAATCCAGGTATTGCCGGCAACCAAAGTCATTCCCAGAATCTGAATCTGACCTGCCGCGTGTGCCTGAGCCGCGAGAATAAACGCCTGGCCGTCATCGCCAAAAAGATTGAAGTCGGTATCGAAGATGATTTTCTGGGGGCCGCACGCCTCTTGCGCGCTTGCCGACCCCGACGCGACGATCAAGGCTCCCAATGCAATCGCACGAAATGTGGAAACACCCATAAAATCCCCTCTCACGGATAGCCACTTCACTATCATCTGCGACGTCAGGCCCACAACTAAGCCTTTTGGCGATGAAAATGAACCCTTCGTCACCATCAAAACAATCCTGCGCCGGGCGCTATACACTCAGGCAATGCCGGGTGTGGACCGTACGGTCCTTTGGTCCTGAATGGACTTCCGCGCTCGCACTTGTAGGGTTATCGTCTCTCAAGCGAAGTCGGGGCGCGGGGCATGAAGTTTATTGCGAGGCCTGCTTTAAGGCTGATCCTCATAATAGGGCTTGGAAGCCAATGCTGGGCCTCATCCACAGCCGACACTGCAGATACTATATCCCTATCCTTTGATCGCGGCGCTGCGCTTACTTGGGGATTGCTGAAGAAGCTTCATACGCGCGCAAGCTTCCTGATGATTGTCGCTCACCCCGACGATGAGGATGGCGCCACATTGGCATACGAAAGCCGCGGAATAGGTGCTCGAACGGAGTTGATGACGCTTAATCGCGGTGAGGGCGGCGCGAACGTTATGTCGTCTGACTTGTGGGAAGCTCTAGGATTGGTGCGAACCGAGGAGCTTCTTCAAAGCGGGCGTTATTACGGTCTTGACGGGCAATATTTCTCATCGACCGTCGATTATGGGTTTTCAAAGTCGTTAGAGGAAGCACTTGATCAGTGGGGGCATGCGCGCGTGCTCGAAGCAGCTGTGCGCGTGGTAAGGACGGTTCGGCCATTAGTTGTGACATCGGTATTTGTTGGTGGCCCCACAGATGGCCACGGCAATCACGCTGTTGCTGGGATGATGGCCCAAGAAGTCTTCAATGCTGCCGGCGATCCCAAAATGTTTCCGGAGCAAATTCGAGAAGGGCTATTGCCCTGGTCGCCGCTGAAACAGTATGCGCGCGTCCCTACGTTTCGCATCTCAGCCAAGGGCGCTTACAATTACGCGACGCATCAATGGGGTCCGGTCGGTGTCCAGAACCATATCGCTGGGCGATGGGAGCCGGGAAATGTATCACCAACCGTTTCCGTTCCCGTTGGGACTTATGACTCGATGTTGGGGCTCACTTATCTGCAGATCGCTCGCGAAGGATTGGGCTTCCAGAAGTCCCAGAATGGTGGCACCGAAATCCCTCTACCGGCCGAGCAGGCCGAACTCTACCATCGTTTCGGCTCTCGCGTGCCTGCTTCCGATAAGGAGGCTGACTTTTTCGGTGGCGTCGATATCTCCTTGGAAGGAATCGCAAGCCTAGCCGGTTCGGCGCCCCCCGCATTTCTTCGGGAGGGGCTGCGCGAAATCAATCGCACGATCGAGAAGGCGATCGCCGCGTTTTCGCCGCAGGACCCTTCAGCCATTGCGGACATTCTCGCAGATGGTTTCAAGTCCAATGAAACCCTTATTGATGCGGTCAAGCAAAGTTCTCTGACGCCCGAGCAAAAATATAATGTGCTCCATGAATTGGGCGTAAAAAGAGATCAGTTTCACGAAGCCCTGCTCGCGGCCCTCAGTGTGTCTGCGAAGGCGGACGTGATTTCTGCGGACGTTGGCGGAGCGTCCGCGCCTTTCCGCGGCACCCGAGATACGTTCCAGATGGCATTGCGCGGTCAGGACATCCGCGTGCGTGTTCATTTGTTCAATGGTGGCAAGCGCCCCATAGAAATCCAGAATGTTGCGCTGGTTTCTTCATCAGGCAAGTCTTGGGGCATTAAAGCTGAGGCACCGATACCTCGGCAGTTGGCGCCAAACGCTGCTCAGAATGTCGCCTTTGCCGGCACGGTGCCGGCAGATGAGCCATTCACACGACCTTATTTCTCTCGCTCGGATTTTGAGAAACCTTACTACGACAAAGTTGAAGGTGCCGATCATAATAACGCTGTGCAGCCCTATCCTCTGGCCGCAGCGGTTTCCTACAGTTTCAAAGGAATTGAGCTACAGACCAAAGACGTGGTGCAGGTTGTCAGCACGATCAATGGAATCGGAACCAGGCGTAATCCCATGCCGGTTGGGCCCCCGGTATCGGTTTCGATCAATCCTGGTGCCGGAATATTGCAGCTAGGTCGCACATCGTTCCCATTGACCGTCCGGCTGCACAACAACGTTGATGGATCGGTTCATGAGACGGCCCGACTTGAGCTGCCCGAGGGATGGACATCCGAGCCAACGGCCGCCCCTGTTTCATTTTCGCAAGTTGGGCAGGACTTGGCGGTAACATTTATGGTTCATCCTGCCACGGTGAACCAACAATCCTATCAAGTCACAGCCACCGTCGATTATGCAGGTAATTCATACAAAGAAGGCTACAGCGTAACCGGTTACCAAGGCCTTCGGCCTTATTTTCTGTATAAGCCGGCGACGTACAGTGTCACGGGCACGGACGTTAAGATCGCGCCATCCCAAAAAATCGCTTATGTGGAAGGCAGCGGGGATGAAGTCCCGGCCGCACTCGAAGCGTTGGGCATCCACGCCACATTTCTGTCGCCCCAGGACCTGGCAAATTCCGATCTCGGTCAGTTCGATACAATTGTCTTGGGTGTCCGGGCCTATGCAGTGCGACCGGACCTCATCGCGAACAATGCACGCATTCTCAAATATGTTGAGAATGGCGGCACGGTTGTCGTCCAATACAACACACCGGAATATGATCATAATTTCGGACCCTATCCCTATTCGATGACCGAAGATCCGGAAGAGGTCACTGACGAGCATTCCGTCGTCACCTTCCTGGATGCCAAAGACCCTTTGCTGAATTGGCCGAACAGCATCGCCTCAAAAGATTTCGAAGGCTGGGTGGAAGAACGAGGGT
>Ga0105240_10008316_pt1 | contig 14850 bp, 11 predicted proteins | sample KBSC54metaG_FD_80426 | JGI IMG/M metagenome (GOLD analysis project Ga0105240, IMG submission 80426) | Corn rhizosphere microbial communities from Kellogg Biological Station, Michigan, USA - KBS C5-4 metaG | ecosystem: Host-associated > Plants > Roots > Rhizosphere > Soil | place: Michigan, USA... | reverse complement strand
CCTCGGCTTCATCACCGCGCTCACCCAGCCGACGCCGGAGAAGCTGACCGAGGAGATCGCGCGCTGCCGGACGCTCACCGACAAGCCGTTCGGCGTGAACCTGACCATTCTGCCGGCCATCAAGCCGCCGCCCTACGCCGAGTACCGCCAGGCGATCATCGAGGCCGGCATCAAGATCGTCGAGACCGCCGGCAACAAGCCCGTCGAGCATGTCGAAGAGTTCAAGAAGCACGGGATCAAGGTGATCCATAAGTGCACCTCGGTGCGCCACGGCCTCTCGGCCGAGCGGATGGGCGTCGACGCCATTTCCATCGACGGCTTCGAGTGCGCCGGCCACCCCGGCGAGGACGACGTGCCCGGCCTCATCCTCATCCCGGCGGCCGCCGACAAGATCACGATCCCGATGATCGCCTCGGGCGGCTTCGGCGATGCGCGCGGCCTGGTGGCGGCGCTGGCGCTGGGGGCCGAGGGCATCAACATGGGCACCCGCTTCATGGCCACCGTCGAGAGCCCGATCCACGAGAACATCAAGCAGCAGATCGTCGCCAACGACGAGCGCGCCACCGAGCTCATCTTCCGCACCATGCACAACACCAGCCGGGTAGCGAAGAACGTCATCTCGACCCAGGTGGTGGCCATGGAGCGCGAAGGCGCCAAGTTCGAGGACGTCCGCGAGCTTGTGGCCGGGACCCGCGGGCGCAGCGTCTACGAGGTCGGCGACAACGACGCCGGCATCTGGTCGGCGGGCCAAGTCCAGGGGCTGATCCACGACATCCCGACCTGCGCCGAGCTGATCCACCGCATCGTGCGCGAGGCCGAGGAGATCATCCACGCCCGCCTCGACCGCATGGCCGGCCACCGCCAGCTCGCCGACGCCTAGCCCCTGATTCAGGGTCGCTGCCTTTGATTCCAGAGCGCGATTCAGCGGTCAGGCGATTGCGTCTGACCGCATCGTGCTCTCGGGACCCGCCCAGCAGAAAGGGCCGCAGGTTTCCCTGCGGCCCTGACCGGAGTTCATCGGCTCGTCTGACTGCGGCTACGGCCTGTAGCGCAGGCCGATGAAGCCGGTGGTCCCGAAGATCTCGTATTCGGCGCTGGTCGAGAAGCCGCCCAGCGGGATCTTGGTGTTGGCGATGTTCTTGACCCCGCCGTAGAGCTCGACCTCGCCGAAGCGGGTCGGCATCTTATAGTTGAAGTCGACGTCGGTGTAGAACATGGCCGGGATCTGGCAGGGCGAAAGCGACTCGCAGAACTCGATCCGCGTGGCGTCCCGGTTGAACAGCGCCGTGCGGCTGACATAGCGCCCGCCGATCCCGAGGGTGAGCGGACCCTGGGTGTAGTTCACCCGGATCGTTCCCCGCTCGGTCGGAATGCCCAGCCGGGCTTCGTTGATGTTCTGGATGTTCGGGAACTGCTGGAACGGAATGGTCCGGTTGGCCTGCGTCCAGTTGATGATCGCCGTCGCGCTCAGCCGGCCGTCCAGCCGGTTCAGCATACCCCAGTGCTGGGTCCACTCGCTCACGTCGTGTCCGTAGGTGAGCTGGAAATCGACGCCGTGCGTCCTCAGCGCCGCGGCGTTGAGGAACTGAGCCTTGACCGTCTGGAGCTGGAACGGCCGGGTCGGGTCGTTGGCCGCCACGCGCGTGACCAGGCTGCAGAACTGCTGGTTCAGCCCAGGCGCGTCGACGCAGTTGTTGATGATGGTCTGGGTCGCCGGCAGGGTGATCGCGTTGATAATATTGATGTTGTAGTAATCCATCGAGAACGCGAACCCGGAGAACCAGTCCGGCTGGTAGGTCATGCCCAGGGTATAGGTGTGGGCCGTTTCGTTGCGCAGGGTGTTGCTGCCGTTGATGTCGCCGCCCTGCGTGACGGTGTTGATCGACTGGGCGGTCTGCGAACGGAAATTGGCAGGAATGCCCAGGGCCGCGCAGTTCGCGGCGCGGTTGACGTTCTGGCCGATGTTCTGCGCGTCGCACGGATCGGTGATGTTGGCGAAGCCGGGCGTGATCGGGCGGAAGGCCTCATCGATGTTGGGCGCGCGGGTGGCGCTGGACGCCGTGCCGCGGAAGCGCAGGCCGGACACAATCCGACGCAGGTCGGTGAAGTCATGGCCGAACGGCTCGTAGACGAAGTTGGCGTTCCAGGTGTTGACCGATCCGAAGGGGTTGTACTTGGCCTGGCGGACGGCGCCGCCCACGCTGAGTTCCTCGGCGAACAGGCGGTGCTTCAGCAGCGGCAGGCGGATTTCCGCATAGCCTTCCGAGACGTCGAACTTGCCGGGCTCGGTGGGCGCGGCGGCGCGGAAGGTGAGGCCCTGCAGGGCCAGCGCGTCGTTCACGTTGATGCTGGTTTCGCGGCGGTATTCGGCGCCCAGCGCGATGTCGATCGGGCCGCCGGGAAGGTTGAAGAACCGCGAGGTGTCGAACCGCAGGTTCGCGTTGGCGACCTGCTGGGTGATCCTCGCCGATTCGTTCAGCGTCGCCTCCGCCCAGTTGAAGAAGGCCGGGCCGTTCTGCTGGCCGAACGGATTGAAGGGCACGCAGTTGGCCGGGTTCTGGGTGATGCCCGAAGGCGCCGTGAAGCCCACCGGCTGGGCGGACGGCACGTTGATCCGGCAGGCCGGCTTGCCCGTCGCCGGGTCGATCACCGAATCCAGCGAGGCGCGGAAGTTGCCGGGCAGGAGCTCGCCGTGGTCGATGAAGCTGTCCTTGGTCTCGCCGTAGTTCAGGGCGGCGTCGTAGTGCACCTCGAAGGCCGGCAGGTCGAACTTGCCATTGACGCCGCCGACGACGCGATAGGTGTCGCGGGTCGTGGTGTTGCCGCGGGCGGGGCCGATGAAGGCCGCGAACGGCAGCGACACGTTGCTGAGGTTGGCGCCGAAGGCGTTGTTGATGAAGGTGTTCAGCGCCGGCGTGCGGAAGGCGTTGTCCTTCAGGATGTTGGTCGCGAAGGTCTTGTTGCTGCCGTCGTTGGGCGAAATGCTGCCGAACACGAAGCTCGGCTGAAAGACCGAGAAGTTGTCGACGGTGACGTACTTCGCGTCGAGCGTGAGTTCGACGTTCGGGGTCAGTTCGTAGCGGAGGTTGGTGAAGAAGCCCTTGCGGGTGATCTCCGGCAGAATGTTGATGAAGTCGTTGCTGAAGAAGCAGCTGCCGCAGGGGACGGGCAGCGACCCGAAGGCGTTGTTGTTGGTGCCGGTGCGGAAGGGCTGGACGAGCGGGTTGCCGGCCGGGTCGAAGCCGATGTTGACCCCGCCGGCGCCGCCAAGGATCAGCACGCCGTTCGTGCTGATCAGTTCGCTGCCGACGTTGTCCACGATCAGCGCGTCGGGAATCCCGTCGTTGGGCTTGGGCGTGCAGGGCGCGGCGCTGCTGAGCGGCCTCGGCGTGGCGCAATCCAGGAAGTTGGTGATGACCGCGGAGTTGCGGAGGTTCTTGATCTGGTTCGACGCGACCGCGTCGGAGTGGTCGTAGATCACCGAGAAGGCGGCGTTGCCGCGGTCCTCGTCGAAGTCGTGGCCAACGCTGAGCGAGAGGTTGTAGGCCTTGGCGTAGCCCGCGAAGGCGGAGCTGTACTGGGCGTCGGCCTCGACGCCGTTGATGTGCTTCTTGGTGATGATGTTGACCACGCCGGAGACGGCGTCGGAACCGTAGATCGCCGAGGCGCCGCCGGTGGTCACTTCCACGTGGTCGACCAGGGTCGTCGGGATCGAGTTCAGGTCCACGCCGGCCGCGCCGGCTGAGCCGGGAACGTGCCGCTGGCCGTCCACCAGGGTCAGGGTGCGGTTGGTGCCGAGGTTCCGCAGGTTCGGGATGTCGAGGCCAGAGGCCTGACCGCCGTTCTCGATGCCGCGGATCGACCCGGAGAAGCCGAGGGCGGGGACCTGGGACAGCACGTCGCCCAGATTGATCGCGCCCGACTGCTGGATGTTGGTGTTCGACAACACCGACACTGGGGTCGGCTGCTCGAAGTTCGGCTGCGGGATGCGTGAGCCGGTGACGACCAGTTCCGAGACGTCGACGTCCTTGACCGCGGCGGCCGTGGTGGTGGCCTTGGTCTGCGCCAGGGCGAGGCCCGGGACGGTCAGGCAGGCGGCCGTGGCCACCGACGCGAGCAGCGTGGTTCGAAGCATGGAGTTTCCTTCAGCCTTCATTTCGGTGGCCCCCCGGCCAGTTTGCGGACGCGCCGGAGCCATCCTGCGCAACGAGGGCCGTCCTCGTGCGAATTCCCGGATTTCACGCAACAAACCTGCGTCAAACCGGCGAAGCAGCGCACGAAAGCGGCTCTCTCGAAGCTGTCACGCGGGTGTTACAGGGGCAACGGAAACTGTGGCGCCGCTACATTTCTTACACCGTATGGCCACAATTCAGCCGGCGACTGCGGTTTTGACGCCACACACCTCGGGGCCTGTCGAGGGCCTGACCGGTCAGCGGATCGCCTTCAGCGCCGCGCCGAGCGCGTCCACGGCCTCGGCCGAGGTCGCCCAGGAGCACATGAAGCGCACCGAGCCGTCGAGGAAGCGGTAGGCCAGCCAGCCGGCCTCCAGCAGGCGCAGCCGCGCCGGCTCGTCCATCTCCACGAACACCGCATTGGCCTCGACCGGATGGGTCAGCGGGTAGGGCGTCAGCCCCGCCAGCCGCCGGGCCATGGCGTTGGCGTGGGCCGCGTGGCGCAGCGCCGCGCCGTCCTGCAGCATGCCCACGAAGGGGGCGGCGTAGAAGCGGCCCTTCGACGGCAGCTGCCCCGACTGCTTCAGCCGTGCGTCCAGCCGCCGGGCCAGGCCGCGGTCGAAGGTCACCAGGGCCTCGGTCGGCGGCATGCCCGACTTGGCGCCGCCGATCACCAGGATGTCGACGCCCAGGCCCGCGATCGCCTTGACGTCGAAGCCCGCCGCCGCGGCGTTGAACAGCCTCGCCCCGTCCAGGTGGATGGCAAGCCCGCGGGCCTTGGCCGGCGCGATCAGGGCGCCCAGCGCGTCCGTGGAATAGACCGCGCCATATTCCGTGGCGTTGGTCAGCGACAGCACGGCCGGCGACTGGGCGTGCGCGCTGTCCTCGAAGGCGAGCGCCCCGGCGAGCGCCGCGCCGTCGATGCGGCCCGACGCGCCGTCGAGCGGCATGACCCCCAGGCCGTGGCCGAAGAAGCCCGGCGCCCCGGTCTCGTCGGTGGTCACGTGGGCGTGGCGGTGGGCGAGCACCGCCTCGAAGGGCTGGCAAAGCGCGGCGAGCGCGATGGCGTTGGCCGCCGTGCCGGAGGCCACGAAGCGCACCTCTGCGTCGGCGTCGAGCAGGCCGCGCACCAGCTCGGCGGCGCGCGCGGTCACTGCGTCGGCCCCGTAGCCGGCGGCGAAGCCCTGGTTGGCCGCCACCACGGCCTCGATGGCCTCCGGCGCGGCCGGGGCGGTGTTGTCGGACGCGAAATCGTAACGGGCCATCAGCCGGCGTCGCTCCCCTCGATCTGCCGCCCCCAGGCGCGGACTTCCTGGGCGAACAGGTCCGGCTCCTCCATGGCCGCGAAGTGGCCGCCGCGCGGCATGTCGCTCCAGCGCACGATGTTGTAGGCGCGCTCGGCGAAGGAGCGCGGCGGCGCCTGGTAGAGCGGCTCGCCGGGGAAGTTGGCGAAGGCGGTCGGGGTCTCGCACCGCTCGCCCGGCTGGAAGGCCAGCCCGCCTTCCTCCACCAGGCCCCGGTAGTACCAGGCGCCGGTCGCGAAGCTGTCGGTCATCACATAGAGCATGATGTTGGTCAGGAGCGCGTCCTTCGGGTGCGCGGCGTCCATCGGCTTCTTCGACAGGTCGGACCAGTCGTGGAACCGCTCGGCGATCCAGGCCGCCTGGCCGACCGGATTGCCGGCCCCCAGCCAGGCCAGCGACTTCGGCTTGGAGACCTGCAGGCGGAAGTAGGCCCCCATGGCGTCCATGGCGCCGGCCTGCCGCTGCGCCCAGGCGACCTCCGCCTCGCCCGAGGGCCCGCCGTTTGGCCGGAAGCCCAGCATGTTGAGGTGGATGGCCCGCACGTTCGCGACGTGATCGCGGCCCAGCCAGGACGTGACCATCGCCCCCCAGTCGCCGCCCTGGGCGAGATAGGTCGGATAGCCCAGGACCTGCGTCATCAAGCTGTTGAAGAGCCGCGCCGTGGTCCGCTGCCCGACCGGGCGCTTGGGCTTGGAGGAGAAGCCGAAGCCGGGCAGGGATGGGATCACCAGGTCGAAGGCGTCGGACGCCTCGCCGCCGAAGCGGCTCGGGAAGGCGAGCTGCTCGATGACGCCCCAGAACTCGTAGTGCGACCCCGGCCAGCCGTGGGTGATCACGAGCGGCCGCTGGCCGCCGGCCTCGCCCACGACATGCAGGAAATGCAGGTCGAAGTCCTCGACGCGGGCGGTGAACTGCGGGAAGCGGTTGAGGTCGGCCATCGCCGCGCGCCAGTCGTAACCGCCCGTCCAATGGGCGCAGAGACCCTTCAAGTAGGCCGCGTCGCAGCCGTAGGCCCAGCCGTCCGGGACCTGCGGGACCGGCGGCCAGGGATAGGCGCGCACCTGGCCGAGCACCGCCTCGACCTGGGCCTCGCTCCAGCTCGCCTCGAAGGGTTCGATCCCGGACATCGCGCGCCTCCCGAAGGCAGGACACTTCGGGCCTGCCGCGCGGCCGGTCAAGCCGGGTGGCGTCAGTCCTGGGGACGGACGCCGCGCATCAGGGTGGCGTCGAGGCTGGGGAAGAGCTTGCGCGCCCCGCCGGGCGGCAGCATGCCGGAGAGCTCAAGGATCACCGCGCCGTGGATCGCGGCCCAGAACATCAGCCCGATCTGCTCTGGGTCGCCGGCCATCAGCCCCTCGGCCAGCGCGTCCTCGATGTAGCCGGTCATGGTCCCCTGGGCGCGGCGACCGGCGGCCACCAGCTCGGGGTATTTGTCCGCATGCGGCTGGTTGAAGTCGAACATCAGCTTGTAGGCGTTGGGGTTGTCCAACGCGAAGGTCAGGTAGGCGTCGGCCACCGCCAGGCTGCGGGCCCGCGCGCCGGTCGTGCTGTCGCGCGCCCGCTCCAGGGCTGCGGCGAAGCGGTTGAAGCCGTTGGCGCGCACCGCGGCCAGGATGTCGTCCTTGTCCTCGAAGTAGCGATAGGGGGTCATCGGCGAGACGCCGAGCTCGGCGGCCAGCTGGCGCATGGTCACCGCGTCGGGCCCGCGCTCGGCGAACAGCCGCTCGGCGGCGCCGCAGAGTCGCTCGCGGAAGTCGGCGACATCGGTTTCGGACAGGACGCGAGGCATGGCGAGTCGCAGACTTGCACGAAAACCCTTGCAAAAGGCTACAGCTTACCGCATAGATTTACAGTGTAAACAAAAAGGGAGGCCGGCCGTGGACGGCAATGTGCGCCTCAATCCCTATCTGGCGGGCAATTTCGCGCCGGTCAGAAGCGAAGACGACTTCGACCTGGCCGTGGCCGGCGAGATCCCGGCCGGCCTGCGCGGGGCCCTGTTCCGCATCGGCCCCAACCCGCAGTTCGAGCCGCGCGACCCCGGGAACCACCACTGGTTCGGCGGCGACGGCATGGTCCACGGCTTCTATGTGGAGGACGGCCGCGTCCGCTACCGCAACCGCTACGTCCGCACGCCCAAGTGGACCCTGGAGCGCGAACACGGCCGCGCCCTCTTCGGCCCCCTGGGCAATCCGATGACCTCCGATCCGCTGGCCTTCGGCAACGAGGGCGGCGTCGCCAACACCAACATCGTCTGGCACGCCGGCCGGCTGCTGGCGCTGGAGGAAGCCCACCATCCCTTCGAGATGGACGTCCGGACGCTGGAATCGCGCGGCTATGTGCGCGCCTACAAGGGCCAGGTCACCGCGCACCCGAAGATCGATCCCAAGACCGGCGAGATGGTCTGGTTCGCCTATGGCGTGGGCGCGGCGCCGCTCTCGGCCGGCATGAGCTAGGGGGTCACCGCCGCCGACGGGACCGTCGTGCGCCGCGACGACTTCCAGGCGCCGTTCGCGGCCATGGCGCACGACTTCATGGTCACCGAGCACCATGTGCTGTTCCCCATCCTGCCGCTGACCGCCAGCCTCGAGCGGGCGATGAGCGGCCTGCCGCCCTTCGCCTGGGAGCCGCAGATGGGCAGCCACGTCGGCGTCATGCGCCGCGACGGCGAGGTGGGCGCGATGCGCTGGTTCAACGCACCGGCCTGCTACGTCTTCCACCCGCTGAACGCCTGGGAGGCGGACGGCCGGCTCTACTGCGACGTGATGCGCTACGACACCGCGCCCCTGTTCCCCAACGCCGACGGCTCGCCCGGCGCCAAGGCCGCCGCGCGGCTGGTGCGCTGGACCTTCGACCTGGCGGGCGCCTCCGACGCTATCAAGGAGGAGCCGCTCGACGACCTCGACGGCGAGTTCCCGCGCGTCGACCCGCGCGTCGAGACCCGCGCCCACCGCCACGCCTGGTTCGCCGCCGATCCCACCGGCTCCAAGACCGTGCGGCTGAACGCCATCGCCCACCTCGACCTCAAGACCGGGCGGCGGGAGATCTATGAGCTCGACGGCGGCGACGCGACCTCGGAGCCGGTGTTCGCGCCGCGTTCGGCGACCGCCGAGGAGGGCGACGGCTGGATCACGGCGGTGGCCTACCGCGCCGCGGAGGACCGGAGCGACCTGCTGCTCTTCGACGCCCAGGCCATCGCCAAGGGCCCGATCGCCACGGCCCGCATGCCGCGCCGCGTACCCTTCGGCTTCCACGGCAACTGGGTGAGCTTCTAGCCGACCGCCGGCCGAACGGCGGCGGCCACGAAAACGACACGTGTAATCCTGACGCTGCGTGCCAGGATGGGGTCTGGCGCGTCAGGGGAGTAGAGCCTTGCGTCTTCGCGTTCCGGTCATCGCTGCGGCGGCGGCCCTCATGGCGGGCGTCGCGCACGCGGCCGAGCCCGGCAAGCTGTCGCTGACCATCTACAACTCCGACCTCGCCCTGGTGCAGGACATCCGCCAGCTGGCCATCGGCGCGGGGCGCCAGCGGATCGAGTTCAAGGACGTCTCGGGCCGCATCCGCCCGGAGACCGTCTCCCTGCTCGCCCCCGACGTGACCATCGTCGAGCAGAACTTCGACTACGATCTGCTGACCCCTGAGAAGCTGATGGAGAAGGCGGTCGGCAAGCAGGTGCAGATCGTGCGCACCAACCCCGGCAACGGGGCCCAGACCACCGAGACCGCCACGGTCCTGTCGGTGAACGGCGGGGTGGTGCTGAGGATCGGCGACCGCATCGAGGTGCTGCGCCAGGACGACATCCCGACGCGGGTGATCTTCGACGGCATCCCGCAGAACCTGCGCGCCAAGCCGACGCTGTCGGTGACCGTGGACTCCGCCAAGGCCGGGCCGCGGGCGGCGCGGCTCAGCTACCTGACCAACGGCCTCTCCTGGAAGGCCGACTATGTGGCGATGTTCGACGAGGGGCCGGGCCGGCTCGACCTGCAGGGCTGGGTGACGCTGACCAACACCTCCGGCGTCGACTATGCGGACGCCCAGGTGCAGCTCGTCGCCGGCGACGTGAACCTGGTGCGCAGCGAGGCCGAGTTCTGGCAGCGCCGCCGCCAGGTGGGCTCCAACCCCGCCGCCATCCGCCGCGCCGGCGTCGAGACCCCGTCGGGACCGGAGTCGATCGCCGACTACTACCTCTATCCGCTGCCCGGGCGCACCACGGTGGCGGAGAACCAGACCAAGCAGGTGAGCTTCCTCGACGCCAAGGGGGCCGCCGCGCGCAAGGTCTACGAATACCGCGCCTACGGCTTCGAAAGCCTGCCGACCCCGGCCAGCGCCGACGTGGCCGTGCAGTTCTCCAACGCCGGCCAGGCGGGCCTCGGCCGCCAGCTCCCGGCCGGCATCGTCCGCGTCTATGTCCGCGACGCGGCCGGCGAGCCGAAGTTCGTGGGCGAGAACCACATCGAGCACACCCCGCAAGGCTCCGACGTCTCGGTCAAGATCGGCGAGGCCTTCGACGTCACCGTCCAGCCCACGGTTCTCTCCCAGGAGCGGGTCGAGCGCCGCACCAGCCGCTACCGGATGAGCTACGTCGTCCGCAACGCGCGGCCCCAGCCGGTGACCGTCACCATCCGCCAGGGCGGGCTCTGGCGGAACGGCAAGGTGGTCGAGGAGAACCTGAAGAGCCGCAGGCTCGACGCCTATACCCTCGAGTGGGACGTCACCGTGCCGGCCAACGGCGAGACCCTGCTCACCTTCACGGTCGACACCGGATGGTGAGGCCACTCTGGCCGCTGCTGGCCGCGGCGCTCGGCCTGATTTCCGCCGGCGCCGCGGCGGCCCAGACCCTGGCCGGCCCACCGACCGCGGCCAGCGTCACCATCTACCGCGATGCGAACATCACCACCGAGGACCTCGGCGGGCTCGACCCGTCCCAGGGCCTGGCGCTGATCACCGAGACCCGCACGGTCGACGTCCCGGCCGGCATTGGCCGCATCGCCTTCACCGGCGTCGCCGACACCATGGTCCCGCAGACCGTGGCGCTGGAAGGCCTGCCCGGCGCCATGGTCGAACGTAACGAGGACTTCGACCTCCTGAGCCCCGGCTCCCTCGTCGAACGCTCGGTCGGCCGCACCGTGCGGGTGGTGCAGACGGGGCCGAGGCGCGGGCCGGTCAGCGAGCGGACGGCCGTGATCCGCTCCGGGCCCGACGGCGTGGTGCTCGACTTCGCCGGCAAGCTGGAGGCGCTGGGCTGCGGCGGCCCGCCGACCCGGCTGGTGTTCGACCGCGTCCCCGCGGGCCTCGGCGACAAGGCCACCTTCTCGGTCCTCGCCGACGTGCCGCGGGCCGGGCGCTACACGGTCAAGCTCAGCTACCTCGCCACCGGTTTCAGCTGGTCGGCGGACTATGTGGCCCGCATCCGGCCGGACGGGAGGACCCTCGACCTCTCCGGCTGGCTGACGCTGGCCAACAAGAGCGCCGCCGGCTTCGCGCTCGCGCCCACCCAGGTGGTCGCCGGCCAGCTGGCGCGCGACGAGGCCACCCGCCCGCCCGAAGTGGACGCCAAGCCGCTCACGCCGGCCTGCTGGGGCCGCACCCAGCGGGTCTACGACCTGCCTGTCCTGGCGGCCCCGGCCGTCGAGCGCCGCATCGAGGACCGGTTCAACCGGGTGGAGGAGCTCGTCCTCACTGGTTCGCGGAAGGCCGTGCAGTCCGACCTCGGCGACTACAAGCTCTACACCCTGCCCGAGCCCACCACCGTGGCGGCGCGGCAGACCAAGCAGGTGGCCTTCCTCGACCAGAAGGCCGTGCCGTTCGAGCGCGTCTACGTCTACCGCCTCGACGCCAACTCGACCGATCCGGAGGACGGCGTCGCCGCCCCAGACGTGGTCCTGCGATTGCAGAACAAGCCGCAGTCCGGGCTCGGCAAGCCGCTGCCCGCCGGCGCGGTGTCGGTGATGGCGCCGGGCCGGGACGGCATGGTGCTGGCCGGCCAGCAGCAGATCCGCGACACGCCGGTCGGCCTGCCCCTCGAGCTCACCCTCGGACGCGCCATGGACGTGGCCGTGGCGCCGCGGGTCGTCGAGCGCACGGACGCGGGCGGGCGCCATCGCGTGGCGCTCGCCGTCTCGGTCGCCAACGACAAGCCGCAGCCGGTGACCTTCGAGCTGCGCCAGGCGCCGATCGGCCGCAACTTCCAGATCCTAGACGCGGCCCAGGCCCCCGTCGCCAAGGCCGGCGACCAGGTCTGGACCCTCCACCTCGCGCCCGGCCAGCACGCCCAGCTCAGCTACACGATCCGCTACCGGGACTAGGGTCCGGTCCGAACTCAGCGCGAACAGGCGGCTTGGCGCGGCCCCGCATCCGCCCATCGCCGCGAAAGGGACGCCATACACCCCTGGCGCGCGCCTTCATCGTGACGGGGTGCGCGTGATGGCTCAGACTTCAACACCCGAAAACTTTGAGGGATGGCGTGACGACCTTCCCGATCCTGGCGACGGAGGCGAAAACCGCCGGCGTAGCGAAATTCTTCCTGGAATTGAGCCAGTTTTCGCGTGCTTGTGATCCTGATTTCGAGCGTCGAAATACTTAATTGTGCAACGAGTGGCCGCCGGTTGTGTTATGCATTACGGGCCGGACCATAGTCGGCCGCCACTTTTGCGAAGATCTAGGTGGGTACGGCTTTCGCTCCGCGAGCCTCCACTTCTCTTGAAGGGTCAGCCATGGCTGCCCAGACACCGAGCCATTCCGAAGAGGCCGCCCTGAGCTTGACCATGGCGGTCGTGGTGTCTTCTCAGGGCCCGCTGCTGCTGCTCGACGGCGACCTCAACATCGTCGCCGGCAGCGACTCCTTCACCGAGACATTCGAGGTCGATGCGGCGGCCGCGGTGGGAAGCCAGCTCTCGGCGCTCGGGGACGGGGAATGGTCGGCTCCGCAGCTGCGCTCGCTGTTGTTCGCGACGATGGCCGGCACTGCGAAGATCGCAGCTTACGAGATGGACCTGAAGCGGCCAGGGCTCGCCACGCGCTCCCTCGTCATTCACGCCCAGAAGCTGGTCTATCTCGATCTGGAGAATGTGCGGGTCCTCATGGCGGTCACCGACGTGACCGACGCGCGCGCCGACGCGAAGATCAAGGACGACGCCCTTCGCCAGAACCTGATCCTGCTCCAGGAGGTCCGGCACCGGGTCGCCAACAGCCTGCAGATCATCGCCAGCGTTCTGCTGCAGAATGCCAAGAAGACGCAGTCGGAGGAGACGCGGGGCCACCTGAAGGACGCCCATCACCGGGTGATGTCGATCGCGGCGCTGGAGCGCCAGCTCGCCGGGTCGGGTGAACGCACCGTGGAGCTGAAGACCTATTTCGCGAACCTGTGCGACAGCATCGCGGCGTCGATGATCGCCGACAGCGAACACATCTCTCTGACGATCACCGGCACGAGCGGGATCGTGGACGACAGGGTGTCGGTAAGCCTGGGCCTGATCGTCACGGAACTCGTCATCAACAGCTTGAAACACGCCTTCCCGGACGGCCGCGCCGGCATGATCGTTGTCGACTGCCAGGTCCACGGACCGAACTGGAGTTTGTCGGTGACGGACGACGGCGTCGGCATGCCGACCGAGCCCGTGCGCGCCGGCCTGGGCACGAGCATCGTCCAGGCGCTGGCGGCGCAGCTTCAGGCCACCGTGCAGACCGATCCGGCGCACCCCGGAACGCGCGTCGCCATCACGCACACCCAGATCGCCCTTGTCGATGACCTCGCGACCGCGGTCGACCGCCCGCAACCGATCAAACGCCCCGCCGCCTAGATCGATGGCGGCGCCCTTGGACCTAAGGAAACCATCCATGGAGACGCGTAAGCCGCCGGCCCTGACCAAGACCCTGCTGATCGTCGAGGATGACACACTCACGGCCATGACCCTTGCGGAGGCGTTGGAGGAGGCCGGCTACGACGTCATGGACCTGACCGGTCGTCACCAGGACGCCATCGTCGCAGCGAAGCAGGACAAGCCTGACCTGGCGCTCGTCAACATTGAGCTCCAGGGCCGCGATGACGGCATAGCCCTGGCCCGCGACCTGACCGCCATGGGGATACCTGTCCTCTTCATCAGCGGCCAGAGCAGCCGCGCGAACTCGGCCCAGACCACCGCCATCGGATCGCTGCCGAAGCCCTACACGCCGGCTGAGATCGTCGGGTCCGTCGACTACCTGCTCAACCGCCTGTACGGGGACGATACCCAGACCCGTCCTGCTCGGCTGGAGGTCTTCGACAACCAGTCAGGCGGAGTCGCGCCCAAGGCCGCCTAGCATCTCACCGCATTGGGGAAGGCGGACGCGCGCTTCGCGGCTCGCGGTCTCGAGCGCGCCGTTTGGCGGCGGCCCTAATCCTCGTCGGCGCAGTCGATCTCGTCGACCAGGCGCGCGGCCTGCCAGAGCTCGATGGTGGGCGCGCCCTCCTCGCAGAGCTCCTCGGCCTGGTCCTTGGCCGCCGCGTCGTTGGGCGCGTCGAGCCACTCGGCGCTCCTGATGTGGCGGCGGCTGTCGATCCGGTAGGCGCGGTAGGTGACCATCGCGGAACCCCCTGACTATCCACGGCAAAACGCTGGATTTCGCCGACGGTTGCGCTTGCCAGGGCGGTTTTTCGCCCAGCGCTCGGGCGAGGGTTCAGGCGAGGCTCAGACCAGCGCCCCGTGGCAGTGCTTGAACTTCTTGCCGGAGCCGCAGGGGCAAGGCGCGTTGCGGCCGGTCGCCTCCCAGTCGTCGGGGAGCGCCGAGACCGGCAGGGCCTGGCGCTGCTCGGCGTTCAGCCCGTCGGGCAGGGCGCCCATCATCGCGGCGTTCTCGCCGGTCAGGGGGTCCAGGTGCACCTCCTGGAAGCGGCCCATCGGGGGCTGCGGCGGCGCCTCGAACTGGAACTCCACCGTCATCAGCCAGCGGGTGACGTTCTGGCGCAGGTCCGTGAGCAGGGTCTCGAAGAGGGTGAAGGCCTCGGTCTTGTACTCGTTCAAGGGGTCGCGCTGGCCATAGCCGCGCAGGCCGATGACGTTCCTCAGGTGGTCGAGGTGCATCAGGTGCTCGCGCCACTGCTGGTCGATCATCTGCAGGACGAAGCTCTTCTCCACCGTGCGCATGTGGGGGCCCACCTGGGCCTCGCGCTCGGCGGCCCGCGCGTCGGCGGCCTTGACGATCCTGGCCTCGATCTCCTCGTTGGCGATGCCGTCCTCGGCCGCCCAGGCCTTGATCGGCAGGTCGAGGCCCAGGAAGTCGCGCACATGGTCGGTCAGGCCGTCCACGTCCCACTGCTCGGCATAGGCCTTGGGCGGCAGGAAGCGGGTGACGAAGTCCTCGATGGTGTCGCGGCGGAACTCGGCGACCACGTCGGAGAT
>Ga0105240_10008315_pt1 | contig 14850 bp, 10 predicted proteins | sample KBSC54metaG_FD_80426 | JGI IMG/M metagenome (GOLD analysis project Ga0105240, IMG submission 80426) | Corn rhizosphere microbial communities from Kellogg Biological Station, Michigan, USA - KBS C5-4 metaG | ecosystem: Host-associated > Plants > Roots > Rhizosphere > Soil | place: Michigan, USA... | reverse complement strand
CGGTGGGCGCGCAGGTAGTCCACGACCTCTCGCCGGCAAATCTGGCACAGCCAGGTAAAAATGGCCGCATCCCCGCGGAACAGAGCCAGTTTGCGCATGGCTTTGCTCAAGCTGGCCTGCACGACCTCGCGGGTGGCCTCGGCATCCCCGCCGAGCCGCGGCAGGGCAAAGCGGTAGAGCCGGGCGAAATGCCCCTCGAAGAACGCATCGAATGCTCGCTGATCCCCGGCGAGCATGCGTCTGACGAGCTCGGATTCGTCGGCCAAAGCGCGATCCACAGTGAAGCAGGACTACTCGATTGGGACGAGATCGCTAGCATAAACCAATCGCTTCGGGTGCTAGCATCCGTGGCCATGCAGCGCGGGATGAGGGGGGCGGGTCTTTTTCTGGTCTGCGCCCTGTCGTGGGCGGGAATAGCCGAGGCCGTGTCGCTGGGACAGCCCCTTGTCCAGGCTCTGGAGGAGCTGCGCCGTTCCGGCCTGGAGGTGATCTTCAGCTCCGCGCTCATCGAGCCGCAGCTCACCGTCAGCGTGGATCCGGGAGCAGGGACGCCCGAGGAGATTGCGCGCCGGATCCTGGCGCCCTATGGACTGGGACTCGAGGCCGCTCAGGCCGACAACGCCCGGACGCAGGTGTTCTCGGTCGTCCGGCTGCCCGGCAAGCCGATGCCGCCGCCGGCAGTGGCCAGCAAACCCGCCGCCGCTGTTGCCAAGCCGCCCGAGACCCCCTCATCGCAGTCTGCTGAGGTGGATATCTACGCCAGCCGCTACGGTGTCGATCAGTCGCAAATGGGACCGCAGCCCTCGACGGACATTTCGCGTCAGAACCTGGAGGCGCTGCCGGGGTTGTTCCAGGATGCGATGCGTGCCGTTCGCTACCTGCCGGGAGTGGCTACGAGCGCCATTTCGGTGCGGCCGCACATCCGCGGAGGACGTGAGGACGAGGTCGCAACGTACTTCGACGGCGTACCGCTGTTCGAGCCCTACCACTACAAAGACATCCAGGGACTGCTCGGGTCGCTCGACCCCGAGACCGTCTCGCGCATGGACTTCTTCAGCGGGGTGTTTCCGGCGCGCTTCGGCAATCGCCTCTCAGGGGTGCTCGACATGCAGCCGCGCACCTGGGACGGCGAGAACTACTACGCATTGAGCCAGAGCGTGTTGTATTCGGAGGCACTGACCCAGGGCAAGCTCAGCTCCAGCCCGCTGCAATGGCTCGGGGCCGTGCGCCTCGGCGTCGTGGACTTCATATCCGATCTGCTGGATCGCACCAACGTCGACCCCGATTTTCTGGATGCCATCGGACGGGTGCAGTACGACCTCAGCGACGAGATGAGTGTCGCGGCCGGGTACCTGGTGCTCGATGATGACCTGAAGGGCAATTTCAACTCCAGTGTGGGCCAGAAGATCCCGGGGACCAATCTGTCCTCCACCGAGCAGGCCAGGATCAGTTACCGCGACGGCACCGGGTGGTTGGGCTGGACCTTCACGCCCACGGAGGACACCACGCTGCATGCAACACTCTCGCGAACGGAACGTCACACGCATCGGTTCGGGATGCTGGACCGTATCGGCAGCGCGGATGGCAGCATGGAGGACACCCGCCACTTCGGTACCACCGCCTTTCGCCTCGAGACGAGCGGCCGACTCAGTGACCGCTGGGGTCTGGTGAGCGGTTTCGAGTGGTATGACTACGAAGCACAGTACCGGTACACGGCCAATGCGCTGTTCAATCCGCAGCTCGCAGCGGCATTCGGCCGGCCGACGAGCCTGAACACCCAGACCCGCCTGGACCTGGACGGCCAGGCCTATGGCACCTATATGTCCGTGCTCTGGGGGATCACGCCCGATCTGTCCGCGGACGCCGGTCTGCGCTGGGACGGAGAACGCTATGGGGTCGAGTTTCGCGGCAACCAGGTCTCTCCGCGGCTGGGCCTGCAGTACAAGTACGGTCCGTCGACAGTGCTGCGCGCCAGCTGGGGCCGGCTGTCACAGACCCAGCGCCCGGACGAGCTGCAGGTGGATGATGGCGACGATCTGTTCCACCGCGCGGAGTTTGCGATGCAGACGGTCGTGGGCCTGGAGCGTCAGCTCTCTCCACAAGTGCAGCTGCACGTCGAGGCCTTCGACAAGCGCATCGAGAACCCTCGTCCACGTTACGAGAATCTTCTGGACCCCATCGCTCTGCTTCCGGAGATCGAAGTCGATCGCGTGCTGATCCAGGCATCCAGCGCGCGCGCCGTCGGCACCGAAGCCAGTCTCAGGTGGCAGGCTACACAAGCCTGGTCGGGGTGGGTGAACTACACCTGGTCCGAGGCCACCGACGTCATCAACGGCGTCACGGTGCCGCGAAGCTGGGATCAGAAGCACGCGGCGACTATCGGCATCGCCTGGCGCCAGGCACCCTGGTTGTGGTCTTCGGATGCCACCTGGCACACCGGGTGGGGTCGCAACCGGCTTTACGCCGTGAGCCTCGCGCCCCCCCAGTTGGCGCTGCTGGCATTGAACGAACGCAAATGGCCGGCGTACTTCTCTCTGGACTCCCGGGTGACCTGGGTCCACCCGATTCGAGTCGGTGCGCTGGAGCTGTTCGGGGAAGTCGACAACCTCACCAATCACGCCAATCCCTGCTGTGTCGATGTGCAGTTCGCCGGCAACACCTCTCGTCCGCTACTCGAGCGGACCACCTCTGTATGGCTCCCGCGTTTTGCTCTCGTCGGGGCCACCTGGAAGCTTCCCTAGGGAGCATTTCCAAGGTTTCCCGGGCCTTGCGTCCCCTCGGGTTCGGCCCGAGCATCTGCAGCCATGCGCGCCGAAGAACCAGGAACCCCGATCGAGCGGCCGCCGAGCATCGCGGCGGTCGAGAAATATCTCCACCAGAAGATCCCGATCTCGGTGGGCATGGGCATGCGCGTGCGGCTGGCGACCTTGGAACGCGTGGACCTGTGGCTTCCGTTGCAACCGAACATCAACCATGAAAAGACCGTGTTCGGCGGGAGCGCGGCGGCCGCCGCGACTTTGGCCGCATGGACCCTCCTGCACCTGCGCCTCGCGCAGACCGGGTCCGAAGCCCAGCTCGTGGTTCAGCGCATTACCATGGAATACAGGAAGCCCATCGAAGGTGATTTCGAAGCGACCTGCACATTCAGCGATGCACAAGCCTGGGGACGCTTCCGGCGCACCCTCGAGCGGCGCGGCAAGGCGCGGCTCGCGATGACGGCACAGCTCGTCCGCGCAGCCGCAGGCCCGGGAGCGAGTCATTCCGGCGGCCTGTGTGCCGCTTTCGCCGGAGAGTTCGTCGCGCTGCGAAGCGGCAGCTAGGGATCGTCGCCGGCCAGGGGCCGCACCTCGGAAAGTTGCAATGGGTCGTGCTGGGAGCGACCAGCGTTGTGCACCCCGGGGATTCGCTCACGCTGCAGGCGGCGTACCGGGTATCGGACGTACTGATCGGGTGGGCGGTCAGGGCGCCGGGGATGCCGCCCTTCATGGGCGCACCTGATCGTCATAGGAGTGGTCAGTCCCGCTTTCGCGCGCCCCTGGCCGCTGAGCGAAGCACCACACGGACGTTGCTCGGCGCCGCACGCCGCACACACTTCCCGGCTCGCGATGCCAACGACTCGCCGCTCGCGATTCAACAGTCATGGAAGTGGAGCGCGCGCCGGTGCAGAATGTCCCGCATCCTGCTTTGGAGGGTGAGTGCGCGCGGCGTACTTCCTCCATCGCTTGCACGTGTGAAAAAGGGCCGAAAAAAGAAGGGGAATTCTCGCCATGAGCAACGCGGATATTCGGGGACGCTTCATATGGCACGAGTTGATGACGACGGATACGGATGCTGCCGGCGCCTTCTACTCGAGAGTGATGCCGTGGAAGACCCAGCCCTCGGGAATGCCCGGCTACACCTTGTGGGTCATGGGCAAGACCCGCGCGGGCGGCCTCATGGCTCTGCCCGAGCAGCAGGGTGCCGGGCCGCACTGGCTCACCTATATCGGTACTCCGAGCGTCGATTCGACCCTCGAAGGCGTTCAGCGGCTCGGGGGCAAGGTCATCAAGGGCGGCACCGACATCCCCAACGTGGGCCGGTACGCCGTGGTCAGCGATCCCCAGGGCGTGCCGTTTGCGCTCTACACGCCGGCTCCCGGATCGGCTGATGGCGCCAATATGGGGGGCGGCGCGGCCCTCGGGGCGTACTCCTGGCACGAGCTGGCGACGACGGACGTGAATGCCGCGGTCGCCTTCTACACCGAGCTGTTCGGCTGGGAGAAGGGGCCGACGCATCCCATGGGCGGTGACGTCGGTGACTATCAGCTGATCACTCAGGGCGGGCAGCAGATCGGCGGGATGTACAAGTCCTCCCCCGCCGCGATGCCCCCGAGCTGGTTGACCTATGTGAATGTGGCCGACATCGACAAGGCCGCCAATGCGGTCAAGGGCGGCGGCGGGCGCATCCTGAACGGGCCGATGCAGGTGCCCGGTGGGAGCTGGATCGCCCAGGCCACCGATCCGCAGGGGGGCATGTTTGCGGTGATCGAGGTTGCCCCGATGCCCGCGGCGGAACAGCCGGCGCAACCGGCGAAGTCAGCCGCTCCCAAGCCGGCCCAGCCCAAGGCTACCCCACCGAAGCCGGCGACGCCCAAGCCTGCTCCGACCCCCAAGCCGATGGCCGAAGCCAAGCCAGCGGCGCAGTCCTCTGCGGCCACGAGCGAGCCGGCTCCCAAGCCGGCTGCCGCACCGAAACCGGCCGCGGCTGCCCGGAAGCCGGCTGCGAAGAAAGCGGCCAAGAAAGCGGCCGCGAAATCAGGCAAGAAGAAGGCTGCGAAGAAAAGAGCAGCCAAGCCTGCCGCCAAACGGGGGAAGAAGGCCGCCGTGGTGCGGCGGGCCAAGGCCAAAGCCCCGGCCAGGGGAAAGGCCAAGGCAAAGGCTCGCGCGAAGTCGAAGGGCAAGCGTCGCTGAACCCCCCGCAGCGGCTTCATCGGGAAGATGAAGCCGCTGCGGTGTTGAGTCGCGCGACTGGGGGCTACTGAGTCGCAGCGTCCTCGGCCGCCTTGCGATTCGCTGCGTCCTGCTGCATCGCTGCGTCCACCTGCCGCTGCACGCGCGCTTCGGTTTCCTTGCCCTGCTTTGCCTGTTCCGCCGCCGACGTTGCGGCGGTGGCTCCGGCTGCGCCAACTTCGGCGAGCCCACAGCCTGCCAGCAGCAGTGCCAGTGCCGCCGGGATGAGTGCCTTGAGCATGCTACCTCTCGTGGTTGGCGACGCTTCGCTGTCCGCCGATGCTCTGCGGCATTGAAGCGACGACGCGGGGCAATCTACGCCTCCGTCCCTGGAGCGCAACGATACGGTGCACGCTTCGTGACGCGCTGCTTATGGCCGGCCCTCGGCGGAAGGCAGTATGCTGCGGCCGCGCCAGGTCCGGATATGCAGGAGGCGTCCGACGGCGCGCCGGTGCACCCGCACGGCCAAAATCGGAGTGAGCATGGCCAAGGCAAGCATGACGAACAAGATTCCCGCGGCACAGCCCCGAGTGCGTCGCGGCTATTTCGAGTGTCGCTACGGACAGCTGCACGTGCATAACGCGATTCCGCCGGGTGGCGGATTCGAAGAGGGGACCTCGCTTCTGTGCCTGCACCGGACGCCGCTCTCCGGACGCCTGTTCGAGCGCTTCCTGGCGTTGGCGGGTCGCGATCGCTCCGTGTACGCCCCGGACACCCCGGGATTCGGCGATTCGGACGCCCCCTCGGCCCGCCCCACGATCGCCGACTACGCCGGCGCGATCGGCGATTTCCTGGACTCCATGCGCTTCCGCCAGATCGACGTGCTCGGCTACCAGATGGGAGCCCTGATGGCGGCGGAGCTGGCGATCGCCCGTCCGAAGCAGGTCCGCCGGGTCGTGCTGGTGTCCGTGCCCGCACTGAACGACGCCGACCGCGAGTCGTTCAGGCAGGTCCATGCACCCTCGACGGCCCTCTCCGACGGCAGTCACCTGATGTCCGAATGGCAGCGGGTGCGTGACACCTACGGGCCCGGGGTGCCTCCCGAGGTGTCGGCAAACGCCTTCGCCGAACGGCTCCGCAGCGGCACGCACGGCGCCTGGGCCGTCGGCGCGATAGTCCAGTACGCTGCACGGGAGCGGCTCGGGCTGGTGACTCAACCGAGTCTAGTGCTGCGACCCAAAGACACCCTGTGGGAAGCCACGCAGCGGGTTCGCGAGTTGCTCCCCAAGGCGCGACTCATCGACCTGCCCGACCAGGGGCAGGGTTTGTTCGAGCTCTCGCCCGAGACCGCCGCCGAAGCGATGAAGGACTTCCTGCGCGGCTGACCGTGGGCACTGCCGCAATGCAGCATACGGAGCGGAGACTGCCTTATGTCCGCTTGCATGAATCTCCTCACACATTTGGCTGCCACGGGAGCGGACCCCGCGCGAGGGCGCTAAACTCTGCCGGACGGAATTCTTTTTCGGGAGCGCGCCAAGAATAAGGACCCGACCCCGGCACAGGGGTTGCAAGCCTACGCTCGTGTCGGCGAACGCCGCTCGAGGTATCGCGCGAGGAGACTCGATGAACGTGCAGCACCACTCGACATCCAACGAAGTGGATCTCGACTCGACGGCAGAGCTCCCGGTACTGGAGCTGGCCGCGGTCCCGGAACACGAGGCGGCCGAAGAGCGGCTCACCAGCACCGATACCTGGATCATTCCGCCTCCGACGCTGCGCGTCGCAGCCGATGCGGATACCAAGGACGTGCGCCTCCTCACGGGCCTTGCGGAGTCGAGTGACGCACGTGCGCCCGCTTCCCTGCGTGACGCGCGCTCCGAGCTGGAAACCAATCTGCGGGCACTGTCCGCGAACCTTGGCGATGTCGAGGATCGACTCAAGCGCAAAGTCGAGCAGCTGGCCGAGAACGAGCGTGCGCTCGAGGAAGTTCGCGCCGAGCGTGCGGTCGCCGAGCAGCGTATCGGGCAGCTCGAGCAGCAATTGTTGCAGGCGCAGGCCGCAACGGCAGCCGCCACGGCATCCGTCGCCGATCTCGAGCGCTCGCTGCAGGAAAAGATCGCTGCCCTGGAGCAGTCGGCGCGCGAGGCAGCCACGGCATTGGAGCGCTCTCAGCAGGAACGGGTCGCCTCCGCCGAGACCGCACGCACGCGAGACCTGGCCTTGGCCGGACAGATCGCGGAGCACACCCGTATTCTCGCGGGCGTGCAGCTCGAGTTGGACCAGACGCGCGCGCGCGCAACCAGCTATTTCGAGATCCTGCAATCGCAGGAAGGCCGCCATACCCTGTTTCAGAACATGTTCTCCGGCCTGCTGTCGGATGTCGACGCGCAGGAGTCGCTTGCGCAGCGCGCGGAGGGAGAACTTCGTACCGCCACGGCGCGCGTCCAGGAGTTCGAATCGGAGTTGAGTCAGCGTGCGCATCGGATTGCGCGCCTGGAAAAGGACGTCAACACGTTTGCGGCTTCCCTCGCCCAGCGCGACAAGCAACTGCTCGAGTCGGACCAGGTCACCGCCGACCTGCGCAGCAATATCGCAGCGCTGAACGAGACTGTGAAAACCGGCGCGGACCTCATTCACAAGCTGGAAGAGGCGGCCGCACGCCATGCGGACTCGGCCTCCAATCGCGATGGCGAGTTGCTGCGCACCGTGCGCGAGCGGGATCAGTTGCGGGCGAGCGTTACCTCACTGGAGTCCGCCATCGCCACTGCGACCCAACTGCGCGATGAGCAGGAGCAAGCCGCGCAGCAAGCGCGAGCCCGGTGCGATGAGCTCGAGACTCAGGCGATTGCGCAAGCCAAACGGGCCGAGCAGCTCGAACTGGAGCTGCAGTCGGTACGCGCGGAGATGGCGCGAGTCAGCCACTCGCTGGTCGAGGCGATGGCGGAGCGAAGCGACCACATCGCGAAGGTGGCCGCGCGCGAGGAGCGTATCAAGGAGCTCGAGTCGCGAGTCGAGGATCAGCAGGATTCGGTGCGCACGCTACAGGCCGACGCCAATGCCGCCGTGGCGCGCGCGAAAGAGCTCGAGTCGGACCTCAGGGCCGCGGAAGAGGCGCTCCACCGGCTGGAGACGGATCTGCGCGGCAAGGTGGCTCGCGTCGACGAGCTCGAGCAGACCAACCACGAGTGGCACCTGCGAGTCGACGAGGCCCGCAGCGCGCTGACGGAGAAAGAGGCGCTCATTCATCGCCTGGAGGAAGAGGCGGCCAACAGCTCGGTGCTGATCGGCCAGATCCAGCAGAGCATGAAGCGTCTCGACCCGGCCATGAGCGGCACTCACGAGGCGCTGACCGAGGGAGCCACGCGGCTGCTGATCCGGTCCGATGGCGAGTCGGAGGTCGTGCACGTGCTCGGCCGCAAGACGAGCATCGGCCGCACACCCGACAACGACCTGCAGATCGACGCCAAGTTCATCAGCCGGCACCACGCGGTGATTCTTGCCGGTCCCGCCCGGACCATCGTCGAGGATCTCAACAGCACCAACGGTGTTCTGGTCAACAACCGCCGGGTGACACGCCAGGTGCTGCAGGATGGGGACGCGGTCATCATCGGGCGCACCCAGTTCCGGTTCGTCATCCGGCAACCGAGCGAGCGGCGCGCCTGAGGATACCCTGACGGTGCCCAGCCTGCCGCGCCGCCGGGGTGGCAGCCATATCGGGGGCGATATCAGCGGCGTCTGCGAGTCAGGTAAGCGACCACATCGTCCAGCTCCGCATCGCTCAGCTCGGTCTTGCGAAACGGCGGCATGACCGAGACGCCGTGTCTCACGATGAGCTTGATGTAGTCCGGCGCGAGGTCGGTGCGGTCCGCCAGCAGCGCAGGCTCCTTCCCCTGGTACTTGGTGTGTAGCGCGCGGGTCCCCGGTTTCGCCGGACCCTCGCCGTGACAAACGGCACAGGCACGCTGGAACTCGGCAAGCCCGCGCGGTTGGCCGGGGTCGGTCTTGACCGTCGACCAGGTCCAGGAAATCGGTTGAGCAGGTTGTGCAGAAGCAGGGTCGGCCGCCTGGCCGGTGGGGATGTCCAACAGCACGGCGAGCACGCAAGCTGCCAACGAGGCGGCGCTCGGACTCGGGCGGCTCATGTCGTTTTCCTCAGATGCTTCGGCCAGATTCCGTAGCGCCCGGGCGAGAGAATGCCGTTGGGATCGATGGCATCCTTGACCGTCTCGTGAAAGCGTCGCAGCGCGTGATTGCCAAAGGAGTACTTGCTCATACAGGCATCCTGGTACGCGGGCGCGGTGCGGTACTCGCCCCAGCCATGCTGGGCGCCGATGTCGATGAGCTTGTAGAAGGCATCGCGGTTCCTGCGGTTGGTCGCCACGTCGGTCGTGACCGGAAATCCAAAAATGAAAATGAACGAGCGCTCCCAGTAGGTCGCCGGAAGCGAGAAGCGCAGCAGCGGCAGGGAGAACTCGCGCGCGGCGGCGGCAAACACCCGGTTGGCCTCGAAGATCGACTCGGCATTGCGCGGGATGATCGGCGAGAACCACATGTGGCCGTGCGTGGGATTGGGGTTGGTGCTCGATCGCGCCCCGATGGAGAACATGTTGAGCGTGGGCACGCCGAATTCCGGAAAGTGGACCTGGAGGCGCTGCTCGGGCGAGAGCGGCAGGCGGATGAGCTCGCCGTCGGCGAAACGCACACCCGGGATCTTGCCGAACTTCTCCCTGCAATATTCCCACTGGGCGGCGATCGCTTTGGCGGGCCCGTAGAATTTCAGCTTGAACGTCCAATAAGCCATGCCTTTGCGGGCACCGTACTCTTCCAGTCCGCTGGCATCTCCCGCCTCGGCCTTGTCGCGCAGCGCCGCGAGCTGCGGATCCAGCGCAGGCTGCGGCGGATCCTCCATGAGCTTCGCGTACTCCTCGATGGAGAGGATGCCCAGCAACGGACTGCCCAGGTCGGGCATGCCGTTGGTGATGCCGCTGTTCTCGACGTAGTTGAGGATCGACACGAGCTGATGCAGATCGTCGCGTTTGGAGGCGAGGATCGTGCCCGTGAGGTAGGCCTCCGGCTCGGGCATCAGCCAGAAGCCCATTTTCGTCACGATGCCGAAGTTCGACTGCGAGAACATGCCGTCGATCCACGGGCCGAAGCCTGACTTGTACTGCTGCCAGCTCTTGGCACCGGGCAGTGCGCCCATCCCTGTGCGCATCAGCTCGCCGTTCGGCAGGACGATTTCCATGCCGCAGTGGACGTCAAAATGGTTGCGGAACTGCGTTCGCGTGTAGCCGCCGCCACGATCCAGCGCGTTGCCGACGAGGCTGCCCCAACCAGGATCCGGAACGTCCACCCAGACCTTCAGCCCCCGCTCCTGGATATGGCGATACAGATCGAAGTAGCTCACGCCCGGCTCCACCAGGCAGGACGCGTTGTCCTCACTCACCTCGAGGATGCGATTCATCCGCTTGAGGTCCACCACGACGCTGCCGGAGTACGCCGGCGCGGGACCGCCGTATCCCAGATTGCGGCCCGTGGAGATGGGATAGAGCGGAATGCGGTGCTGGTTGGCGATGCGGACGATCTGCTGGACCTGCTCCACTTCGGCCGGCGCGACGGCCGCCGAAGCCCAGCGCTCTTCGGGTTCCCCGAGGAAGGGCGAGAAGGGATCTTTGTAGAGGTCCACGTCCTCATCCTTCGTGAACACCCACGATGGACCGACTACGCGGGTGAATTGCTCGAGGGCGGCGGCAAAATCGCTTGAGCTCACGCCCGGTGGGGTTTTCATACGGATACTCTCGCGCTCGCCTGCCCGAACAAGCGGCCTAGTTTCGATCTGCGACGCTCGCTTTACAACGGCTGCAACGCGGGTTGTGCGCGCGGCGAGCGCAGACGGCGGAATGAGCCCCCGGGGTGTACGATACTCGAGCTACCAACAATGATATCGGGGGGATCGTTCAATGAGCCGCCATCTCGCTCTGGTCCTGCTTGCCTCTGTCGCCGCCGTGCTGGCCTGCACGCGTGCCGCGCACGCCGCAGACTGTGCCCAGCTCTCAACACTGAAGCTGGCGCACACCGAGATCACGTTGGCCGAGAGCGTCCCCGCGGGCGGCCTCAAGCTGCCGGCCGGCAGCGCGGGCGCCGGGCCAGGAGCTCCTCCGGTGGACTACACGCACCTGCCGGCCTTCTGCCGCGTGGCCGGCACACTCCGGCCGACGGCGGACTCGGACATTCGCTTCGAGGTCTGGATGCCGGCATCGGGGTGGAATGGCAAGTTCGTGGGCGTCGGCAACGGTGTGTGGGCCGGCTCCATCACCTACTCGGCGCTGATCGAGCCCTTGTCGAGGGGCTACGCCACGGCGGCGACCGATGACGGGCATCAGGGCAACCCGCTGGATGCCAGTTTCGCGGCTGGACACCCGGAGAAGCTGGTGGACTTCGGCTATCGCGCCCCTCACGAAATGACCGAGACCGCCAAAGCGGTGATCGCGGCTTTCTATGGTGCCAAGGCGCAGCGCTCGCTGTTCGTGAGCTGCTCCACCGGCGGCCGGCAAGGGTTGATGGAGGCTTACCGCTACCCGAACGACTACGATGGCATCTCCTCGATGGCCCCGGCGAACCCGATGGTGGCGCTGATGGTGAGCTCGCTGTGGACCGGTGAGGCGACACTGAAAGAGCCCGCCAGCCGGATTCCTCCGCAGAAGTTCGCGTTCGTGCACAAGGCAGTGGTGGCGCAATGTGACGCGGATGACGGGGTCAAGGACGGTATCGTCAGCGCCCCCCGGAAGTGCCGTTTCGATCCCGCGGCCCTGCAATGCAAAGCCGGCGACCAGCCGGACTGTCTCACCAGTCCGCAGGTGGCCGCGCTGCGCGCGATCTATGAGGGGCCGCACAATCCGCGCACCGGCAAGAGCATCTTCCCGGGCTTCGAGGTCGGAAGCGAGGCGATGTTTCCCCTCCAGACGATGGGGCCCGAGCCCTTCGGAGCCGCCTTCACCTATCTGCGCGATGTGGTGTTCAAGGACCCGAAGTGGGATTTCCGCAGCTTCGACTACGATAAAGATGTCACCCGTGCGATGGAGGCAGGCAGCGCCGTGCTCGACGTCCCGCCCACCGGGTTGGATGCTTTCCTCGGCGGTGGCCACAAGCTTCTGCTCTCGCACGGGTTGGCGGACGGGCTGATTCCTACGATGAGCACGGTGAATTTCTATACCGCGCTGACCAAACATGCAGGGAGGGAGTCCCGGGACGCGCGGCTGTTCCTGATCCCGGGCATGGGCCACTGTGGCGGTGGCGACGGACCTTTCGTATTCAGCGCGATCTCGACCCTCGACCAGTGGGTCGAGTCCGGGCACGCCCCGCAGCGCATCGTCGTCAGCAACCCCCCGGGGGCGCCTGCGCGCACGCGCCCGCTGTGTCCCTACCCGCAGGAGGCGAAGTATTCGGGCAAGGGCAGCACCGATGACGAACAGAACTTCAGGTGCGCGGCACCCTGAGGGTCGCCTCGGGCCGAACGCCGCGGGCATCGGCGTGCAGACGCGCCAGCAGCTCCTGCTCGACGCGGCTGGAGAATCCTTGATGAGACGGGGCAGGGGTCCCCCGCATGCGGGGCACGGGAGAGGCCGCGAGGCCGAACCCTGATCCAGCCGGCTCCCATTGCGCGACTCGCGCGTGCAGCCAGCGAAGGTCCTCCAGTGCGTCGTGTGTATCGTCGATTCCGGCGGTGACCAGAGCCCACGCAGTGTCTTCGGCCCCGCCCCGCCAGGCGGCATAGATGGAATCCAACCAGAGCTCACGCCGCCGTTGCACCTCCTCGGGTGAGCGCGCGCGCAGCTCTGCAACGACCAGCGGAATCTCCTGTTGCAGAACGAAACGCCTGGAATGCACCGCACCGCCGGTGATCGCGACGAGGGCCAGCCACGCATACAACAGGAGCGCAATGCGGATCATCGAAGGCACGCCGCCTGCGATCTGCGGAAGGACCACGCAGACCAGGGCGAGCGAGAGCGTGCAGCCAACGACCCATGCATAGTCGGTGCCGAGGACTCTGACCATCACCGCGCACGTGCGCAGGCTCAGGCTGTGGGCGAGCCGACCGGTCCAGCCCTGTATGGCGAGGACCGCCGGCAGCCAGGCCAGAAGTGCAGTCGCCGCAAGCGCTGCGAGCAGGGGACCCGCCAGGAAAGCGCCGGCACCGGATGCGAAGAAGGCCGCAGGGGAATCAACAGGAAGCGCGTGAGCTGTGAGGAAGATGTCATGCTCGAAGCTCGTTACGGGCGCGCCGAGGAGCATACAGGTGGGAGCCCGGCGTGAACACAGCAGCGCGGCGGCCGGCATGTGCCCGCCGATGCGTACACGGGAAGCTTGTGACTGACTGTTACGAAAGCGTCTTCGAAACGGGCTGCGCGGCAGCCGGCGCTGGCGCGGAAATCGGCGCAGCATGCGGGGTTGCCTCGCCGGGGGCCGCGTCGGCGGGCGCGGTGGGGAGATCCGCCTCGAGTCCGACCGTCGCTGGAATGCCGTTGGCGGCTTTCAGGTTGTCGATCGCGTAATCCCAGTCGATCGCGACCGTGTTGTTACCGAGCGCGCGATTGAGCTGCTGCTCCATGTCCTGCAGCGCCGGCTCGAGCGTCTGTCCCTGATCGTCCACGGGCGGATGCGCTTCGAGCAGCAGCTCTCCGTCGACGTAGGCGATCTTGATCGGCTGATTCATCAGGAACACCTTCGTTCCCATCGGTACCGTCGGAAACAGGGCGGCCACGTCCTCGGGATACATGCGGATGCAGCCATGCGTCACCGGCATGCCCACGGCGAGCGGATTGTTGGTGCCGTGGATGAGGTAGTCCCCCGGGCTGACGGCGAGGCGCATCTCGAAAGCGCCGAGCGGATTCTTGGGTCCGGGCGGCACGACGCGCGGCAGCGGATCGCCGTTCGCAAGATGCTCCTTGCGGATGGAAGCGGGCGGGAACCAGCTCGGGTTACGCACTTTCTGGATGATGTGCGTCTCGCCCAGAGGGGTCTTCCAGTCCATCTTGCCGATGCTGACGGGATACGTGACTACGATGCGCTGCTCGTGACGCTTCGGCTTCGGGTAGTAGTAGAGCCGGTGCTCGGGGATGTTGACCACGATCCCTTCGCGAGGTCCGGGAGGCAGGATGCGGCGCCCGGGGATCAGGATGTTCTTGCCGGCGCCGGGCAGCCACGGATCGATCCCGGGGTTGGCGCGGGTGATCTCCTCCGAGCCAACTCCATATTTGCGCGCCAGATCGTAGAGCGTGTCCGAGTATACGGTGGTGACGTGCAGGTCCTGACCGACGACCTGCGTGGCGTCTCCATCGGTGAGCTCATACACGGTCGCCCAGGCCGGGGCCGTGGAGCAGAGAGTGAGCAGCAGTATCAGCTTTCCAACGCGTGTCATGCGGAAGCGTCTGGAGGCAAACGCGGTGCGGCGCAGCCATTCTAGGCGCGGTTGCGGGGTATCCACGAGACGCATCTCTCAATCCCGGTTGATCACTGCCGGGCGGATATTCTAGATCAAAAGCGTGGCCATGGCGCGGCCGCCGTCATTTGCTGTCGTCGATGGCCTGCGTCCACTGGGCGATGTCGTCGCAAGTCATGGCGCTGGCCTCGGTGAGCCGCACGTCCTTGAAGCCCCAGATCTCCACGTCCACCAGGTACTGCTCGCGTGACACCAGTGTTCCCTGGGTGATGCGCTCGGGAGGCGGCTGCGTGCGCATCTCGTGATCGAGGCGCCCCATCAGTCCGGCCATGATCCAAGCCGGGATGCGGTTGCGCTCGGAAGGGTACATGAAGCCAAACAGACACAAATGGGCCAGCAGCACGCGCCAGTGTGAGCCGAAGCGGCGCACCAAGCGCGCCCAATCGAGCCTTTCGGCGCAGGCCAGGAACAGGTGCATCACGT
>Ga0105240_10008314_pt1 | contig 14850 bp, 12 predicted proteins | sample KBSC54metaG_FD_80426 | JGI IMG/M metagenome (GOLD analysis project Ga0105240, IMG submission 80426) | Corn rhizosphere microbial communities from Kellogg Biological Station, Michigan, USA - KBS C5-4 metaG | ecosystem: Host-associated > Plants > Roots > Rhizosphere > Soil | place: Michigan, USA... | reverse complement strand
GTCGACCGGCTCGGGCGGGTCGTCCTCGGCCCCCTGTGACGCCCCGACGATGCTGTTCAAGGACACCGTCCACGGCTGCCTGGACGGCGGCGGCGCCAGCGGCTGCCACACGTCCATCCAGCAGCCCATCCTGACCGGCAACAACATCATCGCGAACCTGAAGGGCAAGAAGTCGCTGATCCTGTGCGGCGGCGAGAGCTACGTGAACCCGGCCGACCCCACCAGCAGCGTCCTTTACAAGGTCGTCGACGGCACGTCGTGCAGCGACACCCAGATGCCCCTCAGCCCCCGCCAGGCCCCCATCACCCAGGAACAGAAGGACTGCTTGAAGGACTGGATCTCGAAGATCCAGTAGCATCCGAACACTGACCATCTGAGCGAGCGACGGCGCCCGGACGAGGCCGTTCGACACGAAACATGGGGCGCCGCGAGTGCGGCGTCCCGGCGGTGAAGCATAGACGGACCGTCTCCCATGTTTCGGGTTTCGCCTCGCCGACGTAAAAAGGCGCCGGAGCCCACTCGAATGCACAAGACGACCCAAACCGCCAATCGCGTTCTTCCCCGCCCGGCCGCTGTCGCCGCCCTCGCCTGCCTGGCCGCCCTAATGTCGGCGCTGGCCGCGCCGGGCGCCGCCCTCGCCAAGCCCAGGCACCCGAGCAAGGGCCATGGGCCCTCACCCAAGGTGGGCCTGATGACCTTCACCGGCCCGGGCGAGGCAGCCAGCCGGGCCGCCGTCGAGAAGGCGCTGAAGTCGCGCAAGATCATCGTCGTGCCGGCCGCGGAGCTGTCCGCCGCCGCCAAGAGCGCGCACGTCAAGCTGGACGGCAACGACGGGTTCAAGGCGGTGTCGAAGGCGCTGGACCTGACCGCCATCGTCGCGGGCGAGGTGTCGAAGAAGAAGGCGACCATCAACGTTCACACGGGCGACGACGGCAGCTCGGTGGGCGAGGAGGTGTTCCAGGGCGCCGACCCGCGGAAGGTCGCCGCCACCATCAGCAAGACGTTCTGGAAGCGACTGGCGGGCGCCTTCAACAAGACCAAGCCGCCGAGCGGCGGCAACTTCGAGGCGCCCCCTCCCGAGGAGGAGCCGGCGGCGGCTGGCGAGGCGGCCAGCGAGCCGGCGAGCGAGGCGCCCGCCGCGGCAGCCGAGCGGAAGACCGAGCGGTCCGAAGAGGCGACCGAGAGCAAGCCCAGCAAGGCCGAGAAGGCCGAGAAGGCCGAGGCAAAGAGCGAGGCGTCCTCGGGCTCGAGCGAGGAAGGCGAAGCGCCGGCCAGCCCGGCGGTGGACGTGGCGGCGGGCCCTGCCCTGTTCATGCGCTCGCTGACGTTCAATCAGGCGCGCAACGATCTGAGCGATACCAAGGTGGCCAAGTACAGCCTGCCGCGCGCGCCGGTGCTGTTCTTGCGGGCCGACATCTACCCGGCGGCGCTGGCCGGGTCGAACGGGTTCGCGGCCGATCTGGGCCTGACGATCGACGTCTCGTACCTGCTGCCCGTCGTGACCTCGAAGGGCGTGGACGGCGACTACAAGACCACCGGGCTGGCGTACGCGCTGGGGGTGAAGGCGCGACTGCCGCTGGGGACGTTCCTGAGCGTGTCGTACGGCGATCAGGCGTTCAAGCTGACGAAGTCGAACGCCAGCATGCCGGACGCCGTCGTTCCCGGCGTGAACTACAAGTTCGCGCGCGTGGGCGCCGGCATCCGCGGTCAGGTGACGTCGTCGCTGATGCTGCAGGCGAACCTGGGTTATCTGCAGTGCCTGGGCAAGCCGGGTGACATCGCCGCCGGTCACTACTTCCCCAACACCAAGTGCAACGGCGTCGAGGCGGGCGTGGGCGCGGGATACCGGCTGGGCGGCGCGTGGGAGGTGCGGGCGGGCGTCGACTGGCGGCGCTTCGGGCTGGCGTTCAACGTCAAGCCCTCCGACATCACGAACGATCCCTCGACGACCCCCGCGGTCGCGGGCGGCGCCATCGACCAGTACATCCAGATCTACGCCGGGCTGGCCTACGTGTTCGGCGGTGAAGGCGGCTCCGCTTCCGAGCCGGGCAGCGCCAAGGCCGAGAAGCCCGAGAAGGCCGAGAAGGCCGAGAAGTCGGACGAGAGCGAGTCGGAGAGCGAGTAGCCCGCCCTCGTCCCGCGACGGCGTTCGATCGGTAGCGCCGGCCCCGGCCGGCGTTCGCCTCAGGCCGGGCGGGCGAAGCGCGTGACCGAGAACGGCGCCAGCTCGACGCCGGCGTCGCCGGTGGCCACCAGACCGGCGATGGCATCGCCGGTGATGGGCGCCAGCAGGATGCCGTTGCGGTGGTGCCCCGTGGCCAGGAACAGCCCGCGCACGGCCGTGGCGCCCAGCACGGGCAGCTGGTCCTCGGTATAGGGGCGAAAGTTCGACCAGGACGACAGCACGGGCGCGTCCGCCAGGCCCGGCACCAGGGTCCGCGCCAGGGTCAGGATGGTCGCCAGGCCCCCCACCGTGACCTCCTTGCGGAAGCCCACCATCTCGACCGTGCTGCCCGCGATGACGGTGCCGTCGCGCCGCGGAACCAGATAGCCCCGGCCGTGCACGGAGAGAACGTGGTGAAACAGCGGCGGCCGGGTCTCGATGGCCACCAGCTGCCCGCGCGCGGGCCGCACCACCGACGCGGGCACGCCGCCCCCCTCCACCAGGCCCGACCAGCTGCCCGCCGCCAGCACCACCCGGTCCGTCGACAGGACCTCGCCGTCCAGCTCCAGCCCGCTGACCGCGCCGTCCTCGACCACCACGCGGCGAACGTAGCGCCCCTGCAGGAAGCGCGCGCCGGCCGCGGCCGCCGCCTGCGAGAAGGCCCGCGCCAGGGCCGCCGGGTTCACCTGCGCGTCGTCGGGGAAGTGCAGCGCCGCCCGCACCGACGGCCCCAGGGCGGGCTCCAGGGTCCGCAGCGCCGCCTCGCCCAGCAGCTCGGCGCGCTGGCCCTGCGCCACCTGCCAGGTGCGGCGGAAGCTGAGCGCGCGGTCGTCGTCCTCGTGGAACCCCAGCGCCAGCACGCCCGAGCGCTGGTAGCCCACGTCGATGCCCGTCAGCTCGCGCAGCTCGACCGCCAGGTCGGGATACAGGGCCCGGCTCTTCACGCCCAGCGCGAGCATGGGCCCGGGCCCGTCCGCCTCGGTCTGGGGCGCCAGCATGCCGGCGGCCGCGCTGGAGGCCTCGGCGCCGGGGATGCCGCGCTCGATGACGGTGACCCCCACCCCGCGCTGGGCCAGCCGCAACGCCACGGCAGAGCCCATGACGCCGCCCCCGACGATCAGGACGTCGTCGCCGTCGCCTCGCGCACTAGATGCCGTCATGAGGCTCCGCCGTGCGGACCAGGCGCCCCTGCAGCCCTGGCGACATCCAGACCTTGTTGTGCGCGTCGACGATCAGCGCCTGCACGTCCGGGAACTGCTTGCACAGGGCCAGCCCCTTCTCGGGCCCCAGGATGAAGATGGCGTCGTCCAGCCCGTCGGCCAGGAAGGCGTTGGGCGCGAACACCGTCACCTCGCGCGAGGCGGTGGCCGGATAGCCGGTGCGCGGATCGATGATGTGGTGATAGCGCTTGCCGCCCAGGATGAACGACCGCTCGTAGTCGCCCGCCGTCGAGAAGGCGTGGTCCTTGATGGGCATCTTCGCGATCACGTCGCGCGGCCCGCCCCGGGGATCGCGCACCCCCACCATCCAGTTGGCGTCGCCCTTCTGCCCCGCCACGTACAGATCGCCGCCCGCCTGCACCATGAAGTTCTGCAGCCCCTGCGCGCGCAGGATCGTCGACGCCCGGTCGACGGCGTAGCCCTTGGCGATGCCGCCCAGGCCCAGCCGCATCCCGGGCCGCCGCAGCTTCACCGTCTTCGCCGCCTTGTCCAGGATGACGTCGCGCCAGGAGATCAGCTTGCGCCGCTTGGCGATCTCGGCGGCCGGGGGCAGCTTCTTCTCCATGTCCTCGTCGAACTTCCACAGCCCGCGCATGGCCGCGTAGGTCACGTCGAAGGTCCCCTGCGAGCGGCGCGAGATATCCAGCGAGAACGCGATGACGTCGAACGTCTCGTCCGACACCTTCACCGCCTCGCGCCCGGCCGCCTCGTTGATGCGCAGGACGTCGGACGGCGGCTGACCCTCGTGCGGCCAGTCCGTCATCAGCGCCTCGATGCGGCGCAGATCCGCCAGCGCCAGCTGGAAGGCCCGCTCGGCCGCCCCGTCGTCGTTGGTGTACGCCGACAGGGTCAGGTCGGTGCCCATCACGCCGTACGACCGGGCGAAGACATGCGCGTCCAGCGCCTGCGCCCAGACGCGGCCGCCCAGCGGCGAGAGGGCGAGCGTCAGCGCCAGGCCCAGACCACAGAGGAACGGTGAACGGCGGCGGGTCAAGATGTGGCCGCATATTATGCGAGATCCCGTTGCCGGCGACAGGCGCGCGCGACAAGATGCACGCGCTGTGGGCACCATCACCGAGCGAGGCAGCGACGACGGCCAGACCACCCAGCCACCGATCGTCGTCGCGACGGCCGACGAGACGAAGGCATGGGGACGACGGCTGGGCCGCCTCATGCGCGTGGGCGACGTGATCGGCCTGGTCGGCCCGCTGGGCGCCGGCAAGACGACGCTGACCCAGGGCATCGCCGAGGGCATGCAGATCTCCGCGCACCGCCACGTGGCCAGCCCCACGTTCGCGCTGGTCAACGAGCACCCGGGCCGCGTGCCGCTGCTGCACGCCGATCTGTACCGGGTGAATTCCCCGGCCGCGGTGGCGGAACTGGGCCTGGACGAGGCCTACGATCGCACGGCCGCCGTCATCGAGTGGATCGATCGCATCCCGGCGGCCGCGCCCGCCGATCACCTGCGCGTCACCATCGAGATCGCCGCCGACGGCGCGCGGCACCTGACGCTGCAGGCGGGCGGTCCCGGCGCCGAGCGCCTGCTGCACGCGCTGCGCGCCGCCGACTGAGCGCGCTCAGCGCGCCGGCCGGCGCATCTCGTGGAACCAGGGCCGGTACTCCGCCATCTTCTTGCGCTGGTCCTCGGGCGCCTGACGCTTGCACGTCGACGCCTCGGCGCTGCCGGCGGGGGCCGCCCAGCGCGTCTCGACGCAGTCGTTCGGGTTGTAGGACATCTCGAACCCGGCCTTGCGTGCCAGCGCGTCGGCCACGGTCACCTTGAACGGGCTGCCGTCGCTGCGCTGGTACTGGATGCTGCGCTCCTTGGCCCGCGCGGCGTGCAGCGCCTCGACCTCGGCCCGCACGACCGCCGGCTTGCGCCCGCCCATGTTGAACAGCTCGGGGTGGGCGGTGATCCGCTCGGGCAGCGTCTCCAGCACGTGAATGGCGATCAGCAGGCGCATGTCGCGCGAGGGCGTGGCGTAGTCCTCCCACGCCCCGATGGTCTCGAAGATCTTCGCGCCCTCGGGCATGGGCACGACCGGGTCGTGGTTCTCGCGCATGTACTTCTCACCGTTGTCCACCGAGCCCACGCGCGTCTGCAGCTGCTCGGTCAGGGCGTCCAGCGTCTCGCCGTAGGCGGCCGCCGCCTCCAGCCCGCGCGGATTGATCAGCTTGCCCATCTTCACGTAGAAGGCGTCGCGGGGCAGGTCGGCCTGCTCCGTCGAGAACGGCGCGAAGCGCGGGTCGGCGCGCAGGGCCGCGTTCGAAAGCGGCGCCAGCTTGCCGTCGCCGCCGCGCACCAGCGGACGGAAGGCCTTCCAGCCGGGACCGGCGCCCGCGACGTCGTTCGCGTACAGGAAGTTCCCCTCCCAGAAACGCTTGCGCCCCACCGAGCCGTCGGGCTGACCGTCCACCGCCAGCAGCATGCCGCCCGTGTCCTTCCCCTGGTCGATCCACTTGGCCAGCATCAGCACGTGCCCGTACGGGTCGGCGAATACGGTGCCCGGGTGCAGCGCCTCCCGCGTCAGCGCCACCGGGTAGTAGTCCGTCTCCTCGTCGCCGAGGGCGGTGCGGGCGCTGCCCGAGTGGACCTTGTTCGCCAGCAGCCTCAGAAACTTCTTCATCGCGCCCAGCTGGTCCTTGGGCGCGTTCTCGACGGGCGACTCGTTGGTGAACAGGGCGCCGCAGCGGGGGGGGCGCGACTCCGTGCCGCGATCGCAGTCGCGGAACCCGTACGGCAGGCCCAGCTTCCAGCTGAAGTAGGCGCGCAGGAAGTACGGCAGGTCGGCGCAGTCGGGCGCCGCGATCAGCGCCGTCTTCGCCTTGGGATCGTCCTCGCCCAGGCCCAGATAGTCGAACAGGAAGTTGCGGTTGACGTCGCGGAGCGCCTGCGCCAGCGGCCGGAAGCCCAGGCTCTCGCTGACCGGGGCGTCGAACAGGGACTCGATCCAGGCGCTGTAGTAATCCTCGGTGGTGCGGTCCCAGGCGCGCGTGGCGGTCCAGGTCCCCGTCGCCGCGGGCCGGGCGGCCGCCTTGCCGCGCCCCACGTCCACCGTGCGGCACGCCAGGGTCTTCCCCTCGCGCGTCAGCTCGATCTTGTAGTGCCCCGCCGCGGCCTTCGCGACGGTCGCCTCGACGCTGAACGGCGCGCCCCCGCGGTGGACGGCGCGCGCCGGCGCCACCGCGGCGCCCCCCAGCGAGAAGGACACCTCGGCCCCGTCCAGCGACTCGGCCGAGACCGCCATCGCCCGCAGAGGTTTGCCCGCCACGGGGGCCAGGGGCGCGATCCACAGCTGCGGCCCCTTGCCCTTCCCCTTCGCGTCGGCGTCCGGACATCCGGGCGCTGCCGCCCGGGCCCATGCCCCCGTCGCCCAGAGTGAGACCGCAATCGAGAAAACGAACGCGAGACGCGGGGGCCGGCGCACGAGCGCCAGCATACCGCAACGTCACAGGGGGGACGAAGCCCACCCTGCCCCCTCAGAGCTTGATCTTCTCGAAGTGGACCAGGTCGGCGAACGCGGCGAAGCGCTCCCGGATCTGGCCGAGGTCCAGCGTGCGGAACCGCTCCAGGCTGAAGTCCTCGACGGCGAAGGAGGCCAGGACCGACCCCATGATCATGGCGGTGCGGATGCTGGCCGGCGTGGTGGTGCCGGTGTGGGCCAGCCAGCCCATGAAGCCGCCCGCGAAAGAGTCACCCGCGCCCGTCGGATCGACCACGTTCTCGATGGGGAACGCCGGCGCCGCGAACACGCCCGCCTCGTGGAACAGCAGCGCGCCCGCGTCGCCGCGCTTGATGACCACCGCGCGCGGCCCCATCCCCCGGATGGCGCGCGCCGCCGCCGGCAGGTTGGCCTCGCCGGACAGCTGGCGGGCCTCCTCGTCGTTCAGCATCAACAGGTCGATCCGCTTCAGCAGCCGCAGCAGCGCCGGACGCTTCTCGCCGCCGATCCAGAAGTTCATGGTGTCGCACGCCACGAAGTGGGGCTTCCGCGTCTGCTCCAGCACGGCCAACTGCAGCTCGGGATCGATGTTGGCCAGGAAGACCTGCTGCGAGTCGGACCAGCCCTGCGGCAGCTTCGGGTTGAACGCCGAGAAGACGTTCAGCCGCGTGTCCAGCGTGGTGCGGGTGCTGAAGTCGTGGGCGTACACCCCCGACCACCGGAACGTCTCGCCGTTCACGCGCTCGAGGCCGGTCAGATCGATGCCATGGCGCTGGAACAGCGCCGAGTGCTCGGCCGGGAAGTCCGTCCCCACGACCGCCACCATGCGCGGCTTGGCCAGAAAGGACGCGGCGACCGAGAAGTACGAGGCGGCGCCGCCCAGCACGCTGGTGCGCTTTCCGGCGCGGGTCTCCACGTCGTCCAGCCCCACCGAGCCGACCACCAACAACGAATGAGCTTGCGAATCGAGCGTCGTCACAGGTACCTCCCATACAGTTTCGCGAGGCGCGCACGCGCCTCGGGTGAAATGGCGTCGCGCGCCGTCAGGATGGCGTGCTCGGCGGCGCGCGCGCACGAGCAGGCGGGCGGGGGCGCCCCGGGCAGGGCGGCGGCCAGCGCCACGACGATCGCCTCGGCGCGCGCGACGTTCGCCTTCAGCACCTCGATCACCGAGCCGACGGTGACCGCCTCTTCATCGGCCCGCCAGCAGTCGTAGTCGGTCGACAGCGCCAGCAGCGAGAAGCACAGCTCCGCCTCGCGGGCCAGCTTGGCCTCGGTGGCGGCGGTCATGCCGATGACGTCCGCCCCCCAGCTCCGGTGCAGGTTGGACTCGGCGCGGGTGGAGAACTGCGGGCCCTCCATGCAGACGTAGGTGCCGGCCAGGTGCAGGCGCGGGCCCGCCCCGGCCGGCGCGCCGCCGTCGGGCGCGACCGTCCGCGCGCCCGTGGTGGTCGCCGCCTGCGCCACCAGCCGCGACCAGTCCAGGCACACCGGATCCGCGAAGCTGACGTGGCCGACCACGCCGTCGCCGAAGAACGTGCTGGCGCGGCCGTGCGTCCTGTCGATGAACTGATCCACCAGCACCAGATCGCCGGGCGCGATCGTGTCGCGCAACGAGCCCACGGCCGAGATGGACAGCAACCGCGTGACGCCCAGCTGCTTCAGCGCGTAGATGTTCGCGCGGTAGCTCACCTCGGACGGCGACAGGCGGTGGCCACGGCCGTGACGCGCCAGGAACGCCACCGTGGCGGTGCCGGCCGCGCCGGCGATCTGGCCCGTCACCACGGGCCCCGACGGCGCGCCGAAGGGCGTCTCGACGGTCTGCTGGCGCACGTTCGTCAGACCGGGCAGATCGTAAAGGCCGCTGCCCCCCAGCACCCCCAGGACGAAGCCATTCTGCGGCGCGGTTCGTGGTGCTTGCGACATGGCGAAGGCGCCTTGCTACCATGAATCGGAGCCTTTGGGGGATGCCGAACGCCGACGATGACGCCGCGGGTTCCGCGGCGGCCGACGCCGATCCGGTGGCGGCCGCGCTGGCCGCCGGCGATCACCTGGTGGCGGCGCGGCTGGCCGTGGCGCGCGGCGAGCCGGCGCGGGCGCTGGACATCTACGATCGGCTGTGGCGGTTCGCCGACGCGCTGCCGCTGGCGCTGCAGCTGGGACGGCGGCCGCTGGCCATCCGGCTGGCGCTGGACCTGGGCGATCCCCGGCGGGCCGCCGAGATCGCGGCGTCCATCCCGTGCGACGCCAGCGCCGAGCTGTCGGCGGCCGCGGCGGCGTTCGCGGCCCGGGGGCGGCACCTGGACGCGGGCCACCTGGCCGAGCGCGCCGGGGAGCGCGCCACGGCGGCCACCTGGTACCGCCGCGCCGGCAGCTGGCTGGACGTGGGCCGGCTGGAGGAGAGCGCGGGCCGCCCCCACGAGGCGGCGCTGGCGTACGAACAGGCGCGGGCGCGGGCCGGCAGCGACGGCGAACGCGCTGCCGCCGACCTGGCGCTGGGCCGGCTGCTGGCGCGCGCGGGCCGCGGCGCCGACGCCGCGCGCGCCTTCCAGCGTGCCATGCGCGTCCCCTCGCACGCGCTGCTGGCGGGGCGGGCCCTGGTGGGCGCGCTGGTGACGCTCGGCTATCCCGTGGCCGCCAACGAGGTCGCCACGCGCCTGCGACGCGACTGGCCCGAGCTGCCGGCCTCGCTGGAAGAGCTGGCCGCGCTGGATGCCGTCGACGCCGCCGCCGGCGCGTTCCCCCCGGTTGCCGGGGTCGGCGCGCACGGGCCCGCCGAACGACGCTTCAAGGTGCTACGCGCGCTGGGCGCGGGCGCCACAAGCCAGGTGTACGTCGCGGAGGACACGCTGCTGGGCCACCAGGTGGCGTTGAAGCTGCTGGCGTTCGGCCATTCGGCCGGGGGCGCCGACGGCCAGGCCTACGCGCGCTTCTCGCGCGAGGCCGAGGCGGCGGGGCGGCTGCGCCATCCCAACATCGTGGCGCTGCACGACGCCGATCCGGCGGCGGGCCTGTTCGTGTGGGAGCTGATGACGGGGGGCACGCTGGCCGATCGACTGCAGGACGGCGTGCCGCTGTCCCTGGCGGCGGTGCGGCGCCTGGCCCTGGATCTGCTGGCGGCGCTGGGCGCGGCGCACGAGCAAGGCATCGTCCACCGCGACGTGAAGCCCGCGAACGTGCTGTTCGACGCCGCCGGCAACGCGAAGCTGAGCGACTTCGGCGTGGCGCACCTGGCGGACTTCGGCCAGACCCAGACGGGGGGCCTGATGGGGACCGTCGCGTACATGGCGCCCGAGCAGATCAGCGGCGGCCGCATCGCTGCCGGGGCCGACCTGTACGCGCTGGCCGTGACGCTGTTCCAGGCGTTGACGGGGCGCTTGCCCTTTCTGGGGCCCGACGTGGTGTCGCAGCACCTGGCCGAGACGCCGCCCGCGCCCAGCCAGCTGCGCGCCGGTCTGTCGCCGGCGCACGACGCGGTGCTGCTGCGCGCCCTGCGCAAGGCGCCCGAGGAGCGCTTCGAGACCGCGCGCGACATGCGCGAGGAGCTCGCCCGCTGGCCCGTCGAGGAGAGCAGCGGGCTCGCCATCGAGTCGCGCACGCCTGACTCTTCCGTCGCCACGATGGGCGCGCCGGCGCTGATGGACGCGACCGAGGTGCCGCTCGGTCGTTCGGCGAACGGTCTGCTGTTCGCGAGCGACGACCCCCGGCTGGGGCGGCCCGTCCTGCTGGAACGGCGGGACACGCCCGTGACCGGCGCGGCGCTCGAACGATTGCGCGCCGTCGCGGCCCTGGGCGGGCCCTTCGTGCAGCGGACGCTGGCGCTCGATGACGACGACAGCACCGTCACCTACGAGCGGATCGAGGGGGCGCGGCATCGGTTGGCCACGCTGGCGCCCCTGCTCGCGACGCTGCCGGTCGAGGACGCGGCTGCCCTGACCCGGGCCCACGCCGCGCTGGTGGCCCTGGGCGCGATCTCGCCCGCCGCCGTCGAGGTCGTGTCGTCGGCCGGCGGTCCGGTCCTGCAGGTCGTCACGGCCAGCGACGACGCCGGCCCCTCGTAGTCGCGATCCCTTCCGTGAATCTTCCGTCGCGGCCAGTCGCGGCCCCCTCAACGGTCAGGGCGACTCCGCGGGCTTCTTCTTGTGGGCGCGCTTGGCGGACTTGCCGGCCTTGCCGCCGGCCGCATCTTCGCCCTTCTTCGCCTCCGGCGCGGGCGCGGGCGGGGGCGTCAGGCTGCCGCTCTCGTCACCGAACGCCAGCTCGCCGAACTTGTCGAGGGCGTGAAAGTCCCCCACCAGCGGCGGCGACCACGCCACCGCCTGCTGCCCCTTCCCCTGCGGCATGTCCATGCGGAACATGTTGATGCGCCACACGTCACCTTGCTGGGGCGGTAGCCGCGGGGCCGGCGCCGCCGTGTCCAGCCCCTTCACGTCCTCCAGCGGCAGCGCCAGCTCGACCGTCCAGGACCTGTCCTGATCGTCGTGCTTGTTCAGCGAACCGTCGACCGTCACCTTCACGTTGGCCTTCGAGTTCCACGAGTACGGCTTGCGCTTGGGATCCAGGCTGTCCTCGTACTTGCGGTACTGGGGCAGGTACGTGTCGAACACGTTGCCGTTCGGGGCCACCTGCAGCTCGATGTAGCCACGGCCGTTGCCGTCGGCGTCCACCATCAGCTCGTCGGCCTCCTGCGTCCACAGCTTGTCGTCGCGCTTGTTCAGGCTGGACCAGATGTCGGTGTCGGCGTTCTCGAACGCCACGTACAGGAACTTGTCGTCCCACAGCAGCTTCGCCTGCGTGTCGGGGCCGGCGGGCGCGCCCGTCATCGTGTTCACGAAGGCGCCCGTGGACGGCGCCGCCTTCCAGGCCGCCTCGTCCAGCTTCCCGTCGATGGTGATGGGCGCGCGCCCCGTCACCCGGCGCGCCACGTAGCGCTTGCGCGGCGGCGGCGCCTGCGTCCGCTTCACCGGGATGGTGGCCGCCAGCACGCGGCCATTGCCGTCGTTGGGTCCGCTCTTCGGCGGCAGGCGCGTCTGACCGCGCCAGGCCCCCACGTACACCTGCGCCGTCGGCGCCGGCCAGTTCGCAGGCAGCGTCACCGTGTGCTGATCGCGGATGATGTCGCCGGGCTTCCATTGGCTGACCTGGTACTTGCCGCCGATCGGCACGTGATCGGCGTTGACGAACCCCTGGTGGCTGGGCCCTTCCAGGTGCGTGAAGATGCGCCATCCATCCCCCGGCGACGCGACCAGCTTCCAGTAGTGCGTCAGCTTGATGTCCTTGCCCGGCTCGGCCTCGGCCGGCTCCCAGTCCATGCCCAGGTAGACCAGCTTGCCGTCGAGGTCGGCGTTGACGGCGCTCTTCGGGGTCGGCGCGGCCGACAGCAGGTTCTGCCGGACCACCTTCATGTCGTCGTCCGTCGGTCGATCGTCGTCTTGCTCGACGCAACCCGCGGAAGACAGGACGGTGGGCACCAGCAACAGGAACGCAGACAGCGCGGCGGCGCGGACCCGCGGACGAGATGGTTCGGGCGCGCGGCAGAAGGAGCTCACGGGTCGCATGACAATCCCCCAGCACGAGTGACGGGCAAGGTAACGAATGAACGAAAGACCAACGACGCTCCGGCGTCCGCCGGGGCGCGCCGAAACCGGCGGCCCGTTCTATCGAAGGGATCCCGAATTTGCAACGCGCCGCCGCCCGCCGTCGCCGGGCTCAGGCGTGCTGCTCGCCGAACTGCGCCGCGTGCTCGCGGGCCTCGTCGGGCGTGTACGGCCGGGCCGTCACGCGCAGCGAGATCTGCTCGGCGATCTCGCTGATGAAGACGGGGGACCCTTCGGGCAGACGGCCGGCGTCGAACTCACGCGAGCTGGCCAGCAGGGCATCGTCGACGGTCTCGAACACGCCCAGCAAGTTCTGGCCGCACAGCACCGCGAACCGCCCCGGATGGCAGCGCAGCAGGCCCGGCATCAGCACCTCGAACGCCCGTTGTTCTTCCGAGACCACCTTCATGCCTCGACGCTAGCGGAGCCAGCGGCCGCGTCAAAAAAACGGGGCGTTTCGGGCAAAACGCTCCGCTACTTGCGCGGAACGCCCTCCTCGGGCGTACTTGGACGGACGTGCGTCGAACGATCGGACACATCCGGGCCTACATCGGCAACAACCACTACACGGCGGCGGCCCAGGCCGGGCTGTCCAGCCGGGCCCGCGCCGCCGTCTACCTGACCCGGCTGGTGATCCGGATCCTGAAGCAGTGGGCCCGCGACAAGTGCCTGCAGCAGGCGGCCGCCCTGACCTTCAACACCGCCCTGTCCCTGGTCCCCGTCACCGCCATCGCCTTCACCATCCTGCGCAGCGTGGGCACGCTGGACGCGCAGTCACGCCTGTCCGACTTCATCGCCACCCGGATGTTGCCCGGCATGGAGTCGGTCACCGAGCACATCCAGCAGTTCTCGAACAACATCAGCGTGGGCGCGCTGGGGGGCGCCGGCCTGTTCTTCACCATCAGCACCTGCTACTCGCTGTACAGCTACGTCGAGCGCATCTTCAACGACATCTGGCGGGTGGGGACCCGGCGCACGCTGATCGGCAAGTTCCTGACGTTCTACGCGATGGTGACGCTGCTGCCGGCGCTGGCGTCGGTGTCGCTGTACTGGTCGGGCCGCCTGATCGGCGCCAACGCGGCCACCCGGTTCTTCGCCCCCATGGCCATCGAGGTCATCGCGCTGACGCTGATGAACAAGCTGCTGCCGCGCACCACCGTCAACTGGAGCGCCTCGCTGCTGGGCGCGATGATCACCGCGGTGATGATCGAGTCGCTGAAGGCCGCCTTCGTGGGCTTCGCGAGGAACATGCTCCTGCGCAGCTACACCGGCGTGTACGGGTCGCTGGGGCTGATCCCGCTCCTGCTGCTGTGGATCTACGCGTCGTGGACGCTGGTGCTGCTGGGGGCGGAGATCGCGTTCGCCGTCCAGAACTTGCGCCTGCTGGAGGCGGAGGATCGCCGCCAGAACGGCGACGCCCCCATCAACGGCCTGCTGGCGGCCCAGCTGCTGGCCGTGGTGGCGGGCGCCCACGAGCAATCCGGACGGGGTGTGTCCAAGGCCAGCCTGGTCACCGAGTTTGGACTGGCGCCGGACGTCGTCGATCGCATCGTGGAGAGGCTGAAGACCCGGGGCCTGATCGCCGAGGTCCGCGGGGACATCAACGGCTTCATCCCGGGGCGGTCCGCCGGCACCATCAGCCTGGACGAGGTGCTGAAGGTCTTCCGCGCCAGCGACATCGAGATCGCCGACGGCTCGACCTCGCCGGTGCTCCGCACGCTGGCCGCGGACCTGGACCAGGCCCGGCAGCAACGCACGCGCGGCGTGACCATCGCCGATCTGGTCCCCGCGCAGAGCGCCCCCACGGCGCACGCGGAAGACGACGACCAGGACTGAGCCGGCCGGCTCACCGGTGCAGGCGCGACAGGCCCGGAACCTGATCGAAGCCGCGAGCGAACGACATGATGCGGGTCACCTCGGCCCGCTCCATGACCGCCGCATGCAAGGCATCGCGCGCCGACAGACCTACTTGTCCCAGCACGATGGTTTTGGCCCGCTGAACATCGTCCGCGGTGACGGTTAACACCTCGTCTACGACGCCCAGCAGCGCATCGAAAGCAGGTTGAATGGCGTCACGGCGCTCGATCGCTACGTATCGATGAAGGATCTCCCGCAAGACCTCGGCGCTGGTCACCAGACGCTCCCCCGCGGAGAGAGCCGTCTCGAGCAGTCGACGCGCGTCCGCCTTGTGCGGATGGGGCGCGCCGACCAGATACATCGGCACGTTGGAGTCGACGAAGATCATCGCGCCAGACGTTTCCGGTAGCCGCGCTCGATCTCGCGATTCATGAATGCGGCTTTGAGCATGCGGAGCGCGCCGAGGCGGACGCTCTCCTGCTTGCGCATCGCGTCGGCGATGGCCGCGCTCACGTCGGCGACGAGAGACACGCTAGCGTTCGTTTCCGCCCGGTCGACGCGTCTGTCCG
>Ga0105240_10008313_pt1 | contig 14850 bp, 15 predicted proteins | sample KBSC54metaG_FD_80426 | JGI IMG/M metagenome (GOLD analysis project Ga0105240, IMG submission 80426) | Corn rhizosphere microbial communities from Kellogg Biological Station, Michigan, USA - KBS C5-4 metaG | ecosystem: Host-associated > Plants > Roots > Rhizosphere > Soil | place: Michigan, USA... | reverse complement strand
CTAGCGTGTCTACCAATTCCACCACTCGCGCCCATACGTAGCACGCTGGCGTGGCTACGATTGTTACGTAATCCACCACTTGCGCATATAGATAAGGTAACTGGGGTATTATAGCAAAAAACTGCTAACAGATAAAGACCCTTATGCCTATACCTCGCGCGCGATGCTTATGCTATCATAAATGTATACAGAAAGCCTAGAGGGATGGATCAGAGACATGAGTAAGATTGCAAACTATCTGAACGAACATATATTAGGGGAAATTACAGGTGCCAAATCAGTCCGTGACAAATATTCGCGTGACGGTAGCGTCCTAAGTGTAACGCCAGAGCTGGTGATGTTTCCCCGAGTAACGAATGATATTCGTAAACTTGCTCGATTCTCTTGGCAACTCGCTGAAAAAGGTCATGTGCTACCTCTGACAGCACGTGGCGGCGGGTCTGATCAAACAGGCGGAGCAATCGGCAAGGGCGTCATTATCAATACGACGTCCTACCTCAACAACATTATTCATATTGGTCTCAAGGACAAGGATCGTTTTGCGCATGTTCAGCCAGGTATTACATTCGATGCACTTAACAATGCGCTTAATTGGCACGGCCTTTATGTTCCTACTGCTGGTGATGCGTCCCGCATTGAAACGATTGGTGGTGCGGTTGCCAGTAATACAGGTGGTCAGCTATCGGGCCGCTACGGGCTGACAGGTGATTGGGTAAAACGTCTTGAGGTAGTGCTTGCTAACGGTGATCTGATTGAAACGACACGGCTTTCCAAGCGTGACTTTAGTAAAAAGATTGGTCTGCAGACATTTGAAGGCGAGATTTACCGTAAAATTGACGGATTAATTGAAGACAACCAAGCGCTTATTACGGGTAAACCCGATGGTGCTATTCGTGACAATGCGGGCTATAGCGGTATTGCAGACGTCAAGCGCAAGGATGGGTCATTTGATCTGACGCCGTTATTTATTGGCAGCCAAGGGACGCTTGGGATCATATCTGAAATCGTTCTCAAAACCGACTACACTGGCAAAGATCAGACTATTTTTGTCGCAGAAGTTAGTGGCATGGAAGTAGCTAGGGACGCCGCAGATGCGCTGAAGGCTATTGAACCAGCCTCAATCGAAACGTTCGACGGCGCGTTATTTGAGGCAGCCAAAGAATATGGCAAAACCTATCCGTTCGCTGGCCCCGGTGACAGTTCCTCCACCATTAAGGCGGTCATATATGTTCTGATTAACGACTTTAGCCACGGTGTACGTGAGCGCAAGCTCAAAAAAGCTCAAAAGATTCTTTCTAAATTTAACGCTACAGTTATTTCGTCGCATGACAAATCTTATGATGAGCTAGTCGCAATACGGAATGTTGCGACGTCGCTGTATCTGTCTGACTCGGGCGCACATTCGTATCCGCCACTGCTCGATGGTGCATCAATTCCGGCTAATCGTCATGAAGATTTTGCAGCAGCGGTAGCCGAACTAGCTCAACATAATCATGTTGAACTGCCGCTCCATACTCGCGTTCTTGATGGTGTTATTTACACACGACCAGCACTCGACCTTAGTAAACTTGCCGATAAGCAAAAAGTCTTTAAGCTTATCAACGAATACAGCCAAATAGTTGATAGGTTCGATGGTACATTTATCGCTGACGGCGCCGAAGGGCGACTGAAGGCCAATGCTGCCTATGCGCTGATGGATGAGGATCTTCGTAATCTGTATACGCAGGTTCGAGCAGTCTTCGATCCGTTTGGAACGCTTAACCCAGGTGTCAAGCAGGTCAACGAGACCAAAGATCTAGTAGCTGCGCTTCGCCCGTCGTTCGACCTATCTGATTTCGCCTAGTTTTGGTATAATTTTTTGAGGTATGCGTGCGTGGCGCCAATGAGTAACATCGTAGACGCGCTGCGCGGTGCCGCATTGTATGCGTGCGTGGCGGAATGGTAGACGCGCTAGCTTCAGGTGCTAGTGTCCTTCGGGACGTGGAGGTTCAAGTCCTCTCGCGCGTACCAAAATAAGTCGACACCTTCAAGGTGTCGACTTATTTAATAGTTATGCTTGTAGGTTATACATAAATATACGAGAATAATCAGATGGATCCAACCAACGAAGCCGAATTACCAAAGCTTGAATCGCTTGAGCACGCTCTTTTAGAGCTAAAAAATACTGATGAAGATGTGATTGAATTTATAGAGTTGTCACATGGTGTTTTTGACACTAATGGGGAACGAATAGACCCAAACTTTACGCAATTAGATCGAGTGCTTAAGTCTATTGCGTTACTGGACGGCTTAGATGCTAGGCAAACGTATCGTGATTTACTTGATGGTGCTAGTATTGCATTTAGAATTTTACTTGAGACTGAAGATGATGACGAAGATATACGTGCTAAGCTTTATGCCGCACTAGGATCATTTGAAACACAGGCGATAAATAAATCTGACCAGAAAACCCCAGACCGCCAGATTGCGATAGGGACATCAATGCAATACATACTAGACAATGATCTGATTTTTTCCGCCCTAGATACAGGCGAAGAGCAACAGGTCGCCCAGATAATGACGGAGTTTCAGCAAGACGAGAAGCATCAATATGACGCATTACGTGGCTATCGATTAGTAAGAATGATAATTCCATGGGCTGAAAATCGTCGACAGTATGTACTAAAGAAATTGAGCGCTCTAATGAATATTCAACCGACTACTGCCGAGGAGGGTGGAGACGTGCACGAAGAGGTAAGAGACAAAGTGCTAGAATCTGTTTTTTTTGATATGGTAGATAGACTTGAAGTAGAGGACAGAATACTTGATGGGCTTGAAGAATGTAATGAAGATATAGAGCACCTAAATATACTACGAGCCGAGTACCTATCCTATATGGCCCAGTCCGATATCACTGATCCAAACTTAGCGGAACAAACTAACTCTGCGCTACTCGAAGCGATGTTTAATGAGTTTATGGGCCTAAAGAACATAAAACTTAGAGATACACTAACTATCCTCGGCAATAGCGTTGTTCTTATTTACGATGCAAAGGGCGATTTCAAAATCGCTTATGCGCTAACGGATGGTGAAATTATTAGAGGCGTTGTGGTGGAGCCCAACATAATGTCAGTGCCTTCACAGGCCTATGTGGATGCAGCAAGCGCGCACGATGAGCGACTATTAAAGAAAATAAGGAATAAGTCATCGGAGCCTTTTGGACTTACTTTCTTGCTTGATAAGGCTACTATACAAAAAAAGGACGGTAGCGTATTGCAATTTGATTCATCGGATAACGTATATCTCCCCATTCAGCATACGGGACTTACGTTCTATAGAGATCCCCTCACAATACATGATTAATGTATTGCGATAGTGCTTGCTCATATGTCTCTAGATTAATACACTTAAATCTATGGAATTTCCTCTGACAGCTCCTGATGATCGATTTAATGCAAAGTTGCGTATCCAGCACCCTGAGTTCCGTATGTTGATTCAGGAAGCCGAACAAGAGGTGAACGATGCTCGTGGCGATGACGAGAAATTGGAACGACTGATTGAAGAGCACGAGCAGAATATGGAAGACAGCATTGGTGACGACTGCTACCTTCATGAAGCCGCTCTTGCCGGTTTTGTCTGGGAAGCAGACGATAGTGAGATGCTGACAGGAAAACAAGACTACATTTGGACCCAGCAGAGTGTTTTTCATGCTATGCGTCTCATTCAAATCAATGGGGTATACAAGGTTGTTCTACAACTGACAACAGATGATTATTATGATGACGAAGACACGTACTATAGTAAAAAGACGTACTTCATGACTCCCGAGTCGGCTGATGTATTTGAAATATTTACTGAAGAGTCTGTTATGGAGGTTATTGCACGTCATATAGAAATTGGTCGAAATATTATTACAGATCCAAGCTTTTATAATTTATCATTCGAATTTCAAACGAAAGTTCTTCAGGAGGCTGCTGCGAGACTTGACGTGGATCTTCCATTCCTTGAAAATTTTGGTGTTGCATTCGATGCGTCGAGATACGTTGTCATCAATGACAGCGATAAAGGTGACGTACGGGGGAGAGCAATTGACCAGTCGATGCTTAATCACGAGGACCGCGTACAACCTCGAGGCGAATACCGGGACTGTCTCTACCCCGAGCTTGCATATACAGAAAAGGCTTTTAAACGCATCGAAGAATTTGATATTAGCGGAGGATCTGCCTGTATCATGCTAAGGGATGATGAGATGGGTGTCACGTATCTTGTTCCACTTGATGCAATAGAAAACCACGATGATACATATCTTGGCATTCATGACCAACAAGATCTAGCGTAAATATAGCATAATTAGATTATAATAAAATAAGGTAACAACTATGGCAAATCATTTACCCGAAAGACTCGAATCGTCGTCTCAGCAATCTGAGATTATTTTTCCTCGTCAAGGAACACCACTTCAGGGGAGGCTTGACGAGACGCTGGAGATATTTAATGGATTAAAGGGTAAATACGCTCTTTTTTCTGATTTCTTACAAGAAAGTGGAGATATTGCAACAAAACAAACACAACTTGCTCGTGAACTTAATGATGAGATTAGCAAGCGACGGTTATTTGTAAAGGGTGAGCGCATTGAAATAGGTGGCCAAACGAGCACTATCCGAGCGACAGCGAATCCTGACTTTTACTCGATATCAAAGAAGCCTGCTCATGCTTCGTTCTTTGATGGACGTTTTGTAGATGCTCGCGTCATTCCCATACCCGAAGCTGGGCATTATGAGTTAATGAGTAACGCAAAAAACCAGTATGCTGAGTGGACGTCCAATCGCTATGGTCTTACCTTTATGTTCGACCAAATGGCTGTTGTCTTCCCAAGCACCGACTACCCATCTAGTCCGGACGGTATAGAGGCTTTTCCGACGCCCTTTACTCTCGTCCCTGTTGAATACCCCGGCATTGACCTACGGAGTGTCGACGTTGCACGCGAAGAAGTTATGGAACTTTTTAATGGCAAAGATCGAAAAAAATGGCCAAACCTAGCGGATATCCCAACTCCTACAAGTAATATTGATGAAGGTAATAGAGGTCTATAGCATGATTGAAGGCGATAGTGAGCATGACTTTTCGCAACCTCCAAATAGTTCGGAATACGAATCTCCTACCGTAGAATTTAAAACATACGTCGATAAGCGAGCAGAGTTGTTGGAGTCGATAGGATTAATATATTTTGATCCAAAACAGATACAGTGGCGACGTGATGCCGATCAGCAATCAGGTGAACTACTTAAAGAATTTAGACAAGTTCTCACGCAGATTTACAATAATGCAAAGTCTGACACAGAGTTTGTGCTTAAAGTAGCTGATTTTATGGTATCAGACAGACTTGAACGTGCGAAATTTGCTACGAACTTTAGGGGTAGATTAGTACCCATAGCATTTTCTAAAAAAGAGCTACAGGACAAATTAGCACATTTGTACTCTAATACCTCGAACTGGCCTCTTCTCATGAGTCGTATTGAACTATTATTTCAAGGGGACCTACAGACTGACTTTAATTACGCGATTGCGACTACTTCTGGTCCAACTCAAACTTCGTAACGTACGGACGGCTAGACTAACGCTTTTTGTTCTATAATAGATAGTGTAATAAGGAGGTGGATTATGGTAAAAGTGGGCCAACCAATCAACTCTGCAGATGACGACGCGCAGGACGAGCCACTGCACAATTACCAAGACGATTTAGATACGCATGGCACAGACCATGTTATGGATGAATATGGCGATGATCCTACAAAGGAACTTGGTATAAGCCCCGCCAGGTTCAAAGAAGAATTATCGCGACTTGATACGGACGACCCGAGTGATGACCAAGAGGGCGAACCCGATGACATGCGTGAGCAGATCGAGGACCTTGATGAAGATGATGAAATTGATAACGAAGAGGAAAGCGAATAATCTCTAGAAATGAATGAACCCCGCCGAAGCGGTGTCCATCCACTGGATCTGCCGCTTCGGGCGGGGTGAGACTAGCTCAGGGGACGCCGAAGGGGGTGAAGCTCGGTGACGATCTCGACATGGTTGCGCACCAGGTTGATCGTCAGGTTCTCGGGCTGCAGATACGTCATGCCGGGGCACTTGTCGACGAATTCGAGGTCCTTCTTGAGGTTCGCCTTGACGAAGGACCGCTTGCCGACCTTGGTAAAGGCCTTGAGCTTACCGTGAGCACGCGTGTACTGCATAGCGGCGCCCTCGTCGGTGATCTCGATGCTGCCCTGCGAGAAACGTGCACTGAGGGTGCCGCTTCGCATGACAGCAGTCTTGCTGCCACCGAGGATGTCCTCTCGGTCCGATTGGAAGATCGCGGTGATCTCGTCGACGAGTTCCTTGTGGCGCCTGGTGAGAGGATCGATTCGCGGCGCGAGATCGTCGGTAACCTCCTTGTGGCGACGGTCGCTTTCGCTCTGCAGTTCACTGAGATCGTGGTTGACGTCCGTGAGCTTGCTCAGAAGGTCTTCGAGTCGTTCGATGGTTTCATCATTTGCAGCCATTGGCTACACCTCTTTCTGATCGTGGAAGGTTCGCTTGAGTTAGCTACTATTATTATATAATAAAAATCGCAACTAGATCTACGGTGGTATAATAAGTAATATAATGTGGAGGTTAATATGAAACTTGTTCAAAGAATCGTAGAAATTGTTTGGTATCTTGTTGGCTTACTGACTGCGCTCCTGTTAATCCGCTTTGTTCTGGCGCTACTAGGAGCTAATCTTGCAAATCAATTTGCGAGTTGGATCTATACTATTACCGACCCATTCGTCACGCCATTTCGCGGATTGCTACAGATCGGACAATTTCATGCAGGTATTGGCCGAATCGAAGTTGAAACAATTGTCGCAATAATCGTCTATGCCATTATTGGGTGGGCGATTAGCTCGGCCATAGAGCTGGCACGCAAGAACTAAGCCTTATCCGATATTAAGACGCATACGGACTCCATCGGCATCCTCACCAACGTAGTCAAATCCAAGCTTTTCGTAGTAAGGTTCGACGCCTCGACGGGCGTTTCCTTCTATAGCGGCCATTCCATCCGCGCGTGCAACCTCAACAAGCTGACCAATTATAAAAATACCCATTCCTATGTTGCGAGCAGACCTATGTACCGCGATACCTTCAATAAATGCGTAGTCTGCATCGCCCCCTGGCAACCGATAGTTTGCAACTCCTAATATAAGTGGTGAGTCGCGCTCGGTACCCTTAAAAGCGCGCTGGCCAGTAAATTGGTCAACAATTTCATTGAGACCGTCAAGCGTCGTCGGGTCGAAGGTTTCGGGTTCGATTTGAGCATAAATAGAGAGAGCACGAAGTGTCGCAGCGTCGGTGTCTTCGTCGATGTTAGGAGGCAATAAAAGAGGGCTAAATTCGAAATTTTCAAAATTATATGCATGAGCCATATTATAATTATAGCATAAGCAGTGACTAATGTCAATATTACACAGTGTTCAATAGCTAAACCTATAGCTTGTGTAGTAGTCGCAATACCTCGTCGACGTTACTTAGCTGGAATTTGGCGTTCGTGTCCTCCATGCCGACGTTAATAGTATAAGAGCTGTGGGGTAACGCCAGGAACATATCTTCGTCGGTGTAATCATCACCGATCGCTAAAATAAAGTCCCATTTCGTTTCTCTCGCTAATTTGTTAGCGGCTGCACCCTTGTTCATGCGCTTGGGCTTTATCTCAATAATTTTTTGGCCTTCAAATATACCAATTTCGTCGTTATGCAGGGCACTTTTTAACTTTGTTTTTAGCGCTTCTTTTCGCACATATGCCAGATTAGGCTGGACGAGCCGGTAATGCCACACAAAGGAAAAGTCTTTTTCTTCGAACTCAGATCCTGGCGTACGCGCAACAAACGTCTTTAGTATGGGCCTGATACTATCTTTCCAATCGGGGGTATTTTTGCTGTGACTTATCCATCGTCCGAGGTCGAACATCCATCCGCCGTGCTCGGCGATAAGTCCGAGGTTGTGGTCCTTGAAGTAACTTGATAGCGTTTTCTTTTTGCGCCCGCTAATAATGACGACTTTATTTCTCTTATCTTGAGTCAGGACTTTTAGCATCTTGCGCAGCTTGTTGGTGGGTTCCGAACGCTTACTACGCGGAGAACTTGAAAACTCTTTGAGTGTGCCGTCGTAGTCAAGCAAAATGAGACGTTTTTCGGAGTTTTCGTACTTTTGAATGAGCTCATGCTCTTGCTCTTTTGTGAGAGATTTAATTGTTTTGTTTTTACTTGTTTTTGTCGCCTTCAGTTCAGTTATAAAATCTTGAGCCCATTTCTCGACGGTATATTCAGCGACTCGCGCCTGCATCTTTTTCATACGCTTACGTTGCTCGGAGCGTGACATACTCAGCCCTTCGTGAATGGCGTCGGCGACTTGAATGGTGTTATTGGGGTTAACGAGCAGCGCATCCGTCAATTCTATGGCAGCCCCAGCCATGTCGCTGAGAACTAGCACGCCATCTCGGTTACTGCGTGAAGCGACGTATTCTTTGGCGACCAAGTTCATGCCATCGCGAAGTGGCGTCACGAGCATGACATCAGCAAGTCTATAGAGGGCAGATAGTTCCTCAAATGGAACAGGTTGATAGCGATAGGTAATAGGCGACCAATCGATCGTTGCAAAACGTCCGTTGATACGACTGACTTTTTGTTCAATCGTTGCTCGTAGGTCACGGTAAGCGTCGACATCGCCACGCGATGGAACCGCAATGATTAGTAGCACGGCCTTTTTTATGTAGTAAGGGTAGCGCTCTAGGAATTGCTCAAATGCATCAAGGCGAGCGGGGATGCCTTTCGTGTAATCAGCTCTATCAACAGATAAAATAACCTTTGTCTTTGCTCTTAGGACGTTGAAAGATTTTAGGATTGCATGAACTTTGCGGTTTTTTGATTCGTTCTCAAACTTTTTATAATCGATGCCAATTGGAAAGGCATCAGTATGTACTCGTCGGTTACCTACCTTGATCGTTCCAAGCGAGTTTTCGTAACCCAAAACTTTAACGATGCTGGTTAAAAAGTAATGAACATAGTCGTAGGTATGAAAGCCGATCATATCGGCTCCAAGTAGGCCTTCAAGCAGCGCTTCGCGTTCCGGAATCAGACGGAAAATTTCAAAAGAGGGAAAAGGCGTATGGAGGAAAAAGCCGATGAGTGCGTCAGGTTGAGCTTTACGAATCATCTGCGGTACGAGCATCAGTTGGTAGTCATGTATCCATATTTTACTGTCCCGAGTCGCGAACCTTAGGGCGGTTTTTGTAAAAAGGGCGTTAACATCCTGGTAAGCGTGCCAGTAGGCATCTTCAAATGTCGCTTCTCTGGGGAAATAGTGGAATAGGGGCCACAAGGTCGAATTACTATAGCCAGAATAAAATTTGTCAATTTGGTCAGCTGTGAGAAATACGGGATAGCAGCCGCGTTTTTGAAACTCTGTAGTTATTTGCTGCTTTTCGCTACGGGTTAAATCATCTGATGCAATGCCGGGCCAGCCGACCCATACACTGTCTTTGGATTTTTTTAGAGAATGGATAGCGGTCGCAAGTCCACCTGCACTTGAGTCAAAATGCAATTTGCCATCGACACGCGAAACGCTTACAGGGAGCCTGGTTGATACGATGATTAATTTATCGTTCATATGCACACATCCATTTCGCTATATTTGTAGTTATCATTATACCTTACTCCTCGGTGAAGGGTAACTCGTACGGTATACTGTACATATGAACGAACCGCAGGTGGGCGTTGGCCCGCATCCTAAACCTTGGCCGACAGATGCCAAATACGATCCTATTCTACTAGAGCAGGGCGATAGCAGGAATGTTATTGACAGATACCATTACTGGACAGTTGAAGCGATCAAGGAAGATTTAGACAAAAGCCGAGTTGATCTCCAAGTTGCGATTGAGAATTACCAACACGATATGAATATCGGCACGATTGTTCGTAATGCCAACGCATTTAATGTGGCCGCAGTTCATATTATCGGCAAGCACCACTGGAATAAACGCGGTGCAATGGTAACGGATAAATACCTAGATGTGTTCTATCACGGGACCGTCGAGGAATTTGTATCCGCTATGGGTGACCGACATATTGTTGCGGTTGATAATCTGCCTGGGGCCGTTAACCTCAGTGATGTCGAGCTTCCGGATCACGCTGTTCTGGTGTTTGGCAGCGAAGGGCCAGGACTGAGTAAAGAAATGGTTGAGGCAAGTGAAATGATGGTCGCAATCGAACAATTTGGCAGCACCAGGTCTGTAAATGTCGGTGTTGCGTCGGGTATCGTACTCTACAGTTGGGTGCAACAACATATATTGAAACGCTAGATTTGGTGTGTCATACTAGTAGTAGATGAGCGATATCAGCGAATTATTGCCAATAGACAATATACCGCAGAGGACGAGCACTGCGCGACTTGACTTCGCCCCAACCCAACAATTCTTGGACCTAATGGGTCCTTTTTTAAATAAAAGTAGGCGAGACTCGATACTTGCTAATCTTGCAATCTCGAGCGTTGCTCAGGCAGAACTTGCTATTTTGCCAACTGGTGGCCAGCTTACTCATAAACAATCTCAGGAACTTGCTATTGCAGAGTATGGCAGAAAACTTGCTATCATAGCGTCTCAACAGTTCGTTTTTGGGAATCAAATAAGCGCCCGAAGAGACGAGAGGGGTAACATACGCTTCTTGTTCGATATTGTAATGACCGACCAGCAAACGGAAGTAATCACCAGTTTTAATGAATTCAAACTCGATAAAAGTAGGCGACTCCTAGGTGCTCAGGCTACCATTCCGCTACGTAATTTGACACCAGATAAAGACAGTTTTTTGAAAGCAAGAGACGAAATCGTTGCCCGATTCATTAAGGGATCTCCAACTGAAAAGGCACGTTCTGGGCTCTACGCTAGAGATATCCATTGGTCGGAGCGTGTTAATTTTGTCAGAGTTCCAGACCCTGTTGATCCTGAGCCAACACCCGAGATTGATACTGCGTAAAGTGTAGAGTATACTAAAGACATGGTATATAACCAACCTCACCACCTACATATTCTGCCGGAGCGAGTCGGTTAATTTCATTTATAGAAAATCTTAACGCCGAACATCGCTTCGGCGTTTTTATATAGCAAAACTTATTTAAAGGAGAAAATGATGAATAATCTAACAGATATAAATGGCTTGCAACCACCTGGTAATGATGAGACAATTAGGGCAATGAGTGGACTGTCTTCACAACCATATAAAGGCACCCGGGATTACTATCCCGAGGACAAGCGAGTCCAAAACTATATTTTTGAGACGTGGCGCAAGGTAACAGAAAGTTTCGGCTACGAAGAATACGGCGCGCCCACCCTTGAACCGCTGGAAATCTATGTAGCCAAGAGTGGTGATGAGCTAGCGAATCAGCAGACCTATAGCTTTACCGATCGTGGCGGGCGAATCGTGGCTATTCGACCTGAAATGACGCCAAGTATTTCGCGTATGGTAGCAGCGCGCCGTCAAGAGCTTGCCTACCCAGCACGACTGTATAGTATCGCAAACTTTATGCGTTACGAGCGTCCTCAACGTGGTCGTGAACGTGAATTTTGGCAGTTAAATGCCGACATATTCGGTGTTGATGCCATTGCGGCTGAGGCCGAGATTATTACGATGGCCGATCAAATCATGAAGGCATTTGGAGCGAAGCCAGGCGACTATGTGATCAAGATTAACAACCGCAAACTCATCAATTACATGATGGCGCAGTATCTAGAGCTGAGCGCCGAGGATGCACAGTTGATGGTGAAGTTGTTCGACCGCAAGGATAAAATCTCAGAGACCGATTTTGACGATCAAGCACGTGAAATTCTGGGCGCAAACGCGGTAGAAGGTCTACCGAAGATAAAGGGACTGATGAGCGCTAAAAGTATGGCTGATCTTCCGGTGGAACTTCGAAATACCGAGGCTACAAGTGAAGTTCAAGAGTTATTTACACTTCTTGAGCGGGCTGGTGTTGCAAGTGCGATATTTGATATCACCTTAATGCGGGGTCTTGATTACTATACTGGGACTGTTTTTGAAGTATTTGACACTGATCCTGAAAACAGCCGGTCACTCTTTGGCGGGGGACGCTATGATGGACTGGTCGGACTATTTGGGGCTGAGCCAATTAGCGCGGTTGGTATGGCACCGGGTGGAACCATGATTGAGAACTTTTTAACGGTTCACAAATTACTTCCTGCCTTGGATTCAACTACTGATATCTACCTTGTCCCTCTTGGCGACATGCTTACAGCTGCAGGCGAAATAGCGAGCGAGCTGCGCGTCGAGGGCGTCAACGTCGAGCTTGATATTACGGATCGAAAGCTTGATAAACAGATCAAAACTGCGGACAAGAAGAACATTCCATACGTCCTGTTTATCGGCGAAGAAGAAGTAGCAAGTAAGCTCTATACGCTAAAAAATATTGCCACTGGCGACGAACAAAAGCTAAGTATCGCGGACGTCGTCAAACTCATTAAAGGCTGATAAGTATTTGGCGCTTACAATCACCTTTGGTATACTCATTTGAGTATGAAAACCGCCATTAAACAACTATCCGACACGAAACTTGAACTAACGATTACCCTCGAGCCTAAGGAGCTGGACGATGCCGAAAAGGTAGCACTTCACAAGCTCGCCAAGGATGTCAAGGTGTCAGGATTTAGAAAAGGCAAGGTGCCACTTGCTGTTGCGATAAAAAATATCGACCCTAGAGCACTCCAGGATCAACTATTAGACGATGCGATTAGTAAAGCAGTCGCCTCGAGTTTTACCGAGAATAATATTCAGGCACTCGACCGTCCAAGTGTCGAGGTAAAGAAGTTTGTGCCTGGTGAGACCCTTGAATTCACCGCCGAAGCCGAAATCCTTCCTAAAGTCACGCTTGGTGATTACAAACACCTTAAATCAAAGGCTGAAAGCACAACTGTCACAGCAAAAGACGTTGATGAAGTAGTTGAGCGAATTCAAAAAGGCTTTGCAACTAAAAAGGAAGTAAAGCGCGCAGCTAAACTCGGTGACGAGACAGTGATTGACTTTGTGGGCATGCGTGATGGCGTCGCGTTTGATGGCGGTACGGGGACTGACTACAACCTGGCACTTGGCAGCAAGTCATTTATTCCTGGTTTTGAAGAAGGAATTGTCGGTCACAAGCCGGGCGAAACTTTTGATATTGATTTGAAATTCCCGGATAACTACCATGTACCAGAGCTAAAGGGTCAGAAAGTCACTTTTACGACGACTTTGAAGTCAATCACCGAACTTGAACTCCCTACTATTGACGATGAATTTGCTGCTAAGGCCGGACCTTTTACAACAGCTGCTGAAATGAAAGCTGATATCAAAAAAGAACTAAAGGCTCAAAAAGAAAAAGAAGCGATCGAAAAGCTCAAAGAAACGCTCGCCCAGGAACTAGCAGAGGTTTCGAAGGTTCCGACGCCAGAGGCGCTGATTCACGACCAAGTGCATAGCTTACAACGCGACGTCCAGCAAAACCTGCAGTATCAAGGTATGACACTTGAACAGTATCTCGAGAGTATCGGCATGACGGCCGATGAGTGGCATGATAGCGCTGAGCTACGCGAGCAAGCAATTACGAGGGTCAAGATTGGGCTGGTGCTAGCAGAGCTGAGTAAGGTTGAAAAGATTCAAGCCACAGCTGACGAACTGGCGGATCATATTGAACTATACCGCAAACAGTATGCCAACAACCCCGAGGCACTAAAACAATTCGAAAATCCAGAGGTGCAACGCGATATTGCAAACCGACTCCTCACTGAAAAGACCGTTGAGCGACTGGTCGAACTGAACTCCAAGTAAGCCGTTCAAAACGAATGTCAAAAATACTCCATTGTAGGAGTATTTTTTATGCTATGATGATTTTAACCTCTCTCGGCAACGAGAGTCAGGTTGTATTACGCACAGTAGTATTGTGCGCCATCGCTGCCAATATCGTTTCTAGTCGGGGGATTACGGATACGGTCACCGTAAGTGATTTCCAAGGAAAGAAACGATGGGCGGGGCCACGCTCCTCAGAGCCAAACCCCGCTCATCGTCAAAAACTCATCTCAGCGTAGTGGCGCGCTGAGGTACATGAGACGTGACCATGGGGGCACGTCGAGATTGCCCAGAAGGTTCGCAGTAGTCCTGACTCGGGTGCCACATCCGCGTGGCGGCGGCGATCGATTCGGGTTCGATTGTCGCCGTCACACGGTTCGATCTTGGTCGAGTTTTACTCCCAGATCATTAACCCCACACTTGCCGTGTTCTATATGAACACGGCGCTTTACGTTTATGACAGATTGATTTAGCACTCGCTTGACCCGAGTGCTAGATTTATATACAATGGATATATGAATAAGCCTACGAACTATCTAGTACCAACGGTGATTGAGAAAACGCAGGATGGGGAACGAGCGTACGATATCTACTCACGCCTTTTAAACGAGCGCATTATTTTCCTGGGCGAACAGGTCAATGAGCACACAGCTAACATTGTTGTGGCTCAACTGCTTCACCTTGCCTACGAGGACCCTAAAAAGGACATTAAGCTTTATATCAATAGTCCAGGCGGTAGCGTCTATGATGGCATGGCGATCTATGACACGATTAAATTTATTACTCCCGACGTTCAGACTATCGGCATAGGACTACAAGCCAGCATGGGTGCGTTCCTACTTAGTAGCGGCACGAAAGGCAAGCGTTACGCTTTGCCACATGCCAAGGTAATGATCCACCAGCCCAGTAGCGGAACCCAAGGTAAAGTCACTGATATGGAGATTGATCTCAAAGAAGGCCT
>Ga0105240_10008310_pt1 | contig 14853 bp, 12 predicted proteins | sample KBSC54metaG_FD_80426 | JGI IMG/M metagenome (GOLD analysis project Ga0105240, IMG submission 80426) | Corn rhizosphere microbial communities from Kellogg Biological Station, Michigan, USA - KBS C5-4 metaG | ecosystem: Host-associated > Plants > Roots > Rhizosphere > Soil | place: Michigan, USA... | reverse complement strand
GCGGAGACCGCGGGCTATCTCGCCGCCTTCGACGCCTTGCAACACGACCCCAGGGTCGACCCGTCGCGGATCTACCTCTTCGGCCACAGCATCGGCACGCTGATCGCGCCGGCCATGGCCCTGGACCACCCCGTCGCCGGGATCGTCGTGGCCGAGGCCGTCGGGCGGAACTGGTTCGAGTACGAACTGCTCAACCTGCGCCGACAGCTGCAGCTCGGGGGCGATCCGCCGGACGCGGTGGACGCCGCGATCGCCTCCAAGGAGCGGTGCATGCACCGGCTGCTGATCGCGCGCGACGCCGAGGCGGCGATCGAACAGGACGAGCCGGCGTGCAAGATCCACAACGTCTACCCGGCGCCGGCCAGCTACATGCAGCAGGTCGCCGCGGTGAACGTCGCCGCGCCCTGGACGCGGATCTCCGCGCCGGTCCTGGCCATCTACGGCGACGCCGACTTCGTGACCGACGAGGCCGATCACCGGCGGATCGTGGCGATCGTCAACGCCAGCCATCCAGGCGCCGCCGCCCTGCAGGTCATTGCGGGCATGGACCACCACCTCGCCCAGGGCGGCTCGCCCCAGGCCGACTACAATCTGCGCGTCGTCCAGCACGGCGCGCCGCCCTACGAGCCGAAATTCGGCGCGGCGGTCACATCCTGGATCTGCGCCCGCGAAGCCTGTCTTTCATGACCGGCGGAGCGGCGGCCGGCGGCCAGGGGCTGACCCGGCGCACCGCCTTCGGCCTGGCGCTGGCCTCGGCGGGCGCATTGGCCGGTCGCGCGAGCGCCCGCGCGCCGATGGAGTTCCTCTACGAGGACGGGCGGATCTATGTGCCGGTCCGCCTGGCCGGCCTGTCTCCACGCTGGTTCATCCTCGACACCGGCGCGCCGTCGACGGTGATCGACCGCGACCTGGCGCTGGAGGCGAAGCTTCCCCTCACCGGCGACGAGGCCGTGACGGGGGCCGGCGCGGGGCGATCCTCGATGAGCCGCGCCGGGCCGCAGGTCCTGCTGGTCGGCGACACGACCCTGGCGGTCGCCGCGCCCCGCGTGTCGCCGCTGGCGGAGCTGCTGGGGCCGACCAGCGGTCGCGCCCCGGCCGGGATCGTCGGGTCGCAGTTCTTTCGCGAGCATGTGGTCGAGATCGACTTCCAGCGGCGGCGCCTGACGCCGCGAGCCCCCGACGGATGGACATACCGCGGCGCGGGCGAGGCGTTCGCGCTGACCTTCGTCAACGAGACGCCGCTCACCCAGGCGTCCCTGACCCTTCCCGACGGGCGGGTGGTGGGCGCCCAGGTGCTGGTGGACCTGGGCGCCAAGGCGACGCTGTTGCTGCCCGAGCCGTTCATCGCTTCGGCCGGCCTGCGCGCGGCGTTCAGCCCGCTGGTCTCCTCGCCCTTCGGCGCGGGATTCGGTGGCGACACCCGCTACGCCTTCGGCCGGGCCCGCCGGCTCAGCCTGGGCGGCTCGACGCGCGTGGGCCTGGACCGGCCGGTGGTCGGACTCTCCGAAGGCGGGACGCTGAAATCCGCCTGGCACCAGGGGCTGCTGGGCGCGGAGTTCCTGGAACGCTTCCACGTCATCTTCGACTACGCCCGCGCCCGGCTGATCCTCGAGCCGACCGGCGGCGGCGCGGCGGCGTTCGACATGAGCGGGCTCTTCCTGATCGCCGGCGGTCCCGGCCTTTCGCAGGTGTTCGTCCGCAACATCCTGCCCGGCGCCCCGGCGGCCGCCGCCGACCTCGTCCCCGGGGACGAGATCCTGAGCGTCGATGGCGCGCAGGTCGCGCAAGTCAGGCTGGCCGGCGCGAGGGCGCGGCTCAAACAGGGGCCGGGGCGCGTGGTGAGCATCGGCCTGGCGCGGAACGGCGCAAGGCGGGACATCCGGCTGCGGCTCGCCCAGCTGGTCTGACGGTCGCTTTCAGCCGTCCAGCCGCCTGACGCCATAGAGCCGCAAGGCGCCCAGCAGACCCACCGCCGACATGGCCGCCATCAGCAGGTAGCCGTGGGCGCCGGTGCGATCGAACAGCCAGCCGGAGAAGATGGTCGCCAGCCCCGCGAGCACCCCGCCGGAGAGCGCCGAGTTGAGGGCCTGGGCGGCCGAGGCGTTGCGCGGCGTCGAGAGCTGCTCGACCAGCAGCAGCGAGGCGAAGAAGGTCGCCGCATAGCTCAGCGCATGCAGGGTCTGCAGGGGGAAGAGCGCCCAGAGCGGTGGCGAAAACGCCAGCGCGCTCCAACGGGCCACCGCCGCCAGGCCGCCCAGCATCAGCAGGTTGCGCGGGCCGATCCGCCGCCGCCAGGGCTCGAGGAACCACATGAAGGCGATCTCGGCCGCGACCCCCGTCGCCCAGAGGACGCCGGTCATGTCCTCGGCGATCCCCTGCCGTTTCCAGGCGAGCGTCGAGAAGCCGTAGTAGAAGGCGTGCGCCGACTGGATCAGGCCGGCGGAGACCACCGCGGTCATGAAGGCCGGATCGCGCAACAGGCCCGAGAGACCCGACATGCGGTCGGACAGACCCTCCCTGTGGCCTTCCTCGTGGACGGGATCGGGCGGCAGCAGGAAACGGGCGGCGACCGCGGTCGCGGCGACGGCGGCCAGCATCCAGACCAGGACGTAGTCCGGCGAGCCGCGCGTCAGGATCGCGCCCATGCCGATGTTGCCGACGATGAAGGCCGCCGAGCCGATGCCGCGGGGCCATCCGAAGTTGAAGCCGTCGAGCCGCGCGCGGCGCAGGGCGATCACGTCGGCCAGCGGCGAGAGCGTCGAATACATCGACGAGGCCGCGAACCAGACCACCGTCCACCAGGCGAAGCCGCCGGGCGCGGCCATCAGGGCGTAGGCCCCGGTCACCGCCAGCGCCAGGATCACCAGCGCCGTGCGTCGCAGCCTGAACGAATCCGCCCAGACCGCCAGCAGCGGCGCCGTAGAGGCCCTGGCCAGCATCGGCAGCGACAGGATCAGCCCGATGCGGCTGCCCGACAGGCCGTGGTGGGCGAACCATACCGGCAGATAGGGCGAGCTCACCCCCGTGCCGATGAAGATCGCCCCGTAGAAGAGGCCAAGGCGCACAGTGAGCGGCATGGGTTCCGGATACACGGAGTCCCTGAGCGCGGCAGTCGATCTCTTATCTCCGAGAATTGGCTCTCCGGGCCCTAGACGACCGACCGAATCGGGCTCCAGATCACATCCTCTCCCCCAGTCACCCCAGCCCGAGTTGCGCCCGTGGAAACGACCGCCTTCCGCGCGCCTGCACCCCGCCTGCCGGGCCTCGACCTCGTCCGCGCCGCCGCCATCGCCTGGGTGATGCTGACCCATGGCGAGATGTTCGGCCTGACATCGAACGACCACTGGCTGGTGCGCTATGGCTGGTTTGGCGTCGACCTGTTCTTCGTCCTGTCGGGCTTTCTGATCGCCGGCCAGCTTCTGCGGCCCTTCGCGCGGGGCGAGCAGCCCAACTATTCGCGGTTCTTCGGCCGCCGACTGCTGCGTACCCTGCCCGCCTATTTGGTCGTCGTTGTCGCCTATTTCGCCATCCCCGGCGTGCGCGATCACCCCGACATCGCGCCGCTATGGCAATTCCTGACCTTCACTGAGAACGTGCCGCCCTGGCCGACGCCTGGCCTGGCCTTCTCCCATGTCTGGTCGCTGTGCGTGGAAGAGCAGTTCTACTTGGTCTTCCCGGCCATCGTGGCCCTGATCGCGCTCAAGCCGAGCCCGTCCAAGGTGGCGCTTGCCATGGTCTTGACCCTGACAATGGGCATGGTCCTGCGTGGCTATCTGTGGCTGCGCTTCGTCGCGGAAACGCCCTTCGACCCGGCGGCCGACCCGCACGGCCCCTTCATGCAACTGATCTACTATCCGACGGCCACCCGCCTCGACGGCCTCCTGATGGGCATCGCAGCCGCGGCGATCCAGGCCTTCCGCCCGCAAGCCTGGGCCAGGCTCACCGCGCGTCCGAACCTGCTGCTGGGCGCGGGGCTCGCCGGCGTCGTGACCTCGACCTTCGTCTTCAATCACGGCCAAAACGCGCGGTTCTGGGCCACGGTCCTCGGCTATCCCTTCCTGTCCTTCAGTGTTGTGCTGATCGTCATGGCCGCCGCCACGCCGAGCTCCCTGATCGGGCGCCATCGGGTTCCTGGCGCGGGCGCCCTCGCCGCCGGGGCCTATAGCCTCTATCTTAGCCACAAGATCGTCTTCCACTGGGCGCAACTGGCGAGGCCACACCTGCCGGAATGGCTCCGGCCGTTCGCGTTCGCACCGGCGCTCCTCGGGGCGTTCGCCCTCGGCGCGGTGCTTTATTGGGCGGTCGAGCGGCCCTTCTTGCGCTTGCGAGATCGGCTGGAGGGGCCTTCGCGCAGTTCGCTCGCCGTCGAGGCGGGCGGCTAGAGGCGCGCTGGATCGGTAAGGTCCGCTAAGGCTCGAGGCCCAGGATGATGCCGGCCTGGCGGAGCTCGGGGTAAGCGTCCCCTCCCCTAATGGGGAGGGCAAGCGGGGTCCCGGTTGCCGACGCCGCGCCCTCGCGTAATGTCTGATCGACGATCAGGGAGACGCCGCCATGGCCCGCACCAACAGCCGCGACCAGGAGCTCCGCGCCCGCGCCGAGGCGGTGATCCCCGGCGGCATGTACGGCCACCAGTCGACCGGCCTCCTGCCCGACGACTATCCGCAGTTCTTCGAGCGGGGCGAAGGCGCCCACATCTGGGACGTGGACGGGCGGCGCTACCTCGACCTGATGTGCGCCTATGGCCCCAACCTGTTCGGCTATGCGAACCCGCAGATCGACGCGGCCTTCGTGCGCCAGCTGGGCCTGGGCGATACGCTTACCGGCCCCACCGCCCTGATGGTCGAGCTGGCGGAAGCCATGGTCGCCATGGTCGGCCACGCCGACTGGGCCATGTTCTGCAAGAACGGCACGGACGCCACGACCATGGCGCTGACCACCGCGCGCGCGCACACGCGGCGCAAGACGGTGGTGCGGGCCAAGGGCGCCTATCATGGCGCGGCCCCCTGGTGCGTGCCCCGGCCCACCGGCACGACCGAGGCCGACCGCGCCCACCAGATCCTCTGCGACTACAACGATGTGGCCAGCCTGGAGGCCGCGGTCGCCGAGGCCGGCGACGACCTCGCCTGCATCTTCGCCGCCCCCTTCAAGCACGACGCCTTCGTCGACCAGGCCGAGCCGGACCCGGCCTACGCCCGCCGGGCCCGCGCGCTGTGCGACCAGACCGGCGCGCTGCTGATCATCGACGACGTGCGCGCGGGCCTGCGGGTGGCCCGCGACTGCTCATGGTCGAAGGTGGGCGTGCAGCCGGACCTCTCCACCTGGGGCAAGTGCCTGGCCAACGGCCACGGGCTCTCGGCCCTGCTGGGCAGCGACAAGGCGCGCAAGGCGGCGGCCTCGATCTTCGTCACCGGCTCCTTCTGGTTCCAGGCCGCGCCCATGGCCGCGGCGATCGAGACCCTGGGGCTGGTGCGCAACTCCGACTACCTGGAGCGGATCACCGCGCTGGGCGGGCGCCTGCGCAGCGGCCTGGCCGAGCGGGCGGCGGCGGCGGGCTTTTCGCTGCGCCAGACCGGCCCGGTGACCATGCCGCTCTTCCTGTTCGACGACGACCCGGACCTCAGGAAGGGCTTCTGCTTCTCGTCGGAGATGCTGGACCGCGGCGTCTATGTGCACCCCTGGCACAACATGTTCCTCTGCGCGGCCATGACCGAGGCCGACATCGAGGACGCGCTGAACGCCGCCGAGGGCGCCTTCGGGGCGCTGAAGCGCCAGTCCGCATCCCTGCAGCCGGTGCCGAAGCTGGCGTTCCTGACCACCGGCGGCACGAGGTAAGTCCCCATGAGCACCACAGCCATCGCCGACTATTCCGACTACGACGGCCTCGGCCTCGCCGATCTCGTCGCCCGCAAGCAGGTGACGCCGCTGGAGCTGGCGGAAGCCGCCATCGCGCGGATCGAGCGGCACAATCCGACGCTCAACGCCGTGGTCTACAAGGGCTATGACGACGCCCGCGCCTGGGCCAAGGGGCCGCTGCCCGACGGGCCGTTCCGCGGCGTGCCCTTCCTGATCAAGGACCTCGGCATGCCGGTGGTCGGCTGGCCGCGCAGCTATGGCAGCAAGTTCGCGCGGGGGATCGTCGACACCGAGGACGGCGGCCTCACCCGCCGCTACCGCGAGGCCGGCGTGGTGCCGATCGGCAAGACCAACACGCCGGAATACGGCATCACCGGAACGACGGAGAGCGCCGCGCTCGGCCCCTGCCGCAATCCCTGGAACCCGAACCATATCGCCGGCGGCTCCTCCGGCGGCTCGGCCTCGGCGGTGGCGGCGGGGATCGTGCCGATGGCGCACGCCTCCGACGGCCTGGGCTCGATCCGCATCCCGGCCGCCTGCTGCGGCCTGGTGGGGCTGAAGGTCAACCGCGACCGCAACCCGAACCTGCCGGACGGCTTCGACTACGCCATGGGCAATGTCGTCGACCACGTGGTGACCCGCACAGTGCGCGACTGCGCCGCCATGCTGGACGCCACCGGCTATCCCGAGCCCCATTCGCCCTACCCGGCCCCGCCGAAGGACCGGCCCTATGCCGAGGAGGTCACCCGCGGTCCCGGCAAGCTGCGCATCGCCTGGTCGTCGGAGACGCCGTCCGGCCGGCCGATCGACCCGGGGATCCAGGCCGCTCTGGAGCGCACCGCCGCCCTGCTGAAAGCGCTCGGCCACGAGGTGATCGAGAAGGGCCTGGGCATCGACTACCGGGCCCTCTTCGCCGCCCGCGGCCCCTCGGCCGCGGCCAACTTCGCCGCCGGCATGGACCGGCTCATCGCCCAGGTCGGCCGCGAGCCGGAAGAGCACGAGCTGGAGCCGCTCACCTGGGCGACGCTGAAGGCCGGCCGGCGGCAGACCGGCGCCGACGCCATGCGCTCGATGCAGGAAATCCGCATGCTGAACCGCCAGACCCTGGCGTTCTTCGAGGATATCGACGTCTATCTGACTCCGGTGCTGGGGACCCCGGTGCCGGAGATCGGCTTCATCGATCCGGTGAACCTGGAGCCCCGCGAGGTGAACCGCCGGCAGGGCCGCACCTTCCCCTACACGCCGCCATTCAACTTCTCCGGCCAGCCCTCCCTCTCCCTGCCGCTGGAGATGGACGCCTCGGGCCTGCCGATCGGGATGATGTTCACCGGCCGCTTCGCCGACGAGGCCACCCTCTTCCGCCTCGCCGCCCAGCTGGAGAAGGAAGCGCCCTGGAAGGACCGGCGGCCGCAGGTCTGGGGCTGATGGGTCTCTGGACCCGCCGAAGTTGGCTGACCCTGGCGGCGGCGGGCGGGTTCGCCTCGGTGGCGTTCGGGGCGTTCGCCGCGCACGGCGTCAGCGATCCGCGCGCCCAGGAGCTCCTGCGGACCGGCTCGCTCTACGGCTTCGTCCATAGCCTGGCGACCTTCGCCGCGGCCGCGGCGATGCAGGTGGGCGCCGAGCGCGCCCGCTTCGCGCCGGCCTTCTTCCTCTCCGGCGTCCTGTTGTTCTCGGGCTCGCTCTACGCCCTGGCCCTGGGGGCGCCGCGCTGGATCGGCCTCGTCACCCCGTTCGGCGGTCTCTGCTTCCTGGCCGGTTGGGCGGTCCTGGCCCACGCCGCCCGCGGGGCCGATCCAACCTAGGCTGCGGCCGCCCCGCGCTTCGGCAGCGCCAGCAGGTGCAGGCAGGCGGCCGAGCCGGCGATCGCCGCCAGCATCACCATCGCCATCGGCCTCGGGGTCCGGTCGTAGAGCGCGCCGGCGGCGGCCGAGGCCAGCGCCCCGGTCCCGAACGACACCGCGCCCATCAGGGCGGAGATCGCGCCGGCCCGGCGAGGATCGACGTTCAGGGCGCCGGCCATGGTGTTGCCCTGGATGAAGCCGTAGCTCGCCAGCAGGCCGAACAGCAGGGTGAGCACGCTCCAGCGTTCGCCAAGGCCGGTCACCGCCGCGGCGGCCAGCAGCAGGGCGAACCCCACCGCGACGAGGCTCGATTTCGCCAGCACCTGATCGGGCGTCCGCCGGCGCAGCAGGTAGCGGTTCACCTGGTTGCCGCCGATGACGCCCACGGCGTTCAGGCCGAAGACCCAGCCGAAGGCCGAGGGCGCAATGCCGTAGGTTCGGATCAGCAGGCCGGGCGACGAGGCGATCCAGGTGAACAGCATCGCCCCGTTCAGCGCGCCGGCCATGGCGTAGCCCACCAGGCGCGGCTCGCGCATCAGGGCCAGATAGGCGCGTAGCGGGCTTTCGGTGGCGGCGTGCGCCGTCGTCTCCTCGGAGCGGCTCTCGGCCAGGCGCCACAGCGCCGCCAGGCCCACGGCGACGCCGAAGCTCGCCATGAACCAGAAGTTCAGCCGCCAGCCCCCAAGGGCCAGCAGGACGCCGCCCAGCAGGGGCGCCAGGATCGGGGCCAGGCCCATGATCAGCATCAGCAGCGACAGCATCCGCGCCGTCTCGGTGTGGTTGAAGCGGTCGCGCACCACGGCGCGGGCCACCACGCCGCCGGCGCAGGCCCCCAGGGCCTGGATGAAGCGGCCGCCGATCAGCATCGCGGGCGAGACCGCCAGCGCGCAGCCCACCGAGGCCGCCACATAGATCACCGTGCCCAGGAGGATCGGCGCGCGGCGGCCGAGGCGGTCAGAGGCCGGGCCGTAGAACAGCTGGCCGACCGCCATGCCCGCCAGGAAGGCCGAGACCGTCGCCTGCGCCTCTCCGGGCGAGGCCCGCAGGCCCGCGGCGATGGCCGGCAGGCTGGGCAGGTACATGTCGATGGCCACCGGGCCCATGGCGGTCAGCGAGCCCAGCAGGATCACCAGCCCCCAGGGCGTGCGTTCAGGTGGAAGCTCGGCCGCCATGGGCGCCTTCTTAGCGGCTTTGCCGGCCCTGTCTTCCCCGTTCCGCCGGGCCGCGAATTGCTGCAAAGGTGGCGGCCGACCGGGAGCCCCGCGATGTCCGCCCTCGAACGCCAGATGCCGCCGGTGAACCGCGCCCAGGTGAATGGCGTCGAGCTCGCTTACTACGAGGCCGGCCCCCGCCAGGATGTCCCGATCGTCCTGTGCCACGGCTTCCCCGAACTGGCCTTTTCATGGCGCCACCAGATCAAGGCCCTGGGCGAGGCGGGCCGATGGGTCATCGCGCCCGACCAGCGCGGCTATGGCCTCTCGTCGCGGCCCGAGGCGGTCAGCGACTACGACATGGAGCACCTGACCGGCGACCTCGCGGGCCTCCTGGATCACCTGGGCGTCGAAAAGGCCGTCTTCTGCGGCCACGACTGGGGCGGCATCGTGGTCTGGCAGATGGCCCTGATGCATCCCGACCGCGTCGCCGGGGTGATCGGGCTCAACACCCCCTTCATGCCCCGCGCGCCGATGGACCCGATCGCGCTGATGCGCATGCGCTTCGGGCCGGACATGTACATCGTCTGGTTCCAGGCGCCCGGCGACGCCGACGCGGTGCTGGGCGCGGACGTCGAGAAGACCATGCGCTTCTTCATGCGCCGGCCCGCCGCCGCGCCGGCCGCCGCCGAGCCGGCCGAAGGCGAGCCCACCTTCGCCTTCAAGGCCCTCCTGCAGGCGTGGGACCCGTCGGACACCGGCGCCCAGCTTCTGACCGCCGACGAGCTCGCGGCTTTCGTCGAGAGCTTCCGGGCGACCGGCTTCACCGGCGGGATCAACTGGTACCGCAACTTCACCCGCAACTGGGAACGGTCCGAGGGCCTGCCGGGACGGATCGACAATCCGCCCTGCCTGATGATCACCGCCGAGAAGGACCCGGTGCTCAGCCCCGCCATGGCCGAGGGCATGCCCGGGCTGATCGGCGACCTGGAGATGCACATGGTCCACGGGTCCGGCCACTGGACGCAGCAGGAAAGGCCGCAGGAGGTGAACCGCCTCATCCTGGACTGGCTGGCCAGACGTTTTCCTTCTTAGAATTGGCGCTTGCCGAAGTAGATTGCCGCCCATGGAACGCAGCACGCCCACGCCCGCCGTCTCGGCCGCCGCCAACCGGCGGGGGCTGTTCGCGGACAACGAGCCCTTCGCCTCGGGCTGGCTGCCGACCGAGGGGGTCCACGAGGTCTATTACGAGGAGTGCGGGGCCCCCGACGGCAGGCCCTGCGTGATCCTGCACGGCGGTCCCGGCGGGGCGATCAACCCCACCATGCGGCGGTTCTTCGACCCGGCGAAGTGGCGCATGGCGCTGTTCGACCAGCGCGGCTGCGGCAAGAGCCGGCCCAACGCCAGTCTGGAGGACAACACCACCTGGACGCTGATCGAGGACATCGAGCGGCTGCGCGTCCACCTGGGCGTCGAGAAGTGGTGCGTGTTCGGCGGCTCCTGGGGCTCGACGCTGGCGCTCGCCTACGCGATCAAGCACCCCGAGCGGGTCGAGAGCCTGGTGCTGCGCGGGGTCTTCCTGCTCACCCAGCGCGAGCTCGCCTGGTTCTACCAGGACGGCGCCTGCATGCTGTTTCCCGACGCCTGGGCGCGGTTCTGCGCGCCGATCCCCCTGGCCGAGCGCGGCGACATGATCGGCGCCTACCACAAGCGCCTCACCCACCCCGAGCGACGGGTGCAGGCGGAGGCCGCCGCGGCCTGGAGCCAGTGGGAGGGCGACACCATCTCGATCCGCGGACCGGAAGCGCGGCCTTCGAAGTTCAACGAGGTCGACTTCGCCATCGCGTTCGCGCGCATCGAATGCCACTTCTTCGCCAACCACGGCTTCTTCCCCGAGGAAGGCTGGCTCCTGAAGAACGCGGCGGGGCTGAAGGACATCCCCGGCTGGATCGTCCAGGGGCGGTTCGACGTGGTGACGCCGATCGAGGCGGCCTGGAAGCTGAAGGCCGCCTGGCCGCGCGCCCGTTTCGAAGTGGTCTGGGACGCCGGGCACGCCTCGACCGAGCCGGGCATCGTCGACGCCCTGGTGCGCGCCACCGACCAGGCCTTGTCCGTCTAAGGCCGGTTGCGCCGGCCGGCGCGCGCGCGCAACTTGCCGCCACATCCGGGAGCGGCCCGGAGATAGGGAGACTATCCATGCGTCATACACTGTTCGCCGCGGTCGCGGCCGTAGGCCTCATGGTCGCCGGCGCGGCCTCCGCGCAGATGGTCCACTACAGCGCCAAGATGTCCGGCGCCGCGGGCGTCAAGGGCTCCGGCGAGGTGTCCGCCATGCTGGACGGCAAGACCTTCACCTATTCGGCGAGCTACAAGGACCTGACCGGCCCGGTCGTCGCGGCCCACTTCCACAACGCGCCCGCGCCCGGCGGCAACGGCCCGCCGGTGGTTCCCGCGACCGTGAGCCCCAGCCCGATCAAGGGCACGGCCACGCTCACCGACGCCCAGATCGCCGACCTCAACGCCGGCAAGTGGTACTTCAACGTCCACACCGCCGCGAACCCCGGCGGCGAGATTCGCGGGACCGTCACGCCGATGAAGTAGGCTGGAGGCGACAGCGTCGCCGGCGCGAGCCGGCGGCGTCTTCGCACGACCCTTCCGGGCAGTTCATCAGGGCGGCGCGAGTTCGCCGCCCGGCGCCGCCGGTTCGGCCTTGCGGGCGGCCCGGAAGCGGTCCTTCAGGGCCAGCGCCGGCTTCTCGATCAGCCACCAGCTCACCGCGCCGCAGGCGACCGCGCCCACGAAGGTCGCAAGCACCAGGACCGGCAAGGGAACGGCGCGCCAGAACCAGACGATCAGCTCGCCCACCGGCCAGGCGTAGAGATAGACGCCATAGGAGATGTCGTCCTTGGCGTTCAGGGTCAGCAGCGGCCGCCACTTCACCTGAAGCGCGGTCCAGAAGAGCGCATAGCCGCCCGCGGTCGCTACAGCGACGCCGGCGAGCGTCGGGATGAACAGGGCGCCGATCAGGACCAGCAGGCATAGGGCCGCCACCCAGCCGCGGTAGTTCAGTCGCAGGACCCGGAACGCTGCCCCGCACAGGAACACGCTGGTCAGGCTCACCGCCTGAACCGGCTCCCCAAAGACCGCCCAGACCGGCCGGGTGTCACTGATGATGGTCCGCCCGATCGGCAGCAGGAACACGAAGTTCGCCAGGAGCATCACCGCCGTCAGGGCCAGTAGCAGGCTCCTTCGCCGATAGAAGCCGCAAAGCCCGAGGAGGGCGGCGAGGATATAGCAGCGAGCCTCGTAGACGATGGTCCACATGGACCCGTCCAGCGCCGGGATCGGAACCCCGGTGAACGCGCCGTCCACCTCCGGCGACTTCAACGCCAGCATGCGCGCGACGATCATCACCCATCGGCGCGGGCTGAGGTCGGCGAGGTGCGCGCCGGCCAGCGGCGCCACCACGAGGATGCACAGCAGATAACAGACGATGTAGCCGGGGTAGATGCGCAGGATCCGTTTCCAGGCGTAGGTCGGCGGGTCCGAGACGAAGCTGGCGCTGATCAGGTACCCGCTGATCAGGAAAAATCCGTCGACCGCCAGCTCCCCCAGGTTCATGGCGCCGAAGATCCGCATCAGCGGCTCGCGGGCCATGCTGCCGTCGAGCATCTGTGGCGAGTGGGAGAAAATGACTAGGGAGGCGAACAGAAGACGAAGGGCGCCGAAGCCGTTTTGCCGTGCCGCCACCGTGCTCATCGCGCCGCCCTCAACGTCACGTGGTTCCGAAATGGAAAGCCCAGCCCGCGTCGGCGACTCCCATTCCCACCGCTTCTAGAGCAGCGTGCCTTTACCACTGGTAATTTCGGCGTAGCGGTGGACGCGCACGGCCAGGACCAGGCCGAAGCCCACCATCACGGTCAGCATCACCGTGCCGCCATAGGAGAGCAGCGGCATGGGCACGCCGACCACGGGCGCCAGGCCCATGACCATCGCCCCGTTGATCATCACATAGAGGGCGAAGGTCGCCGTCACGCCGGCCGCCGCCAGCCGCCCGAAATGGCTGTGCGACAGGTAGGAGGTCCGCAGCGCCATGAAGATCACGGCGGCGTAGAGCACCAGGATCGAGACGCAGCCCACAAAGCCGAACTCCTCGGCCAGGGTGGCGAAGATGAAGTCGGTCTGTTTCTCCGGCAGGAAGTTCAGCTGGCTCTGCGAGCCCAGGCCGTAGCCCTTGCCCAGCAGGCCGCCGGAGCCGAGCGCGATCTTGGATTGCAGGATGTGATAGCCGGAGCCGGAGGGGTCGTTCTCCGGATCGAGGAAGGTGGTCAGGCGCTGCTTCTGGTAGCCGTGCAGGCCGAACAGGATCACCGGCGGGACCAGCACCGCCAGGCCCAGGACGCCGGCCGCGATCAGCCGCCAGGACAGGCCCGCCAGGATCACCACGATGGCGCCGGTGAGCAGGATCAGGATCGCCGTGCCGAGATCCGGCTCCTTGGCCACCAGGGCCACGGGCGCGAGGATCAGCCCCGCCGGCAGCAGCAGCCACCAGGAGAGCTGGGCGCTCTTGCCGGAGAGCCCGTGGTAGAATCGCGCCAGCGCCAGCACCAGGCCGATCTTCATGATCTCCGAGGGCTGGATGGTGATGGGCCCGGCCTGCAGCCATCGCTGGGCGCCCAGCGCGTGGTGGCCCACGAGGTCGACGGCGACCAGCAGCAGCAGGCCCACGCCGTAGATCGGATAGGCGAGCGCGAACCAGACCCGAAGGTCGATCAGGCTCAAGACGATCATGATCGCGAAGAACAGCGCGTAGCGCATCATGTGCGGCGCGGCCCAGGGCCACCAGGACGAGCCCGCGATCGAGAACAGCATCACCGCGCCCGCGCCGGCGATCAGGGTGATGGTCAGGCAGAAGATCCAGTCGATCTCGCCGACCTTGGTGACCAGCCGGTCGCGTTCGCCGGGACGGGTGAGGGCCGAGACGGTCATGTGGGCTGCTGCGCGTTCTGGACGGCGGCGGCCGCCGGCGTGGGCGGATCGACGACATCCGGATCGGTCGCAGGCGGCGCGACTTCGGGCATGGGCAGGGGCTTTTCGATCCGCGCCCGCAGTTCCGGATCCTTGAGCAGCGCCACGCGCATGATCTCGCGCGCCCGCGGCGCGGCCGAGGTGGCCCCGAAGCCGCCGTGCTCGACCAGCACGCTCATGGCGTAGCGCGGCTGGTCGGTGGGGGCGAAGGCGATGAACCACGAGTGGTCGCGCAAGCCCCAGGCGCCGTTACGGTCATGCACCCCGGTGCCGCCGCTGTAGCCGCGCGCCTGGGCGGTGCCGGTCTTGCCCGCCATGCGGATGTCGCCGAGCCCCAGGTCGCCGAAGGCGCGCGCGGTGCCCGTCGTGGTCACCGCGACCATGGCGTTGCGGACGAAGTCGATGTGCTGCGTATCGAACGGCAGGTCGCCGAACTCCGACCCCTTGGGCCGCTCGATCCCGCCGACCGACTTGACCAGCCGCGGATGCAGCGCCTTGCGGCCATTGGCCAGGCGCGCGGCCTGCACGCACAGCTGCAGCGGATTGAGGTGGGTGTAGCCCTGACCGATGCCCATGCTGGGCGTCTCGCCGGGGTGCCAGACCGGGTCCTTGGGGAAGGAACGCCGCTTGTAGGCGGTGTCGGGGACCAGGCCATGCTTCTGGCCGGGGATCCCGATGTCGAAGATCTCGCCCAGGCCGAACTCGCGGGCGGTCTTGGCGATCTTGTCCGGGCCCACCGCCAGCGCGCATTGGTAGAAATAGATGTCGCATGAGGTGGCGATGGCGCCCTTCAGGTCCTGGGCCCCGTGCGCCTCGTCGCAGTGCCAGGGCCGGCCGCCCCAGAACCAGACCTTGCCGCAGACATGGACGGTCCTGGGGTCGTAGCCGTTCTCCAGCGCCGCCAGCGCCACCATGGTCTTGAAGGTCGAGCCCGGCGGATAGGTGGCGGTCAGCGCCTTGTTGAACAGCGGCTTGTGGTC